>ERZ791830.1699-NODE-1699-length-12596-cov-10.290886_pt1 | contig 12596 bp, 8 predicted proteins | sample MGYA00509945_ERZ791830 | MGnify/ENA primary metagenome ERZ791830 (study PRJEB30046, sample SAMN00792021) | human gut metagenome | study: EMG produced TPA metagenomics assembly of the A metagenome-wide association study of gut microbiota in type 2... | reverse complement strand
CGCCAGCCTTTCCGCTGACGAGCGCGTTCTATTTTTATACTATTTTCAAATTCGCTGCGCAGGATTTCACGCCCGCAGAGAATCTCACTGCCCTGCCGCCGGCGTCGGCAGCGGCTCCGGCGTGCGGTCATCCGCCGTGACCTCCGGCGTGAGCGTCGCCGACAGTTCCTCCGCATACAGCAGCTTCAGCGTCTTGACATCCGCCGTCCCCGTCGCAGACAAACTGTTCGCCTTCTGGAACGCCTTCACCGCGTTCTGCGTACCTGCCAGGAATGTGCCGGAGCACTTGCCCGAATAGTAGCCAAGATCCGTCAGCTTCCGCTGCATCCAGTACACATCCTCGCCGGAGCTGTTCACTTTCAGCGTCCGGAAGGGCTGCGGCGGCATCGTCCCGGCGCGATAATCCGGCTCGGCGGTCGGCTGCGGCGTGACGTAGGGCAGCATGTTCTTCGTGTTCAGCGAGGGCAGCTTCAGCGCGGCGCGGAGTTCCGGGTCAGCGGGCATGTCGTTGCGAATCGTGACGACCGTCCCTGCCCCGCAGTTGTTGTAAATCCACTTCGCATCCGCAACGGTCAGGCGAATGCACCCGTGCGACGCGCGCTTGCCGAGGTTCTTGTAGGACTTGACCGATAAATCCATGGTGTTGACCGTGTTGTAAATGACGGAATGGAACGCAATGGACGAGTTGATGCGCGTCCAGTACTGCGCGTGGCTGCCCCACTCCGGGAAGTAGCACCAGCGCGCCGTGCGCCCGTTGAGTGTGAATGTGCCGATATCCGACGGATTCTTGCGCGTGCCGGTGGAGCAGAGCATCTGCCGCACAACAACGGTGTAATCGCCGTTTTCGTCGCGCCCGTAGACGGTCGTCACCTGATTGTTGACGTCCACCGTGATGGCAAACGGCACAGGCGTCGGTTCGGGCGTAGGCTTCGGATCATCGGTCGCGGCACGCACATCCGGGTCGTTGAACAGCGCGTTCCATGTGTTTTCGCCCACGATGCCATCCACGCTCAGCGCGTTCTGCCGCTGGAATGCCTTCACTGCGTTGCGCGTGTGCCCCAGAAAATTGCCGCTGATGTTGCCGGAATAGTACCCCAGTTCCGTCAGGCGGGTCTGCACGAGCTTGACTTCTTCGCCCTTGGACTTGTTGTATTGCAATTTCTTAACGAACGCCACCGTCGGCGCGGGCGTCGGGGTGGTGGTTTCATCCGAGAGGTGCATTCCGGGCGTGGGCGAAAGGGTGGGCGTTGCCGCGGCGGACGAATCCCGGCTGATGGCATCGCCGCTGAACAGGCGTTCCAGCGTCTGCACATCCGCTTCGCCCGTAATCGGCAGGGCATTCGCCGTCTGGAACAGGCGGATGGCTTCCTGTGTCGCGGGCAGATAGCGCCCGGAAATCTTGCCCGTGTAGTAGCCCAGCGCCATCAGGCGAATCTGCGTCTGCCGCACGTCCTCGCCCACGCATCCCAGCCGCAGCGGGCGATAATCCGCCGCATAGATGGCTTCCTGCGTCGCTTTGTCCGCCATGCCCGTCACCGCAAGGGCAAAATCGCGCTGGAAATCCTCCACAGCGGTTTTGGTCGCCTCGCCATAGCGCCCGGTTACGTCGCCGCTGTAATAGCACAAATCCGTCAGCGCGGTTTGCAGGGCGGACACGTCGTCGCCCTCATCATTCAGGGTCAAATCGCGCGTGATGTTCGCCGCGCCCTCCGTCCACTCCACGCTGTCATCCGGCACGGCCTCCCCCGCGTCCTCCGCCGACGCGAAGGGCAGTATCATCATCACCGCCAGCAGGAGCGCCGCCAGCGTTCGTTTCCACAAAGGCATCAAAAGCACCTCGTTCATGCTGATATTCAGGGATACGATTCTATTGTACTGGTTTTTCGCGCAGTTTGCAAGCGGATTTTTCCCCACGCGAAAGGCTGCCAAGCGTTCTGCGCCTGACAGCCCTGCGGTTATTGCCATAGGAAGTTATTTTTTCAGCGACACCTTGTGTGTCTCCTGATTTTCGCCGTCCGCTTCCGGCTTGGGTGCTTCTGCCGGAACATTCTGCGCTTGCAGCTTCTCCAGCTTTTCGGCGATTGCCTGCATGTTGGCGGCGATGCTGCGGATGTTCTCGTCGCGCGTCTCCTCCACCCACGGCGAACCATCCGCCGGACGAAGCGAATCAACGCCGATTCGGATGAAGTCAATCAGCGCCCAAATGCCAAAGCCGCCCGCGGTGAGCAGTTTGTAGCCAAGGTAGAAGCGGTCAACGCCGAAGAGCCCCGTGAATCAAGCTCAGCAGCCGAAGCACCACCGCCAGCACGATAAATGCCCAATTCAGCCCTTTTCTTTGAATTTCCACGTCATTTCCTTCCCTTGTGATTCCTTACTTTCATTCTACCCTGCCCTCAAAAAAAGTCAAGCATTTTCTTTCTGAATAATATAATTTTGGAATTCCTAACAAAAGCATCCCAAATTGTTGTGGAACCTCACAAGAGGATTCCGCTGCTTGCGCCATCCGGGCAGCAAAAAAGACTGCCCGCACCCGGCAGGCAGCCTCGCTTCTGGTAAGCCCTTCATCAATATCGGTAGTTATACTGATAGCTGCTGAGCCCATCCATGATCGACACGCCCATCACCATCCCGACAATCGACAGGATAACCGCCACGATGACCGCCACCAGCACGCCGCACCAGTAACCGCGCGCAAAGTTGCGGCGATTCAGGTTGTCGTCATTCAGCGCAAAGACGATGGCGAGAATCCCGCCAATGACCGGAAGCGTGAACAGGATGCCATAGCCCACATACGCCCACGGCGACAGCAGTCGATACTGATTGTTTTCGTTCTCACTCATGCGAAAAGCCTCCTTTTTCATCAGGCGGATTTGTCCGCCGTGATACCCCTTTCAGTTTTCCCTTATTCCTGATAGTCCTGCAGCGACACCGACACCATCCGGCTCACGCCCTGTTCCTCCATCGCCACCCCGAACAGGCTGTTGCAGCGCTCCATCGTCCCCTTGCGGTGCGTGACGACGATAAACTGCGTACCCTTCGAGTATTCCTTCAAATAATCCGCGTAATACCCGATATTCGCATCATCCAGCGCGGCTTCAATCTCGTCCAGAATGCAGAACGGAGTGGGCTTCAATTTCAGCATCGCGAACAGAATCGCAATCGCCGTCAGCGCGCGTTCGCCGCCGGAGAGCAGCGACAGGAGCTGCAATTTCTTTCCCGGCGGCTGGGCGTTGACCTCGATGCCGCAGTTCAGCGGGTCGTCGGGATCCATCAGCTTCAGTTCCGCGTGACCGCCGCCGAACAGCCGCGTGAACGTCTCGGCGAAGTACCCCTGCATCTTCGAGAAGTTCTCGACGAATGTAGAACGCATCTGAATCAGCAGCCGCTCGATGAGTTCGCGCAAGTCCATTTCCGCGCGCTTCAAGTCCTGCTGCTGGGCAGTCAGCTCGTCCACACGCGCCTTGGTTTCGGCGTATTCCTCCACCGCCCCAACGTTGACCGTCCCCAGCGCGCGAATCTGCCCTTGCAGCTCGGCGGCGCGGCGGTCGCTTTCCTTCTCGTCGAAGGGCGTGCGGCGGAATTCCTCTGCCCCGGCGTAGGTCAGCTTGTAGGTGTCCCAGATGCGGTTTTGCAGATTCTTCTGGTCGCCCTCGATGCGCGCCTTCGCCAGCTCGGTCTTGTGCAGCTTCTCGCTGTCACGGTTGTAGGCTTCGTGCAGGTTCTCCATGTCGCTGAGGATGTCACGCAGGTCACTTTGCGCCTGTGAACGTCGCTGCTCGATGGCCTGCGCGGCGCTCTCCTGCCGCAGCTGCTCTTTCTGGCGGCGGGCGGATTCGGCTTCCTCGCGCTTCATGTCGTTCTCGTCAATGGCGTCCAGTTCGTCCATCTCGTGCAGCAGCTGTTCGCGGCGCTCCTGTTCGCGAAGGATTTGCGCCTGATCCTGCTGCGCGTGGGCTTCGTCGCGCTCCAAGTCGCTTAAGCCGTGGCGCAGGTCGGACAATTGCAGCGTGCGCACCATCAGGCGGTCGTTTTCCGCGCTGGCTTCCGCGCGCGCCTTGACCAGCGCATTCTGCATTTCAATGGTCTTTTGCTCCATCGCGCTCTGGTCGCCCTGCGCGCCCGTGCGCTGATGTTCAATGGTCTCCAGCTGCTGGCGAATGTCCTCCAGCGACTGACGCAGCTGCACGCGCGCCTGCTCAGTCTCCTGCATCCGCTGCAAATGGGTGTTCAGGTCGGCGGATACGCTTTCGCGGCGCGCCTGTTCGCGGGCAACGGCAATCTCCTGCTGATGCAATGCGTTCACCGCGTCGCTGACCTTCTGCCGCTTCTCCTGCATCGTCTGCTGACGCTGCGTCAGTTCCTGACGGCACTTGTCCAATTCCGCGCGCCCGGTTTGCAGCTTCGCGGTCAATTCCTTCAGTTCACGCTCGCGGCTGAGCAGGTTGGAGACCTTCGACTGCGCCGAACCGCCCGTCATCGAGCCGCCGGAGTGCATCACGTCGCCTTCCAGCGTCACCAAGCGAAACGCGTGATTGCCCGCGCGCATAATCGGAATGCCGTGGTCGAGGTTGTCGGCAATCACCGTGCGCCCCAGCAGATTTTCCACAATGCCGCGATATTCCGGCGCGCACTGCACCAGTTCGCTCGCCACGCCGAGGCAGCCCGGCAGCTTCAACGCATTGCGCTCATTGCCATAGAGCGTTTTGCCGCGGATGGCGCTCATCGGCAGGAACGTCGCGCGCCCCAGCCGATTCTGGCGCAGGTAGTTAATCAGCTCCTTCGCCGTCTCTTCGGTGTCGGTGACAATGTTCTGCTGTGCCGCGCCAAGCGCCATATCAATCGCCGTTTCGTACGCCTGCGGAACGGTCATCAGCTGCGCCAGTACGCCCTTGACGCCCGTCAAGCCACGCTGCTTGGCGTAGGTCATCGCGCGCCGAACCGCCATGTTGTAGCCTTCCATGTCGCGCGTCATTTCGGTCAGGACGTTATGACGGCTCGCCGCCGCCTGCATATCGGCGGATTGCTTTTCGACATCCGCGCGCAAATTGGCATACGCGGCATCCGCCTCATCCGACGCTTGCCGCGCCTGCGCCAGCTTCTCCTGACACTGCTGCTGATGCTGATTTTCTGTTTTTAGCTGCTTTTCGACGGCAGTCAAGGCTTCCCGCAGGGCAGCTTCCTGCTCCTGCAGTGCCCCGCTGGATTCCTCAATTTCCGTCAAGCGCGTTTCCATCTGCGCCTGCATCGTGTTCAGGCGCGTCTTGTCGTTGCGCACATCGGACAGGCGGTTCATTTGGTCAATGACAGCGGCTTTCTGCGCTTCCAGCGCGGCGTCCGCTTCCTTTTCCTTCGCCTGCGCCTTCTCGGCGGCTTCCTGCGTCGCCCGGAGGATTTGCTCCGCGTCGGCAATCAGGCTGTGCTGCTTCTCCACGTCCGCCTGAATCCGCACATGATCCTTCTCGATTTCCGCCAGCCGCTCCTGTGCTTCCTCCTGCTCGCGGACGATGCGCTGGCGGTTCTCGCTGCGCGTCTCGCGGCGGCTTTGCAGGGCGGAGAGCTTCTTCTGCGATTCGTGCACATGCTCGGCGCATTCCATCAGTTCGGTGCGCGCCTTCGTGATGGCTTCTTCCAGCTGATCGATGCGGTTCTGCGTCTCGTCGCGGCGGGTGGTCTTGTCGGTCAGGTTGCTTTCCGTGTCCGCCAGAATCGTCTGGACAGTCAGCAGTTCACTTTCCAGTTCGGACAAGCGCGCCCGCGCCCGGTCGGAGCGAATCAGGAAGAGGTTCAAGTCCAAATCCTTCAATTCGGTGGACAGCTCCAGATACACGCGGGCGTTGCGGCTCTGCTCCTCCAGCGGCTTCAAGCGCTTCGTCAGCTCATCCAGAATATCATCGACGCGCTCCAGATTTTCCAGCGTCCGCTGCAATTTCTTGTCCGCTTCTTCCTTGCGCGCCTTGAACTTGACGATGCCCGCTGCTTCCTCGAACACCTGCCGGCGATCCTCGCTCTTGCGGGAGAGGATTTCGTCAATGCGCCCCTGCCCGATGATGGAGTATCCCTCTTTGCCGATGCCCGTATCGCGGAAGAGGTCGACCACGTCCTTCAAGCGGCAGGCGGTGCGGTTTAAGTAGTATTCGGATTCGCCGTTGCGGTAGACGCGGCGCGTGACCATGACCTCGGCAGCTTCCATCGCCAGCGCATGGTCATCGTTGTCAAACACCAGCGATACTTCGCAGTAGGACAGCGGCTTGCGCCTCTGCGTACCATTGAAAATCACGTCGGACATGCTCGCGCCGCGCAGGGTTTTCGCGCTCTGCTCGCCCAGCACCCAGCGCACCGCGTCACCGATGTTGCTCTTGCCCGACCCATTCGGCCCGACGATGCCCGTTATGCCCTCATCAAAGACGATTTCCGTCCGCTGGGCAAAGGATTTGAAGCCATACAGCTCCAATTTTTTCAGCTTCATTTATTAACTCCCATAGCGGGGGATGCCCGCTGGCTCATGAGCATTCCAATAAACGCCCATAATAAGTATAGCACAAACAACCGTCCGGAACAAGACGAATTTCATCCAACCCGTTGCAAAGGCGGGCATTTCCTGCTATACTGCAAGCAGATTCCTGCAAAGCAAAGGAGAAGCATTATGTTCCGTCCCCTCTGCGCGGAAAATCCGCTGCCCGCCGCTCGGCGCGTCTATGAATACCTGCAATCGCTTTCCGGCAAGTGCCTGACCGGGCAGATGGAAAGCCAATGGTGCCGCTCGACTGAGCATGAAATCAGCTATCTGACCGATGTCACCGGTCGTCAGCCTGCCATTCGAGGGCTGGATTTCATGGATAACGACTATCTGGGCGTGACGCAGCGCGCAAAGGACTGGTGGGCGCGCGGCGGCATTCCCACCATCTGCTGGCACACGGGCGCGGATTTCTTCTCCGGTTACCCCGAATGCCGCGAAAGCGAACTGGACTGGGCTTCCGCTTTTGTGGACGGCACGGAAGCGAACCGCCGTCTGCTGGATGGGCTTGACCACGCTGTCCCCTACCTGAAGCGCTTGCAGTCAGATGGCGTTCCCGTTCTCTGGCGACCTTTCCACGAGATGGACGGCGGCTGGTTCTGGTGGGGTCGCGGCGGCGCGGCGAATTTTGTGCGCTTGTGGCGGCTGATGCACGACCGCTACACGCATGTTCACGGTCTGCGGAATCTAATTTGGGTGCTGGGCTTCTCTGACGCGACGGAGGATTTGCGCCCGTGGTATCCGGGGGACGACGTGGTGGATATTCTCGGCGGCGATAGCTACAAGGGCGGTGCGCAGGGAGATTTATACCGGCGATGTGCCGCGCTTGCCCCGGCAGGGATGCCGATTGTGTTCCACGAGTGCGGACAGATTCCGACCCGCGCGGAAATGGACGCGGCGAATGCCCCGTGGGCGTACTTCATGGTGTGGCACACCAGCTGGCTGACGGACAGCAGCAAGGGGAACACGCCGGAGTCGCTGCGGGCGATTTATCGGGATAGCAGCTTTGTAACGCTGCATCAGCTGCCGGATTTCATCGAAATCGACGAATGATTGCTGAAGAACATGCAAGGAGGTTATTCTCATGACCCTTCACGAACAAGTCACCGATATTCTCGCTTCCGCTGTCGAAGCGCAGGAGTGCGCGGGCATCAGCGTACTGGTACGGCGCTGCGGGGAGGAAATGCTCTATACGCAGGCGGGCATGTCCGACATTGCGTCGGGGCGGCTGATCCACCGCGACAGCATCTTCCGCCTGTACAGCCAGTCCAAGCCGATTACGGCCGCCGCCGTGATGCTGCTGGCGGAGCGCGGGCAGATTGACCTGATGGACGGCGTAGATCGCTATCTGCCGGGCTTCCGGAATGCGCGCGTCGTCGATAAGCAGGGCACGATTCGCCCCGCGACCCGCGCGCCGTGGCTGATGGAGCTGCTCGGCATGACGGCGGGCGTCTGCTACCCCGACAGCGACCCGGCGGGGCAGTACGCCGCAAAGGTGTTCGACGAAGCAACGCAGGAAATCCTTGCGGGCGGCGGCGTGCCGACGGTGGAGTTCTGCAACCGCTTGGGGCAGCAGCCGCTTTCCTTCCAGCCGGGCACGCACTGGCGCTACTCCACCTGCGCGGACATCCTCGGTGCGGTGGTGGAGGTCGTCAGCGGAATGCGCTTCGGCGAGTTCCTCCGCAAGGAGTTCTTTGAGCCGCTGGACATGGTAGACACCGGCTTCTACGTTCCCGAAAGCAAGCGAAATCGCCTTGTGACCGCCTACAAGCGCACGGAAAACGGACTTGTGCCGTGGACAAGCACACACCTTGCCGTCGGCGTTTACGACCGCGAACCTGCCTTTGAATCTGGCGGCGCGGGGCTTGTTTCGACGCTGGAAGATTACAGCCACTTTGCCGATATGCTGCTGGCGGGCGGCACTTACGAGGGGCGGCGGATTCTCTCGCCCGCGACAGTCGCCTGCATGACACAGCCGCAGCTGAAAGACGCTGTTCGCCGCGATATGTGGGATTCGCTGGACGGGTACAGCTACGGCCACTTGATGCGCATTTGCGCTGAACCGGGTCGCATCGCCGGATTGGCTTGCGCGGGCGAATATGGCTGGGATGGCTGGCTGGGAACATACTTTGCCAACTTCCCCGAACAGCAGATGACGATTCTGTCAATGCAGAACACGGTTGATTCCGGTACGACACGGGTGGTTCGACAGATGCGCAACGCGGTTCTGGCGGCACTCAGCCGCGAAAATTAACCATAAAGGAAACGCGACCAAGCCGGGGCGCAAAAAAAAGGGTCAAGGGACAATGTCCCTTGCGGAGTCCAGAGGCAGCGCCTCTGGTGGGGCTTGGGGCAACGCCCCAACGGTTGGGCGTGTGACCATTCCAAAGGAAAATTCAAGCCCGACACCTTGGTCGCAGGCAGCGAAGCGTCCCTGCGCAGTAACTAAAAATGTTTCGATAAAAGTCAAGAAACATGAGAGTGCATCCGAAGGAGTCCAGAGGGCGATTGGAAAGCCCTCTGGTTGCTGCATAAAAGACCTATATTGGAAAAGCAGCCAACTCCGGCAGCCACGCTCCACAATTATATTATTATAATGAAGGAAGTACACACCATGCAATGCGGTGACTACACCTACCGCGCCATCGACACCGGCGCGGAAATCATGGAATACTACGGGCAAGGCGGCGAAATCAACCTTCCGGAAACGCTCGACAGCCTTCCCGTTGTGAGCGTCGGGCTGTGCGCGTTCATCATGCGCACCGACCTGACCGCCGTCACGCTCCCTAAAACGCTCCGACACATCGGCGGCAGTGCCTTCGAGGGCTGCTCGGCGCTGACAAGCATCACGCTGAATGACGGGCTGGAAACCATCGAGTACCGCGCGTTCGCGTCCTGCACCGCGCTGCGCGAAATCGCGTTCCCCGATTCAGTGACAGCCGTCGGCGGCGCTGTCCTTTCGGGCTGCACCGCGCTGAATAGCGTCCACCTGCCGAACGCACTGACCGTCCTGCCCATGCAGGCGCTGATGAACTGCACGTCGCTGGAATTCTTGAATCTCCCGGACACCCTGACCCGCATCGACCACGAAGCCCTGCGCGGCTGCACACACCTGACGGCACTCGCCATTCCCGCATCCGTGCGCGAAATCGGGCATGACGCGCTGACGGGCTGTTCCCGGCTGAACGTGCTGACCCTCCCCGCCCCCTTCAGCGCCTATGCGCGTGACCTGCGCGTCGGGCTGGGGCTGATGACAGAGGGCGATACGCTCATCGTCGGCTCGTATCTGGGGCAGGCAGAGAAGGGCAGCACCTACTCGGTCATCGAGTACATCGGTTCGGATACAGAACTCATCATCCCCGCGTTCATCGAGGGCTGCCGCGTGACGAAGTTCAATCAGCGAATTCTGGAGGACATGGACAGTCTGCGGATTTTGTCCGTTCCGGCGGGGTTTGTGGTTGAACCGACGCTGGTGCCGGAAGGCGCACAGGTGGTTGTGCGCCCGCAGGTTTAAGGTAACTTTCCATTTGCAAACATAGTTTCCACGGACGAAAGTTGGATAAAAAGGAGTAACAAAATGAAGAAACTGCTGAGTTTGCTGCTGATGGTGCTGATGCTGCTGGGCGGCGCTGCGTTCGCGGAGGAGAACGAAGAGGACACGGCCCCCGTCGTTGCGCCGATTGTCACGTTCAAGAGCGGATTCTACGTCGGGTATCTCGACCGCGAAATCAAAATCACCGTATCGTGCAAGAACAAAAGCAGCGCAACTGTGCCGGAGAAGTATCTGGAGCTGCGCAATCACCGCGGCGAAGTGCTGGAGCGCGCGTTCTGGCGCAATCCGCGCTACGACCTGACCTTCTCGGTCTATGTGACGGAGGACATGCTGGGCGGCAACAAGCTGTCCGTCTGGCTGGACGGCGAGAAAGTGAACGAAACAGATTCCTTCGCCGCGTTCTCGGACATCAGCCTGCCGCGTGTCACCCGTTTGACCCCCTCTGAACCCGCTGTCGGCGTGATGATTGTTTGCAGCGGCGCATCAGAAAAGCAGCTGACTGACATGCTGAACACGCTGGACAAATACGGCGTGAAGGGGACATTCTACGTAACGGGCGATTTCGTGCGCCGCAACCCGGAGCGCATCCAGCGCATCATTGATGCGGGCCACGAGCTTGGCAGCCACGGCAACAACCTCATCAACATGACCGAAGTCTCCTACGCGCGTGTGCAGGAGAACATCCGTGAGCTGAACGACCTGTGCGAAGAGACTTTCGGCGTACGGCCGCGGTTGTTCTGTGCGCATTTGGGCGCGACGAACAGCATCGTCACCGCCATTGCCCGCGCGGAAGGCGTAGAGGACTGCCTGTTTGCAATCGACGCGTGCGACTGGTCGGACGCGTATAAGGATAAGGTGTATCAGATGGTGTACCGCGTGACGAGCGACCGGGTGACGAGCGGGTGCGTGGTGCAGTTCCATATCAATGGGTATCATACAGCGGAGGTGCTGGATAAGGCGCTGGATAATTGGATCAATGTGAAGGGATTGCGCCCGGTGACGGTGGGTGAATTGATGCAGCTGTCTGGGCGGGATTTCCCTCCGCTCCCCGATTACGATTAAGGGAAGGGAAAAAGAGGATAAACACGCGGGCAAAGCATGGGAGTGAGACCAACTCAATCGCGCGAAGGGGTCAAGGGGGGGATTCCCCCTTGCGGGGTCAAGGGGCGGAGCTCCCTTGTGGGGTTTGGGGCAACGCCCCAACTGTTTCACGGGCGACCAACTCCAAGGAAGCCCCCAACAAAGGCGCAGGCAGCGAAGCGTCCCTGCCACTAACTTCGCGCTCCCGCAGGAGCGCCCCCAAGCTGCTCTACCCGCTGCTTGCACATTGTCGCGCCAAATGGGCGCGACCACGCTGCATGATTTCCGACCATAGCTGGTCTTTTCCGCAAGCAGGGGATTTCGCCTCTGCGGAGGCGACAGGGGGGCAATGGAAACAGACGAAGTCTGCGGTCGCCCCCTTGACCCCTTCGGCGCCGCCACTTTTGGGGGTTATCTTCGGCTTGGCTTTGATTGTTTTGGGAAAATTTGCGTTAAGTTAGTCTTCCTTAACTTTTTTCTTCCGCATCAAGCAGGAATTTTCGCCTGCAACCGCGAAATATCATTCTCGACCCCATGATTTCAGCATAAGGAGGAATTTTCCCATGTACGAAAAAGTATTTGCTTATCTGGATGCGCACGCGGAGGACTATGCCGCTCAGCTGTGCCGCTGGGTGGAAGTGCCGTCGGTGAAGGGCGAAGCCACGCCCGATGCGCCGTTTGGCAAGGATGTGCGCCGGATGCTGGATGTGGCCATGGCGGACGCAAAGGCGTTCGGCTATGAAACCCGCGATTTCGACGGCTATGCGTGCGATATCACCCTGCCGGGCGAATCGGAAGAAGCCATCGCCGTGCTGGGACACCTCGACGTTGTTCCGGCGGGCGACAACTGGGCGACCCCGCCGTTCACCGCGACGCGCGTGGGCGACCAGATTTTCGCGCGCGGCACGAGCGACGACAAGGGGCCGGCGCTGGCGGCGCTGTACGCGATGAACGCCATCAAGGCAGCGGGCATTCCGCTGAAGAAGTCCATCCGCCTGATTCTTGGCTGCGACGAGGAATCCGACTGGGAGGACATGGCGTATTACTGCGCGCACACGGAAATGCCGGAAGTCGGCTTCTCCCCGGACGCTTCCTTCCCTATCATCAACACCGAAAAGGGCATGATTCACGGCTTCTTCACGGGCAAACTCGCGGAGGACGGCGTGCAGGTCAAGCAGCTCTGGACGGGTGAGCGCGTGAACGTCATTCCCGGCGAATCCAAGGCGCTCATCGCGGGCGGTCAGGAGGTTGCCGACAAGGTGGCGGCCTATGCCGAAAAGACCGGGCTTCCCTACACGGCGGAGGTGACCGCGGATGGCGTGTGGGTGACGGCGGAGGGCATCCCCGGCCACAGCGCGTATCCCGAAGGACGCCGCAACGCCATCGGCATGATGCTGGTGCTCCTGCGCGAGATGGGCGTGACCGTTGTCGAGGGCGGCGACAGCGTGC
>ERZ791830.1697-NODE-1697-length-12621-cov-2.885803_pt1 | contig 12621 bp, 16 predicted proteins | sample MGYA00509945_ERZ791830 | MGnify/ENA primary metagenome ERZ791830 (study PRJEB30046, sample SAMN00792021) | human gut metagenome | study: EMG produced TPA metagenomics assembly of the A metagenome-wide association study of gut microbiota in type 2... | reverse complement strand
AGGCGTTCCCCGCCGCAGCGGATTTTCTTTTTGATCCTTTTTCTTTTGGAGGTGATCATATGGCTATGGATCAGCAGGCGTCCATGGATTACCTGCGGGATTTGTACCGTGAAAAAAATGAGCATTTGGAGAAGTTCCTGGAGCCGGTGACGCCGTTTGAGTTTTACCGGGAGATCTTCCCCGTGGGCAGTTTTGAGAGAAAAGGCCATTTCGAGGATGAGAAAGGCAACGGAATTGCGGTGACGGTTCCAAAGACCGCTGGGATTGCCCTGGGAATTGAGGGAGACGGTAAGGCCAGACGCTACACCATCACCGATGAGTTGTCGGAGCTGTCGGAGGTTTTTGACACAGACTTTACCATCATGTCCCCTCTGTCTTACTTTGGGCGGCGTCGGTGTGGCAAAAATGCCAGGTATCTCTATGCCATGGTATTCGACTTGGACGGGGTGGGTATGCCTCAGCTCCGGGACACGCTGCACCAGATGAACAAGGATATTCTTCCCAAGGCGACCTTTGTTGTAAACAGCGGGACAGGGCTTCACCTGTATTATGTCCTGCAGGAGCCGATTCCTATGTATCCGCACAATCAGAAATGCTTGAAGGAGCTGAAATATTCCCTCACTCGGCAGATATGGAACAGGTATACCTCCACGATTAAAGAACCGCAGGTACAAGGAATCCTGCAGGGCTTTCGAGTGGTTGGGTCTGGCTCCAAGCTGGGTCGGGAGTATCCTGTGGTAGCCTATCGGCTCGGCGGGCGGGTGACGATAGAGAAATTGCTGGAGTTTATTCCGGACAGCAACGGGGAGCAGCAGCAGATCCTGGGCCTGATGAGGAAGGGGCGTCTTTCACTGGTCGAGGCGAAGGAGAAGTACCCGGATTGGTATGAACGGCGTATCGTCAAGAAGGAACGGCGGGGCCGCTGGACGGTAAAGCGTGATCTTTACGACTGGTGGCTGCATAGGATTGAGGACGAGATCCGGGTGGGCCATCGTTTTTATGGCATTATGACGCTGGCCATTTACGCAAAAAAGTGCGGGATTAGCGAGGACGAGCTTCGCCAGGACGCTTTCACTCTACTAAAACCATATGACGACATGAGCGTGGAGGATATCAACCGTTTTACAAAAGATGATGTGGTGTGTGCCCTGGAGATGTTCAATGAAGATTATGTGACATTTCCCAGGGACGATATAGCGAAGATCTCGGGGCTGTCCATGCCAGTCAATAAGCGCAACTGGCGCAAGCAGGAGCAGCATTTAAGGCTGGCACGGGGACAACTGGCAATTTTGAGGGATATGGGGGAGATAAAACAGGGGCGGCCCGTTGGAAGTGGGACAGCTCAGAATCAGGTTTCGGAATGGCGACGGCAGCACCCGGAGGGTCGAAAGGCTGACTGTCACCGGGACACGGGGCTTGATCCAAAAACAATTCGTAAGTGGTGGGACACAGAATTTACAATAACGTAATAAAATAATCATACAATGTATTGATATTTTCTTGTTATTGAAGTATAATATTATCAATGAAAGGGGGTAATTTGATGGCACAGACAACTCTAAGTGTTCGCATGGATATGGATGTAAAGAGCCAGCTCGACGCTTTGTGTGCTGATGTAGGGATGACGACCTCTACAGCGATCAATATGTTTGCAAAGGCGTTTATTCGTGAACGGCGGTTGCCGTTTGATGTGGTGGCGTCAGACCCATTCTATTCGGAGAGCAATATGAAGCACCTGCAGCGTAGCATCCAGCAGATCAATGAGGGCAAGGTCGTTATCAAAACGATGGATGAGCTGGAGGAAATGGCCAATGGGTAATCTTGCCTTTTCTGAAAGTGGCTGGGACGATTATCTTTATTGGCAGACAGAAGATAAAAAAACGCTGAAGCGGATCAACCAGCTTTTGCAGGATATTTTGAGAAATGGCTATGATGGGATTGGGAAGCCGGAGCCGCTACGGGAAAACTTAAGTGGCTATTGGAGTCGTCGGATTGATGCTACAAATCGTCTGGTTTATCGTATTTCTGGAGAATCCATTGAGGTTGTTTCTTGTAGATATCATTACGATGATAAGTAAAGGGGGGCTGTGACAGTGGTGTCTAAGGTATTACAGATTGGCTACGAGCCAGAGCGTGATCGGCTGACTTGGGATGGATGGGACATTCACTGCGGACATGATATGGAGGTACTGCTCCCTGATCAGCTCGGTGGCGGCACATGGCGGGCCGTCTCCTTTGAGTACAATGACGAGGGATGGTATGTGCCTGGGTATCCTGGTCTGTCTCCGATTGGCTTGTGGGCGAGAGAGAAAAGTGAGTAAAAAAACAGCGAGGTATTGACCTCGCCGTTTTTTTACTTGATATGGGGATATGATCTTCGTATTCTGTATTGTTATTATACAAACATATTTTCGATTTTTCATTGAATATTATGCGCAAATTGACATATATAATCTTTTCTTTTATAATGCTATTTGGGTGGATATTCCATACTTGTAGAGTTGAAAGAAGTGATATGTAACAGCAGAAAGGAGTGTCACATGAAGAAGGTTTTTTGCACACTTGCCGCCACGATTCTGATTTTATCTGTTTCTCTTTGCAACACCGCTTTTGCCGTTGATCTGACAGATGCTGAACCCATCGAACCCAGCTACCTTGAGATAATCGAAGATATTTTTCCGGGTTATCAAGATGGTCAAGTCTCGCCGCTGTGGACAAGCGGTGCTCCAGATGCAGCAAATCCAAAAACGCACGGCTATATCACTCAAGTTGCTTATAATCTAATCCGCAATGACAATTCCGCTGCGTATTCTTTCTATAGCGGGAGACTTACAAAACTCGTTCGAGGCTCCGTTTTGCCAGACGATGATGAAACAACAAGCGCTTTTGCATGGCATTTCTATGGTGAGGACGGAAAAAATTACCTCGGCGGGTCCACCACGGCCTATTCAAAGTGCATCGAGCACTATAATAGCGCTGTTTCTCTATATACCTCAGGTCAAAAGGCCGATGCAATGGAAGAGCTTGGTCGGGCACTTCATTTCCTGCAAGATGTAAATGTCCCTCACCATGCCAAGAACGCTATTGTCGGTTTAACAAACCATTCAGAATTTGAAAGTCTCGCCGAAGAGAATATGGAGTCTTATGCTGTAAGCGGACTTACAAATTCTATTTACACGGATGCAAATAACTCTCTTGGCACAATCATTGACGATTACGCCGATATTGCAAGAGACTGGTATACAAAAGCATCCTCCGGGGATAACGCAAAAATGTTAAGCGCCGCAGGATCTTGCATTCGTAATTCCCAGCGTGCCACGGTAACCGTCCTCTACAAATTCATGTTCGATGTTGGTTACCTGGTAAATGTACGGTAAATTCTATGATTCATGCAGTAATTTATAGCGGCGCCGAAATTCTTTTAACTGGATGGAATTCGCCTACTTTACGCATTATTTTTCTGGCAGAGATTATATTCTTAGTTCTCGGTATTCTTTTTGGAGTTATATCCACCCCAAAACGAACCACTATCTCAGTTCTCATCTCAGTTTGTATCATTGGGTTATTGTTTATCTTAAAAAATCTCTTGTGGGGCCTAAGCAGTGATACATTCATCCTAATTCCATTCATCGGAGAAATTCTTTTTATCAGTTCTGGAATCTCACTTCTAATCATTTTATTAAAAAAATCGCGCATATAAAAAAGAGGCAGCGTTATTACGCTGCCTCTTTTTTTCATTTCCCCAATAATCGAACATGCAAAACTGATTGATGCGGAAACAACACGCGGCGAGCGAGACGAGCATTGGAAAGGAGTCGTAGCGTGAGTATTATTCAAAAGATTCCATATGTGCAGCGACGGACCATAAGCAAACTGCTGTCTGCCATGATGGGGGGAATGATGCTCTCGGAGAATAGAGAAAGCGATGGTATCTTGGCGAGCCTTCGGCTGGCTTGTGGGCAAGGGATAGGAGCGAGTAAAAAAAACGGCGAGGGTTACCTCGCCGTTTTTTACTTGATATAACGTAAATATATGATATAATTGATATAAGTTAAATAATGGAAATAAGTTATATAAATTAAATAACAAAAGGAGAGAAAAACGTGAAGGTAATTGCAATCGCAAACCAAAAAGGCGGTGTCGCAAAGACGACCACCACACATAATCTTGCTGTTGCTCTGGCAGATGCAGGGAAAAAGGTGCTGATGATTGATCTGGACAGTCAGGCCAGTCTGACGATCAGCGTTGGCCTGGAGCCGTTGGAGATACAACGAACCATTGTAGATGTGCTGAAAAAGGATGGAGCACCGATCAGCGAGTGCATCCAGCAGCTCCGTGAGAATCTGCATATCGTTACGTCAATTATCGACTTAGCACCTATGGAGATGGAGATGCTCTCCAGAGCCAGCCGAGAGAAGATTCTGGATCGGGCGCTAAAGCCCATAAAAGACAGTTACGATTTTATTTTGATTGACTGCCCTCCGCAGCTCTCTATCTTGACGATCAACGCCCTGTCTTGCGCTGATGGGGTGCTGATTCCCGTCAAGACGGACTACCTGGCCTATCGTGGCCTGACGCAACTGCAGGATAGCATCCGGGAGATCCAGGAGCTTATCAATCCTGACCTTCAGGTACTTGGCGTGATTGCTACGTTGTATGATACGAGAGTAACAGATGATCGGGAGATCCTCGGCCTGTTAAAAGAGGAATATAATCTGCTGGGTGTTGTGAAGCGGTTGGCTGTGGCAAAGAAGGGAATCTACGACGGTCTGGCCGTGGTGGAGCAGGCTCCGAACAGCGAGATCGCCGCAGAGTATAGAGCAATCGCAAAAATGATTATTTCAGGAAATATGAAGAGGGAGGAGCAGTGCCATGGGTAAGCTGCAGGATCGGGAGAATAAAAGAAAGAGCATCATCGGCGGCATGATTGATATGTCTACAGCACCTTCGGCCAGCACCGGAAGCCGAGGCCGGCCGAAGGTGGATCGGGAGCTGAAGAAGCGGATTAGTCTGTCGGTGCTACCGAGTTTGTACGATGACATTCAGAAAATTGCTTATGTGCAGCGTCGGAGTGTGAGTGAGCTACTGTCTGCTATGATGGAGGAGTACAGAGGGAGCCATGCTGCGGAGCTGGCTGAATATGAAGAGATACAGAGATAAAAACGCACCGAGCGGAGTTTTTTCCGGTTCTGCTCGGTGTAGTTTTACAAAAAAGGTGCTTAGGCAATCTATGATTGCCTAAATGTAAACCGCTTGCGGTTTACATTTAATGAGCTTTCGCTTACTTTGGAGGTGCAAGGATGAAGTTAGAAGAAAAACTGGTTTCTCTGAGAAAAGCGAAAGGGCTGTCTCAAATGAAGCTGGCAGAGAAGATGAATGTATCCCGCCAAGCCATATCCAGGTGGGAAACAGGTGCGGCTATTCCGTCTTCTGAGAATTTGAAATATTTGAGCGACCTATATAGTGTGTCATTAGATTATCTGCTTAGCGATAGTGCTGATGCTCCAGAACAAAACAGACGGATTTCTAATGAGCCAGATGGAGAGATGGTTACCATATCAGACTCAGCTGATGGTGGGAAGAAAGGCAAGCAGAAGACCGCAAAATGGTTGGCCATTGTTATGGTAGTTGTGGCTCTTATTACAGTGATAGTAATTACATATCTGAACCAGAAGGAAACGGAGCCAATAGAACAAAACACGGTGAAGTTCGAAGAACTCCAAAAAGATGAAAGGATATCTGATTCCAATGCAGTAGAAAGTGGACCAGTTTCATAAGGAGGAAGGATGCGGCAATGAAAAGAACGGTTGCAACGGTGGGATTAGTTTGCGCACTCATGATAGGCTGTATGGGGATGCCTCCAGTTAGAGCCGCAGAAAGTGATACAGACAAAGTAACAACTGATATCGGAACGAAAGTAATGCCCTTTGAAGAACTTTCTGTGGAAGTAGTTGACTCTATGTCCATTCCGAGTATGACTCGAGCCACCAGTCGAATCGAGTGGAACATTTCTCCTGATACGGTTATGAAAGCAGATACAGCATACTCTTTGGAGGCAGACGAGATTGTTACGATAAATTGCACATATTCCCCAAGAACAGCCAATCTTGACTTTGGATTCATCACTCAAGATGATACGTTCCATTTCACCAGTGGGAGTAATGGAAGTATCAAAACCAACATTCAAATAGATAAAACTGGAAAGTACTATTTTGCTGTTCGAAACAATGAGAATGAGACTGTTGAAGTTTTAGGATATGTTTATTATTGAAAAATTATGACGAAGAAAGGAGTAAATGAAATGAAGTTAAAAAAGTTTATCACTTCGACTGTCGTTTGCGCACTTGCCGTCATATCCCTGTCCGGCATGTCCGTATCCGCAGCTGAAGCCCCTACCAATGAAAAAAGCTTTACCCCGCTTGCCCCTGCCGGCTGGAACACATCTACAACCGCACAGCAGATTTACGGCGATGCCGAGCAAGAACCCATGTTATCCTCCACTCCCCGTGCTCCTGATGGTTGGAACGACAGTGCCGCTGCCAAGTTACTGTATGGTGATGCACAAGAAGAACTTATTACTGTGTATAGCTCTATCATTGTCACAGTCCACTCCCCATGTGACCAGGAGTGGCGAGAGCTTTATCCAGACACGTGGATGTTTGAGGCTAACCGAGCCATTGAAGAGGCTGATGCCTTAATGTATGATAAGTTTTCCATTGACCTGCGCAGTGAGAAGCAAACAGCTTGGACTGGAAATACGTACTCTGGTAATGGTGACACTCTTCTCGATGAAGCATGGGCAGAAGAGGGCCTTAATGGGTGTAATCTCATGATTGCCTTTACAGGAAAGAATTTCCCTTACGGCGGATGGGGCTATGTTGGTGGTGCCGGTTGCCTTGTTATTGACCAAGGTTATCCTGCTAATGCCAGCGTTGCACGTCATGAAGTTGGTCACAATTATGGTTGCCCCGATCAGTACAACGATCCGAATCCTCCGGTCTGCTTCATGAATGACTGTTACAACCAATTTAATGACATTTGCTCAACGTGCTACAGCACTTGGTATGGCAATCGATATGATAAGTGACTAAATAAGAAGGAGGGGTGCATAGTTGCCCCCCCTTCTTGTATAAAAGAGGTGTACCTATTGAGATATTTTTCACGAAAAAAAACCGCCTTATCTATAGCTATAAGCAACTTAATCATTGTTGCTCTTGCTATTTTATTTTGGCAATATGATATTTTTAATAGGTCAAGCACGCAATCTCCTTCAGATGAAACAAAAGCCTTACTAATGGATGATCCTAAAGTAGTAGTAACAGTTAACGGTGAACCAATTTACCAAAAAGAAGTTGACACTGTTGTAAATCAATCACCTAATATAAAAATATCAGAATCTGAGGTTATTACCAATTCTATAAATCAGCTTGTTGTTGTTCAATACGGAAAGAAAAATGGGTGTTCTGCATCACAAGAGGAAATTGACCAACAACTAAATGAGTATGAAAATAGCTACCCTACAATCTATGATTCTGCTTTAGACCTATTTGGCGAAGATGGTTTGCGTAAAGGAATAGAATATCGCATCATTTATGAAAAGACAAAGGAATATGTTTTTGATTTGTTTTGGAGTGAACACACTTCTGTTGATGAACAGAGTGTAATTGACTTTTGTAGTCAAAAAGGAGTCAACTATTCAGATTTAAGCAATAATGATAGGGAACTCGCTACCGATGCATATACAAACTTCCTTCAACAAGATTACTTCTTAGAGTTCCAGGAATCTTTAGTAGATAGCGCAGAAATAATTTATTGAAAGCAGGTATAAAGTATGCGGAAGTTATTTCAAAATAAAGTAACTATTATTCTTTTAATAATAGCACTTGTTGTATTGCTTGCTGCTTGTAATCAAAATCAAGGGGCTTCTGAACAGGCGGGTGAGCAGATAAAAGATGCTTCAGAATGGAAAAAACAAGAAATTATTTTGAAAAACGGAGTTCCTTATGCTATGGATGAACAAGGCGATTCCACCAAGCTTGGCGAGGCAATCCAGCCGCCGGATGAATGGAAAGACCAAGATTTGGGAGGACGCAATGATGCATCCACATTGAATGGAAAACCAGATGTGCAAGGTGAGCTTGTATCTCCGACAGATGGATGGCTTGTTTTGACGTATACCAGGGGAGATACTTATGTCTACAAAAGTGCAGATGGAGGGAACACTTGGGCAGAAACCAACACCCCTGATCTCTTATATGTTCCAGATATAGTTGGATTTATAAACAAAGACTGTCTGATAATTGCTGAAAAACTCTTTGTTGGAGCACCAGTCTATATTACAAGAGATGGTGGTGAAAGCTGGGAGCAGATAGAAATGCCAGACGAGAAGGCAGAAGTGAAAAAGATTGAGGTAACAGACGAACTAATTACTATGACTGTTGAGAAAGATGCGGAAATATGGGTGATGAAGTCTTCTGACTTGGGAGAATCTTGGTCTACAGTTCAGTCATTGCAATAAGCAGATACGGTGGCCCGTTTTGACTGACCTGGACAAGCAGTTAATACGTTAAGTCCATTTGACCACTGTAGCAACTTATTGTTTTGATATATTATTCCAATTATAGAAAGGATGTGTGTTCAATGGCTAAAGGCTGCGATTCGTCTTGGGATTTTGATTATAAATCTCGGGTCGATGCTTTGGTTGATGAAGGCTATGCATTTATCGGTCGCTACTTGAACCATTCTGCGGGTGTCCGAAATGGTCTTACAGTGAGCGAAGCGAACCGTTTGTCTAATGCGGGCGTATTCATTTGTGCTCTTTATGAGTCAGACTCCGGCACGAGCATTAGCCACTTTACCCGTTCGAATGGAATTGCAGATGCACGGGAGGCTATTTCTTTGGCTGAAGACCTTGGAATGCCTACAGGAAACCCAATTTATTTTTGCATTGATACTGATGTGACGAAGTCACAGATGACAACATACATCGTCCCCTATGTTCAGGGCATTCTTTCAGAGTTGGAAGGAAGCGGATACAAACTCGGGATCTATGGCCCAAAGCCTGTTTGCAAATACATTCGTGGAACGTATAGCGCAACTGAACGTTACATGATGATTTGTGACAATGACTGGGGGCAGTCGGGTTGGTCGGCCACCGAACGGGACTTTGATGATTGGAATATTCGGCAATATGAGTGGAATCAGTCTCTTCCTGGTGTTTCTTCTGTAACCATTGATAAATGCGAATCGTCTACCAACGGTGGCGGTGGCTGGAAGCTGTAATAAAATTTCTAAAAACGAAGAGTGGGAGACCTATTACCCTCATTACTTGGCGGTAAGAAACAATATAAGAGTAGCAATGGAGATATTGTAGCATTTATTCCATTCTACATCATGTATGTTCTCCTCAGTATTGTCACAGGATTCGCTTTTCAGAGATAAAATATTGTGGGCAGAAGATGTGTTTTCTGCCCACAATATTTTTAGATAACGGTTTACCCGTTTGTGTATGAACGGGTACACCGTTATACGGTTAATTTTGTGATTATGTTGACAATCTCCGCAACGTATGGTAAGATGTTCTTGGATAGGAAAGGCTGCGGTAGACGCTGGATCGAAGCCTTGAAAGAAAGGGGGTATGGATGGCGGCTGCGAGTGGTGTGTGATTGGCAGCAGAAGTGAAGAATGAAGCTCGTCTGGGCGAGGGTAAATAGTAATTAGGCCCAGAGCGTCTTGGCTGGCAGATCTGCCGGTCGGGGGTTTAGCAATTTGCTAATCAGAAGCCACTTCAGGTACGATACACCTGTGTGATGCGTGGGCTTGCCGTAGTAACCTTTGTGAACTGGAAAGCGCATCATGGACCCGGCATGAGTAATCCTTTTGAAAGTGTCGGTAAGTAAAACGTATCTATCCCTATCCATCTTCTGATAGTAGCCGGAATACTGTAGATTTTCCGGAGAGCTGCTTCCTCTACAAAGAAGCCGACAGAATCTGAACTGCCGTAGATCTCAATAAATCAGAGCTGCACACATAAGCAGATTAAAAAAAGTGTAGGGAGCAATCCCAAACCCGTCATACATAAGACGTTAAAAAGTGTATTTTGCCGATTGCCGAGTCTCCGAATGGAGCTGACATGAGGCGGCTTAGCTTGAACGAGAAATATAGAAGTCTATAAAACTAAGAAAATAGTTATGTAGTTTTATAGAAATATAGATTTATACAAAAATAGATGCACGAAAGGAAGTCGGAATGGGGCGTAGAAATAAAGCGTACTTCAAGGATCTGCACCAGCAAGCCTATGACCGGCTTACCGGGATGCAGGCCTTTGGCGAGAGCAAAAAAGAGGCGGTAGCCAATGGCACAGAGAAAGATAAAATATTTGCGTTCAACACCTATAAGAGCTACTGGAAACATACCAAATATTTTATCAAGTACATCAAGGAGAAGCATCCGGAGTGTACCACGCTGAAGAATGCAAAGAAGTATGCCAATGAATGGCTTCAGACCAGAGTGGATCAGGGACTTTCAGCGTGGACGGTGCAGCTTGAAGCGAAAGCGTTGGGAAAGCTATATGGGATTTCCCCGGATGACGAGAATTACTTTAAGCCGCCCAAGCGAAACCGTGAAGAGATTAAACGGAGCCGAGGGGATCGGGTGCGAGACAAGCACTTCTCCAAGACTAATAACGATGAACTGATAAAATTTTGCAGAGGAACCGGTCTGCGGCGAAAGGAACTGCAGGAGTTGCGGGGGAAGGATCTGGTGTCCAGGGCGCAAATTGAGGCGGAGATCTCCGAACTGCAGAAGATCCCGGAGGAGCAGCGAGCACCGAGCGTCACAAAGCGCCTTGAAATGCTCCAGGACGCACGTTTGTTCTCAGAGGAGTGGTTTATCCATGTCCGCAACGGAAAGGGCGGACGAGAGCGTTTAAGCCCGATTATAGGCAAAAATGCGGGGCAGATCATTGAACGGATAACTGATACACCGCCAGAGGAGAAGGTGTGGCAGCACGTCCATAATTGCGCCGACATCCACGGTTATCGTGCGGAGTATGCCACGGCGATCTACAAGGCTCATGCCAGGGCAATCGAAGAGATTCCCTATGACCGGGTAAACCGTGGCACCGGGCGGCGTTATCAAAGCGAGGTTTATACTTGCCGAAAAGATGAAGCGGGGAAGAAGCTGGACAAGGCTGCTATGCTGATCTGCAGCAAGGCGCTGGGGCATAACCGTATTAGCGTTGTAGCGGATAATTACATTCGGGGGCTGTAAGGAGGTGTGCTGCCGTGAGCGAGTTTGTAAAGAAAACGATAGTGGGTTATAAAGATGTTCCTGGCGGCAGCTCGGACCCAGATTGTACCCACGTGATTCTGACGCTGAACGAGTATAAAAAGATTGTCCGGGAGAGGGACGAGGCAATCCGAACGGTCGGCATTGAACGTCAGAATGCTGACCGTCAAATGAACGAAGAAAAAAAGAATGCTGCATACCAAATCAGGCAAGTGAGAGATCAGGCGGTCAAGGAAATCGCAGAAATGCAGGGAGCATTGGCGCAGGCCCAGAAGGATGTAGCATATCAACGGCACCTAAATGAAAACCTGCTGCGGATCTCTCGGGAAAGAGCTAATGTGGATCGAGGACTAAAACCGAAAAAAGAGCATACCGGATATGTTGTGATGAATATGCAGGAAAAGAAATTGCAGAGAAAGAACAGTCGGGGCTATTACACAATCACATTATGGGAAACGGTGCTGCAGAGTCCCTACTCTGTAGATTTCACTGAAGAACAGGCCAGATATCAGATTCATGAAGATCTAATGCAGCATGAAGATGGAAAAGAGTGGGCGTTAAGCAGAATTGGAATTTGTGAGAAGCCAGATCCGAAGTTCTGTGACCCATTTGAATATAATGAAATAATGGAAAATGAAAATGTTCTTGTTCGGTATCAGCTGCGTGCAAACTATCAGGCACGGCGAGGGGAGAAGACCGGCTTTTGGGACATCATATTGGTGCATCAGAAGCCGATACCACAGGTTCCGAAAGATATGAGGCCATGAGAAAAGCCGCTGTATCAAACAGCGGCTTTTCAAATTCGACAGAGTGTGCTAAAATGCCAATGTTGCCCAACTCCGGCCCAGTAATGGGAAGGAGGTGAATGCTATGCTGGAGTCATTTTGCAATCTCTTAATCGGCATCGGAGCAAGTGTAATTGGCACTTACATTTGTAAATGGCTTGATGACCGAAACAAGGGCAACTAAGCATGAAAGAAAGCCGGGAAGGTGGCACCCTTCCCGGCTTTCGCTATGCTGGAATTTTGCTAATCTCTTAGGCTATGGTCATTATACCACGCCTATCGTAGTTTATGCAAGCGGTGAGTAGAATATTATTTGTAAAAATAGCCTGCCCAGTGGACTTGAAAAGCTCTTCTGGACAGGCTATAATGAGAACAAAAAATAGGGAAAAACTCATTGATAATATATGCCCCCCCTTAAAGGGTAAGGCCCTTTAGATATCGTATCTAAAAATAACAAAAAGTATTCTTTTTTTCGAGAGAAAGTCGGAGGGGAAAAGGGGGTGTGCGGAGGGGTGTGGGAATGTGGTAAACCTGTAAGGTTTTCCAT
>ERZ791830.1694-NODE-1694-length-12645-cov-7.662431_pt1 | contig 12645 bp, 18 predicted proteins | sample MGYA00509945_ERZ791830 | MGnify/ENA primary metagenome ERZ791830 (study PRJEB30046, sample SAMN00792021) | human gut metagenome | study: EMG produced TPA metagenomics assembly of the A metagenome-wide association study of gut microbiota in type 2... | reverse complement strand
CCGCGGCCACGCAAGGCCGCTTTCCTGTTTTTCGCTTTGTAGACGGAGGCTTTTTCGCGCCCTGTATGGTGGGGGGTATATACTTACCCTCGGTTGGGTTTGCACAGTCTTGAAACACTGCACACAGAGGCGTTACACGGATGTATTGGCCTTTTCCCGTGCTCTTGCGAGTGCCGCTTTCTGCGCGTCGCTCATCGCACGCGGCGGTTTGACCCGCAGCCATGCCTTTGGCACGACGTACTCGGCGGCCTTGCCGTCATGGGACTTTCGGACAAGTCGGCAATCCGTGGGCCTGTCCAGCGCCCACATTTCCAGCTTTTGACGCAGCGACTTGTTGTGCGTGTAGACGTCGGCGGTCGGCTCAGCTTCGTTGAAGTTGATGACCGTCTCCATTTCATGGCGTGATAGCACCATAGCTTTTCACCTCCTTCCAAATTTTTCAGACCGTGCGGCTCAGGCAACGCTGAACCGCCGGACGGTGCTGGTCTTGGTAAACTGTGCCGCCAGGTCGGGCAGTGCCTTTTTCAAGGCGGTGGTGTCGATGCGGCTGCTGGTGATGGGCTTCCATATGGCTTTCCAGTCGCTGCCGGTCAGAATGTCCACACCGGCGGCGGTCATTTCGGCCTTGATGGCATCCTGAATGGTGTCGATCGCGGCGGCCAACTCGTCGGCCATACGGCGCAGCTCCCGTAGTTCGTGGATCTGGGAATCAAGATTTTTGTTAACCATGGTATGTACCTCCTCAAAATTTAGGGAACTCCGGCGGCGGTGGTCATTGAGGCGTCTGCGCTCTGCGCTGCTACTTCCGCATACCGTCCCGCCCTTATCCGTGATCTCGGTCGTTACTGCTTGCAAACGATTGCCGGTGTCTGAACTGTTTTCGATTGTTCCCTTGCTGTAACTATAATATACACTATCTTTCTGTGTATGTCCATTCGCAATATACACAAAAATCAAGCGCTTGGCATGTGAATAATATACACTTGACATCTGTGCATATCAGATGATAGAATAAGGGACAATAAAGGAGGTGGACAAATGCCTGTCCGTTTTAAAGTCGATGTGTTGGCTGAGTTGAAAAAGAAAGGCTATTCCAGTTACAAAATGCGGCAAGAAAGACTCATGGGCGAAGCTACAATTCAACAGTTACGCAAAGGTGAGCTTGTCTCTTGGGAAAACATAGGCCGCATTTGTGCTATGCTTGACTGCCAGCCAGGGGACATTTTGGAATACGCTGAAAGCTGAATACTTTCCCGCCCTTGACCCCATCGGTCAGGGGCGGCTTTCCATTTGCTCCAGCAGACGGACATTTCGCCGCGCCTGCCGAGCACGAATCTCCGCCAAAGACGCCGACTCGGCCTGAGCCGCAGCATGGCGCAATTCCTCGCAGCGCACACCGCGAACGAATGCCACGGCCAGAACGTGACGCTCCACCAACGCAGAAAGCCATGCAGGTGACCCAGCAGACCAGGTACAGGTGCGGTTCTGTGTGCCGAAAACGCCCTTCTCGCTGGTCGTGCCGAACAACGGCTCGGTATCGGGTAGATCCTGCGGGCGAATGCCGCTGGCCAGGTAGAGCTGCACGGCGGACTGGGCAAGGTCTGAAAACGCCACCCGCCGGACTTCGCCAGTGTGACCATCCCGGGCGGCAATCTCGTTGTCCGCCCAGTGTAGATCAGCCGGGGTCAGGTGCAGTAGTTCCCCATTGCGCAGGTCGGTGGTAAGAAGCAAAATCGCGATTGCGTAATTCCGTGGGTAGGTGGCGGCCTTGGCGTTTTGGGGACGTTCGTATGTATAAAGCCGCCGGAGTTGCCAGTCGTGGAGCGCGACATATTCCGCCGGCGGCAGGTCGCTCACCGTTGGGATCAGGCGCTTCAAGACTGGATTTGCCTGATACCAGCCATGCTCGCACGCCCAGTCGAAGAAGGCGCGGAGCTGACGCAGGTACTGAGCGATTGTCCGCTCCCTGCAGCCGCGGGATTCAAGATTGCCCCGCCAAAGGAGCACCTCAGCGTAAGACGGAATATCAGACTTGTCCTCATCCGCGCCAAAGAAGCTGGTAAAGTCTGCCAGTGTGCTGGCGTATGCCTCGACGGTGCGAGATAATCGCCCCTGCTCCTCCAGATCGCGCAGCCACGCGGCGCTGGCCGCCTCCAGTCGTTCAACGGATGTGGCGTATGTAGAGTTGGCCATAAACTTCACTTCCTATCAGATACATCAGCCAGAATTTTATTGAAATGCCGCTTAAAGTCGTAGGCGGACTGTACCCGATGCCTCCAGTAGTCATGATCCAGCGATTGGTACATGACCTCCTCCATCACATCCCAGGCCACCCCGTTCTGAGTATGCAGTTCGTCCAACACCTCTGCCTGTTTTTGCAGTTCTACCTCCGTGGGCTGCGCCCTGCCGGGGTTGTCGCAAGCCTTTTCATCGGCCAGATACTTTGCAATCTGATAGGCATTGCTGTCATGCTCGTACATGCGCTGGTCGCCTGAATAATTTTTTGACGCGGGGGCGGGGGAGCCTTTTTCTCCCTCTCCCTCTGTATCTTCTTCTGAATCTGGTTCTGATTCTTCTTCTCCCCCGTGCGACATCGTATGGTATCGTACGATGTCGGATGAATTTTTTCCGCTGTTCGGTGCGGCCTTTGTCTTAATGCGCTGTTCATAAAGCCGCCAGGCCTCCTCCAGATCGGGGAAAAACGCCGAAAATGCGATCCTCTCCATTGGATCGAGTTCCGAGGGGATTTCAGCAGTTTCCAGATACTCCCAGCACGCCAAAAGCACCTTTGCAGTGGTTTCCGCAGGGAGTTCCTTGACAAGCTGACGCCGTTCAGACTTCATCTTAAACCATGTGGGATGCTTTTCCTTGACTTCCGCCATACTATCACCTCTCTTTCTTCCCACCGCCGGACTGTTCCTCCAGCCACCGCTGCAGACCATCGACAGGGACGATGATCCGCCGGGGCGTCACGCGGATAGCCGGGAAGTCCTTCCGGTTGCAGAGTTCATAGGCCGTGGGCTTGCTGATGCCCAAAGCCTCCGCCAATTCATCGACGTCAATAGCGCGCTTCTGAAATCCAATATTTTCCATATTCTTTCTCCTTTTAAAAATTCTTGCCCTTCGGTATTTCGTATTCTAATCGCCGTGTCAAGGGACTTTAGTGCGCCTGAGAAAAATTTTTTGCTGCTGAGTGCAACAGCAAGAAAGCGTTTTCCCTCTCGACAAAACAAGTATACCGTGATAAAATGGAATTGTAAATTTCTTTATAATTCTTTTTCAAGGAGACTTTCCGGATGAAAAGAACCTATAATTCCGAAACGTACAAAAAAGAGATGGCAGGCCGCATAATGGCCGCACGAGAAGCCGCTGGGCTGACCCGACAGCAAGTAGCCGATGCCATAGGAGAGCGTATGGAAGGGACATTTTCGGTTGACGTGCTGAAGCAATGGGAATACGGAACGAACCGCGTTCGTGTTGATTTGATCCCGCTGCTCTGTGAGATACTCCATGTGGACACCGGGTATTTGTTCGGAGAGTATCCGCAGTTCACCCGACAGCTTTGTGATGTGCAGAGTGTCACTGGACTTTCAAAGAACATTACGAAAAAACTCATTGGCCGTAGATACCTCGACGGCGATGACGAATGGCCTGATGAAGTGCCGAAGGATGCCATGTTTCTTTCCGAGACGACAGAGGCGTTAAATATTTTGTTTGAAACAAAATCATTTGCGGCCTTGTTGTCCAGAGCAAAGGAGTGTCGGAAGTTGGGGCAATCCCCAACGATGGCGGAAAGCGTATCTCAGACGGTTGGGACGATCTGGCCGTATATATCGCCTGCACTGCAGAAGGCGACTGCCCAGAAGATGGGTGTAGATGTGGCCGAACTGGATGATAGCTTTAGGAGGGTCGGCGAAAAGCAGAAAGACTTTTTTGATGGCTTGTCGGAAGACTCAAGGCGGGAGCAGCGTGACTTAGCCATATTCAATTTTCAACGTGCAGCTACACGAGTGGCCGAAGAACTCATTGAAATTCGGGAGGTAGAGCATCATGCCGAGGAAGCGTAATGCAAGTGGCGCGGGCAGCATCCGGCAGCGGTCGGATGGTCGATGGGAAGCACGGATCACCGTGGGCACTGACCCGGGCACAGGCAAGCCCATCCGCCGGAGCATTTACGGCAATACACAGAAAGAAGTGCTCGTGGCCATGCGCGATGCGCAGAAGAGTGTTGATGATGGGCTTTACATAGAACCAACGCGCCTGACACTCGCGCAATGGTTGGACATTTGGCAGCGCGACTATCTTCTGTCGCAGAAGTACGGCACGGTCAAGACCTACAGGGCTCAGATCGCGACGCACATCAAACCTGCCCTCGGTGCTGTGAAGCTGAGCAAACTCACGCCCCATCTTGTCCAGAGTTTTTATAATGACCTGCTGGCTCGTGGCCGTACCGTTCCCAAGCGGGATGAAGCGGGAAAGATCATCAAGAAGAATGGTGAGATCGTCACAGAGCAGGCCCCGCTCAATGCAAAAACTGTGAGGAACGTCCACGGTGTCCTTACAAAGGCCCTTTCGCAAGCCGTGAAGCTGGGCTACATCGCACGAAATCCCTGCGACATGGTAGACTTGCCCCGCGTAGAAAAGACGGAGATCGTCCCGCTCACGGATGCACAGGTGAAGGCGTATCTTGCCGCCACAGACGGTGATACGGATTACGGAGATATGCTGAAGGTGATCCTGTTCACCGGCCTGCGCGAGGCGGAGGCTTTGGGCTTGACATGGGATTGTGTGGACTTTGAAAGGGGAACGCTCAAGATTTGCAAGCAGCTTCAGAAGCGTCCGGCGGAGGCGGGAGGTTTTCAATTCGCCTCGTTGAAGAATGACAGGACGCGCATCTTGCATCCGGCTCCGTTTGTGATGGGCATCCTTCGCGCCGTCAGAAAAAAGCAGGCGGCGCGTCGATTGCTGGCCGGAGGCGCGTGGCAGGACTGGCAGGACGCAGCCAAGCAGTATGCGGCCTGCCGGCTGGTGTTCACCAATGCATTGGGCGACCACCTCCACCCGCAGAGGCTCTATGACCATCACAAAAAGATTGCAAGGGAAGCGGGTGCGCCGAATGCCCGCGTTCACGATCTTCGGCATACCTTTGCCGTCCTCTCCCTCCAGAATGGCGATGATGTGAAAACTGTGCAGGAAAACCTGGGCCATGCCACAGCGGCATTTACGCTGGATGTGTACGGCCATGTTTCGGAGCGTATGAAAGAAGATAGCGCAGCCCGAATGCAAGGGTATTTTGAGAAGCTGGAGCGTGCATAAAAAGAACTCCGTCGACTTAATGGATCGGCGGAGTTCTTATGTTATTTACGTTTTAACGCGATAAAGCGCCCGGCGTAATTGGGGTAAACTTAGGGGTAAAACAGCTTCTCAGAAAATTATATTCAACTTTTCTACTCCAAAAACCATGTAAAAACAAGAAAAACCACCGAAAGCAATACACTTTCGGTGGTTTCCTTTGGCAGCGGGAGAAGGATTCGAATTAGTGGGGCTGTGTTTTTCCTTGTAAAATGCAGAATAATCCAGTTCGGGAAACCCTTGAAAACACAAGCCTTTCCACGGTTGTAGTATAATCATGCACAACCATACAAAATCGTGTTAGGGGTATTTGTAGGGGTAAAAATGGGAGTGAAGTTTTTCCAACAAATGCCATTTCGGAACATGGGAGGCTCGGTGACTCCTCTCCCATCCTCCCTTCCCTCATATATTCCCACAGAAGATGAATTGCATAGGATGATACGATAGAGAAGTATACTGAACTGCGCCCGGAATAAACGCACGCGCACGCGAGGGAGAACAGGGAAAACATCTTCTGCACTTTTCCAGTTGACCGGGCAGTATGGACATAAAAATAGAGCTGCAGAAACTCCGTTGCGATATTATTTTTCGCAGACCGCTATGAGGCCATCGTGTGGATCTGCAAAAACCAGTTGGGACACTGAAACCTGACGGACGCACAGAAAACGTATTTGATTGGTCGGCAGTACGAGGCCCAGAAGATGACGGTCGGCGGCGATAGAAAATCAAAAGCCCAAAATGGGCTTTTGATTCAGGGAGATACCGCTGAGGTTATTGCGCACGAACACAAATTGGGAGAAACGCCGTCAAGTGAGCCGCCAAGCTCTCCAAAGGCGTGGATTGAGCGGAAAAGTGGATATGATTAAATGTACTATGTTGACAAATTCTTGTAGACAGTGTTAAACTATAATAAATATTTTTGTACTGGGTTTAATGGTTACTAAAGGTGTATAAGATATGGACGTTCATGATATACGGAGGAAGTTTCCAAGTCTATTTCCAGTGGATCTGTTGCCGGTTGGAGCGCGCGAAGAGAGAATTGAAGTATATAGAATCTGTAGAATGGGTAATGTAAATGCGGAGTCGTTTTTGCCAACATATTTAGATGAGATAGCACGTACAAAAGGCGCTGATTCCTCAGATATAAGCTATTACTCGCTTTCTACTTTTGAAAAAGAGGGAGACGCACGGAGAATATTGAAATTCTTTTTGGGGAAGAACCCGAAGGCGATTGCGGCAAAGGGTATAACTGACGAGAGTTGCGGTCCTGTGCAACGGACGCGAGAAAGAACGGGTGAGAAAAGAGCCCGTTCTCATGTGGACTGGTGGCTATATGAAGGTGCAAAACCTCATATATTCTTTCGTGAAGTGGATATGTAAAGAAGGGAGTAGATTGAAATGAGGACGTTGCCAAATCCGTTCTTTAGAAATGTTCCGGAATATGGGGATTTGTACGTAGAAGAGATAATTGTAGATTATGTATATCCTATACTCTCAGTTCTAGTTGATAAAGATGGGCATCGTTACCTCTGTTTGTGCTATGACACTAGAGGTGCACAGCGATGGATTGTTACTCCTATCAGCAACAAAAAGTTGGTAGCACTACTAAAGAATGAAATTACTTTGGCGAACCCTTTTCTTCTGCCGATTAGCAGAATAGTCGAAGTGAAAATGGATTATAAAACACAGCAAGAAGAATTTGTGATGAGGGCATCAGATGAAGTGAGTCGGAAAAGTATTCCTGCGGAAGGGGAATATTTAGATCCGGAACCTGATGAATGGGAAATGTATATTGAGAGGCTCTCTCAGGCAGAATCTGAATATGATGTAAGTAGAGCAAAGAAACGTATTATAGTTAAAATGCTCCCTCAAATTTCATTTGTTGCGCAGGTGGCTGCGGACCAAGTGTGGATGAAAAATATGGCAAAGCTATGTCGGACTTGTATGATAGGAGCATAGGAGGGACACCATGTGCAATTTGGAGAAGACGAGTTTAGTAGCAGTTGAACTCGATAAAGATGTTATAATCGAAAGAACAACGATAACTTGCGAAATTCAGTTTTATTCATTGACGCCGAAAGATGAAAAAAGTGCCGAAAAGAGTCGCGCGATTTTGGTTGTGCTTGATGCCAAAACACCGACGGAGGGGCGGTATCTTAAACTGAAGTATAGAGCGGTATTTTCTTTTGATAACGAGAATGAGATTCCAGAGGATAATGTGTTTTTAGAGAGGCACTATAGAGAAGCCTATGCAAAGTTTAAAATATGCGCAGAGAAGGTTTTGCAGGTATTAGATGTCCCTAATTTACATTTCCCAGATCTAGATGTTGGTATATAGTGTTTATTAGGCTTAATTTGCTTTGGCGATACCAAAGTTCAAATAGATCCAGGAATATAAGTAGGCGATTGCTACACTGGCAATTTGAGCGGGTATGGAGCAGGGTCTTATTTTGATCGAGCAGCAGTTGTAACAGAAATGGGAGCACAGGAAAAGCCCCACCCAAACGAGGGTGGGACTTTTCCTGTGCTCCTACGCATTCGATGGGAGCCGCACGGAACAGAGTTGGCCGCCAAATATGCTGCAGACGGTCAATCCCTGCTTCATTGCCTCCTTGCCGCTGTCAGAAATAACATGAACAACCAGCATCCCTGTGTATGCTTGAATTTCCGGGACAAGAAACATAAATCGGTACGCCTTCTCCTCGGGAAAACATCCTTGCGTGACCAACACAGAGTCACAGTACGCCTTAGTAATGACATCGCGGAAAGGATTCCCAGTAGGATTTGGCGGGTTGCTGGGATCAACGTCGGAAAGTTCATCAATAATGCTTATGGCACGATTGACCAAGGGTGTTTTGAAGTATTCTTGCGCCTGCCTTTCGATCTCCTCATCCATAGCACTTTATTCCTCCTATGCGGTTTTCTATAAATCGCTTGTTGCCTTTCCATCACAGATTCCGCCCGTCCGGGTACATGAATACCATATGGTTTTTGGCGTTTCTTCCCTCTCCGAACACCACGATCACCACCTGCGCTCCCACCGGCGCGGCAGCCATGCTGCTCACGTAGGGGAAGAACTGCTCTGTGTCATCAAAGGGCCGCTTCACACCCATCACGCCGCCGTTATCCTCTCTGCGCACATACGCTTCCGGTTCGTACGCTTCATAAACATCCACGGTGATATGCTCCGAAAGGCATGACTTCATGTCGGCCTGAAGCGTATCACCCGCGCGAAGCATGGCCGTTCGTACCTGTTTCTCCAACGAGGCAATATCCTTCTCAAACCCACCGAACCGGCCTATCAATCTGGATGCCATAGCAATGCACCCTCCTCATCCTTGCTTGTGTCTGACACAGGCTTCGTCAGATCGTCCCACCCGATACGGATCAGTCCCATACCGGAAGGCATGCAGAGGACACTCCGGCTCCTGACAGGCGTCCACACGGTGCGGCTTGCCCAAACAACATTCCGCCAGACAGTAGGCGGAGATCGCCCGCAGGGGCGTTTCGGGCCGCCGCATTACTGTACCCCCCAGCGTTCCAGTTGCTTTTCCAACTCGCTGCGCTGGTTCTGGAGGGAGCAATACCGGGTGGTACGCTGTGAGTCGTTCAGCGCATTGACTGCCACGCCGTGTCGTTTGCGGCGCGCAGCTTCTTCCTCCGCGTCCGCCTTTGCCCGGCAGAACTCCGATTCGTTGGGACAAAGCACGTTGATCCATATCCTCGTGCCATACCCGGGGATCTTCTCCACGAGAAAGGCGGGATTGCCGGAAAAGGAATACCCTACACCGCCAAAGAAAGCGAGTCCTCCGTAGATGTCTTTTCCTTTAATCGCGCCCAGCTTGGCGCGCTCCGCCTCCGCTTTCCACGCTTCCCATGCGGAGAAGATGCGGGCATCTACATATACCCGTATCACGGGACAGTAATCCAAGCCACGGCGCTGCACATCCTCTTCAAAGTACGGCTCGTTTCCATCTTCTCCGCCGGCATCGCGCCACGCCTGAAGTGAATAGCTTTTGATAGAGTTGCGATAGTTGTCACCGCGATTCTGACCCAAGAAATAATCTGTTCTCATATTCTCTTGCTCCTTTCAGCCCTGACGGGGTATTTTTGTTTCTCAACGGGTTTTCTCAGCCTCTCGCTTTTCCACCTCGGTCATCTCGGCATATCGCCGTGCCCAAAAATCAATGTTGGCCTGCCGCTTTCGCTCCCGTACCTCGGGGCGCTGGGAGTACTTCCGCATATACGCTCTCTGCGCGGCCTTTGCCTGCTCCTCGCGGGTCAGTTCTGCCATCAGCACACACTCTCCTCTCCTGCAAAATTAAACCGGCTGACGGGCATGAAAAGACGCACGAAATCCCTGCGCACGCTCCGCTGGGTTCTGTGGCGTTTGCCTTTTCCCCGTTTGGAACTTACGGCCACCCTTTTATGGCCATGCGCTGTCGGTTTTCGCACGTTTCCGCTTCCTGTCCGTCAGCCGGTATTCAGTTGCCACCTGCTTATATCCCGCCGGCGGTCGCGGGTAGGAATGAACTCACAAACAAAAGTTTGGAGCATGGGGGACGATGCAGTTATCCCCATGCGTACAGTATAGCAAAGCCGAAGTGAAAGCACAAGATATAGATATTATTATACGTACAAAAACATTATGTTGCGGTGTTTGATATTTTTTGCATACTTTGACGAAGAAAGGGAGGGGGCTGCCGCCCTCTCCCTTTGCGTGATCTCTCAGCTGATTTTCAGTTCCGTTTTCAAGGCGTTCTGCAAAACCGTAGAGAAATTAACGCCCGCTCGCTCCGCCATAGTATTGAGCCACGATGGAATCGTAAGTGTCTTTTTCACAGCGCGATTATCGTAGAACTTTCGATATTCTACCGTATCACAGCGGATCAGCGTTGACAGGTCATCACTGTCCTGCGGCATTTGCCGCATATCGGAGGGCTGAGGAGGTGTTTCACCCCGCTCCTCCATGTCATACAGAGTCAAGCACAGCACATCCGCTGCGCGTTCCATGCCTTCTTCCAATGTTTCTGCAGAAGTATAGCAACTTTCAAAATCGGGGAAGTTGATGGAATATGCTCCGTCCTCTTCTGTAAAGACTGCCGGATAAACGTACTTTGCCATATGTTGCCTCCTTTCGGCGATTGCCATCATTGCATATTATGGCCGGGGTAGCAGGACTTATTGCAGTCCCGCATCCCGTTTGATTGCTTTTAACGTGCCTGTGGGAACTTCTTCTGACCGATGCCGACCAACTGGGAACTGCTTCCCGGTGATTGGGCTATACCATATGCTATGGCTTGCACCCTCGCGCCGTATCTCACATCCTGCTTTTCGCAGTTCCTTTTCCAGTTCGCTATATCTCACAGCATCACCGCCCTTCTGTTTTAGATTATAGCACGTATTCGCACGTGTGTCAACACAAATATACGTATTCGCACGTATCTCTTCGCGCGTGGTGAGAATTGTGAATCAAGGCAGAACGTTATCTCTGACCGTATTCCCCAAAAATCGGAACATCCGTCCGGCGGGGAGAGTTTCGGGGAGGGGTACTTACTTTCTTCAACTCCGTATTGTAAACCACCCCCTCCCTTTCGCTGCGTACACCCTGCATGCTGCATGGAGCGCTTGTATGGCTGGCCGCGTTCGCTTGGTGTGAGATTAGTCTATGTCGCGCAAGCTGTGCATGATGGCTTGAAAAAGGGCCGGATTTCAAGTCCGAACCACGCTTATGCCCTTCTCACTGCGCGAATTTCAAATCCAAGCAGTGGGGTAAGGGGGTAAGTACTGCGGTGGCCTTGCGTGTCATTTTCCGCGCAGTGTGCAGCGTGTTTCCTGTGTTATGCGCTCTTTGCTGCGAGAGTGGATATGCTTGCTTGTGGGCAGAAGAAAGAGAGTACCCGCCGCATGGCAGGTACTCTCTTCCCGTATATAGCGGATGTGTTGGTTACTCCGTTTTGTGGTCGATGCTGGCCTTGACTTCGCTGGTAAGCTCTTCCAGCGCCGGCATGATGTCCTTATCACGCATAGTCATAATCTCATTGTTCAGTCGCTCAAGAAAGGCGTCGCGCTCCGCTGCGGAAAGTGAGTGGGATGAGTGGGACTGGCATATCATCTTCCGCACCTCGTCGATACCCTCATCGATGCGGCGGGACTTCTCTACGCGCTGGGCCTCCTCCAGATAAGCGCCACAGGGATCGCGGTCACCTTCAAACTCGCCGCCGGTCATCAGATGGTAAGACTCCAGTGCATCTCCCAACACATTCGTGATAGTCAGGAGCAGATCGCCGATGGCTTCTGCGTCGTTCTGTACCCACTCCTGATAGTCCGTGGGGTGTTCGCCCCAGTACTGCATCCAGAGGTGCAGCAGCATACGCCAGGGGCGTTCAAAGTCGGACATCGTCTCGAAAAGACATTCGCGGATGGTATGCCGCTCGGCAGCGGTGAGTTCGTAAGCACAGATCATAATTTCCTCCTTGTTTTATCGGTGGGAGGCTGGTACAATGACTGTACCGGCTGCCCTGTGGCGGTTGGTGTTCAAGCTCCTCTGTGTCGTGCTTTGGTCGGCGTAGGCACAGAGGGCTTTTCTATGGCATCCAGCAGAGCCAGCATCCAGCGGGTAAGCTGGATCGCTCCGGCGATTGTGACAAGGTACAGCATCGGCGGCACCTCCACAGTCGCACTTTTCACCGGGATCGAGATTGGCTCCGCAATGGGGGCATGGGCGGTAGAAGCTCATGACGCACCGCCCTTCAGCCACGGCGCGGGTGATACCGTGATGGGAGACACACCGGCCTCTCGCATCCGCGTCAGGGCTTCCTCCGGTGTTTCGCCGGTGACATGGCACAGGTCATCAACGGAGAAAAGCTCCTCGCGGTGAAACTCGTGACCCAACCCCAGCCGGATACCAATCAGCTTGGCGCGGTCATCCAAATCAGCTTTCTTGTCCATTAAATTGCGGATGATTTCCTCAGTGATGCCGCAGTCTTCATATCGCTCGGCGAGGAGCTTGATTTCGCGGTCAGTCTCCTTCTTTGTCTTCAGTCGCTTAGCACTACATGCCGGGCAATAGATTGAAGATGCGTAGATGTCGCAGCCGTTGCGTATGGCCTCTACAAGATCGACCTCGAACTCCGTACCGCAATCTCCACATCGTGTGAATACGTTGCCGCCCTCACCGTCCTCAATGGGGATTTGGCGACCTTGATCCTTGATGTAAAACAATTTCAAAATCCTTTCCGCGGCCACGCAAGGCCGCTTTCCTGTTTTTCGCTTTGTAGACGGAGGCTTTTT
>ERZ791830.1683-NODE-1683-length-12725-cov-2.057537_pt1 | contig 12725 bp, 11 predicted proteins | sample MGYA00509945_ERZ791830 | MGnify/ENA primary metagenome ERZ791830 (study PRJEB30046, sample SAMN00792021) | human gut metagenome | study: EMG produced TPA metagenomics assembly of the A metagenome-wide association study of gut microbiota in type 2... | reverse complement strand
CACGTTGCCGCACACATTGGTGTAGAACAGGGCGGGATTGCAGATGTGATAGCTGTACTCGCCGAAGCAGCGGATGCCCACATCAATGTCGATACCGGCCCGCTGATCCACCACGCGGAAGGGCACGGGATTGGCAGTGCCATACTTGTTTCCGATCAATTCCTTGGTGTTGAAGTAATAGACACGCTGATCCTTGGGAGCCTCACCACCGAAGGTGAAGCGGGTGGTCATGCTGTCGATGACAGCACGGACGCTCTCCTTAAACTCACCGGTAAACAGAGAGGGTTCGGTGGACATATCGTAGGTAAACTCGCCGGGCACGGCGCAGACCTCCACGATGCGGCCCTGATCCACGATCATCATGCACTGGCCGTCGGCCACGGCGATGACGCTGCCGTTGGAGATGATATTGTCGCTGCCCTTGGTGTTGCTGCTGCGGCCGGAGGTGCGCTTCTGACCCTTAACAGCCATGACGTTCTCAGGCAGTGACTCGCAATAAAAGTACTCTTTCCACTGGTCAGCCAGTACGCCGCCTGCGCTGCCCAATGCCGCTTTAATCAGTCCCATAGTTACGTATTCTCCTTTTCTTTATAATAATTTCTATCTATGAATGATTTGTTAATCCTCGTTCCACCACTGGCCGTTCCACCACAGGCCGTCTGCCCGCTCGCAGTAGACGATCCACATCTGAGGCGGGCCCTCTCCGAAGCGGCGCAGTTCCAGATAGTTGTTGTCGATCACGGTCACGTTGAACTCAACACCTCTCGGGCCGCCGCCCAGCGCTGCGAACCAGTCCTGATTGCCGCAGTCGTGGTACATGGGGCCACCGAGGAACTTCACATGCAGCTCGTTCAACGTTTCACGTTCGCCGTTGGAGTAGGTGGCGTCGTACTGGCATCCCATGCTCCATACGCCCTCGCCCATAAAGTCGGTCACGCCATCGGCGCTCATGAACGTCAGCGTCAAGGACTCGCCCTCTGTCTCCAGCGGTATCCTCCCGTCCGCCGTCTCGACCGAGGTTCCGACCCATGTCCCATCCAGATACTGCCGATTGACCTGGTAAACAGCATCGGGATGGGAGTAGGAGAATCTGCCGAAGCCTATGTCGCCCCAGTAATCATCGTCGTCATCGGGCTCCATATTCCCCACCGGATCAACGCCGTCCACCGGATCTGCCCCATCGTTGTTGTCGCCGGACAGGGGCGGTGTGTCTATCGTGGTGCCGCCGTTGTTCTCCGGCTGCCCGTGGGGGATAAACTCCACCTGACAGGCCGTCAGGCTCACCGCCAGCGCCAGAAGCAGCGCCAGCGCGATCCATCGCCGCTTCATGGTTTTAAGCCCAGGGATCCTGAGCGGCCGGGATGCGGATGCCGCTGAGAGGGCTGGAATACTCCCACAGGAACCATTCGCCGGTGGAGGGCTTCTGCCGCAGCTTGATAGGCCGGGGGGAGTCCGCGCCGGGCGTGGCGATAAATACCCGCAGATAGCCCGGTTCAATGTCCTGTGGACGGGGATCGGCCAGTACGTTCAGCACATAGGGCTGCGTGGGAACGTAGCTGTTCTGGGGAGTAGCCCCGGCGAAGTACGCCAGCGGCAGATACTCCTTGCCCCGCAGACGATCCCGCAGGAACTGGCTGTCATAGGGAGTCATGGGTCGGGGCCCCCGCAGGAGGTTCATGGCCTCCACACCCTCGTTGGGATTTTTTACATATAGGTTCAATGCACACAGGAAGCCCGCCACCACCTCATCCGGGGTGTTCAGGGACAGGTTCCGGAATTCTGCCAGCGAAGCGGGCAGCGCGTTTAACGTTACTTGCATATCTCTGCCTTCCTTTCTCTGATTTCCGTACCGTTCGTCAGCTGTCGCCTCTCACGCTGCTGGAGAAGCTAGCGGCCGTGTAGTACTCGTCGCCGTCACGCACCACGAAGTACAGCACATAGTAGTCACCTTCGCCGTTGAACCAGCCGTAGGCGTGCTTTTCACTGTTCCAGCTCCTCTCATCCATGCCGGTATGGGGAATGCCATCCTCGCCGCCCAGCATGGCCTTGATGTCGTCATAGGTCAATTTCGAGGACTTGGAGGAGCTCATATCCCACAGCTCCTGACGCACCTTCTGCATGGTGGGCAGATCCGCCCGGCCGGTGGCATCGGGATTAGACTTGCCGTACTCACCCTGACAGTTGGTGGTAGTCCGTTCAAAGGGATAGTTCTCCGGCAGGCCACCGTGGTCGCTGCCGCCAGCCGGGGGAACAGAGGCGGTATCGCCGCTGCCGTCATCGGGGATAAGACTGGTGTCAATCTGATAGGTATTGGCGATCTCCATAAAGGTCTTGCCGCGATAGTACTCCACCGCGCTTTCGGGCATGGGAATGTAATCCTCGTCCGTCCAGTTCTCGTCGTCCAGATGGCGCAGGTTCGCCAGCAGGCTGATAGAACCGTCTACCAGGTCGGAATCCACCTCGCAGCTGACATACAGGGCGCCGGTCTCATCCACGGACAGGATACCGTCCTGCATCTCGCCGCCCATGAACTCACCCCGCAGATCCAGACCGGTATCGTCATCGGGCACCACGCGGACATAGGTGTTGGCGAAATTGAAGTCGTTCTCGCCCTCCAGATACATGGCCAGCCACACCTGGCAGCCGCCGTTGCCGTCAAAGACCAGACGCGCCAGGATCTCGTGAGCGGTGTCGTTCAGCGCCTCAAGATCACCGGTAGCATCCGTGAGACCGGCCATGCCGTGCCAGTCGCCGCCGTACACTGCGGCGAAGTCATCCAGAGACATCTCATCCGCACCGGTGTTTCCGCTGGTACCGCTGATATTACCCTCACCCTTGCGGAAGGTCAGCTGCAGATCAAAGCCGAAGTAGTCGTTCACCATAATCAGGCCGTCCTTCAGCGTGCAGTTGCAGACCGATCCGTCTCTGTCCAGCGTCAGGGCGCCGTCCTTAGTCAGCTTCCACTCGATGGTCGTCGGGTCGCCGTCCAGCATAAAGCAGCCCGTACCGTCCTCTTTCAGCTCAATGTAGTTGTCACCCAGATCGTAAACATCGTCCATGGGTATCCACTCGTCAAAGGACAAAACAGCCTCGCCCATGTACTTGCCCACAGCGGGGTTTGTCTTGCTGCCGCCCTTGCCGCCGCAGGCCGCCAGCGTCAGTGCCATCACCAACGCCAGAAGCAGCGCCGCAAGCTTCTTTGTTTGTTTCATCATGTTTCCTCCTGATTTTCAACTTTCTCTGTTTTGATTAGTCTGCTTTTCCTTTATATTGGCACATCTCATCATATGAGACGGTTGCCGCATTCAGGGCAGTAAACGGGAATCTTCTCATTTGTCGGCTGCCAGCCGCAGCTTTTGCAGCAGAAGGGCTGCCGGATACCGCAGTTGGTACAGAATTTACCCTCGTTCTTTGTCTCACAGTTGGGGCAGCTCCACTCCTTAGATAGCGGCGTTTTCGACTCCGTGGAGAAGATCACGTCCTTCTCGCCGCACGCCGCGCCGTCCTTTGTCAGCCATCTATGGCCGCTGCCGTCGCTGTACCGTATGCAGAAAGCGTTTTCCGTATGGCTGAATGTCAGATTGTCGAAGGTGCCCGTCATGAGAATATCCTTATGCTCCTGCGTCAGCTTTACATTCCCGGTTTTGTACACCCATGCGTCAGATGCGAAGTCCGGCTCACCGTTCACAAACACCTGTATGCCGGACGCCTCAAACTGCCCCCGGCTCTCCACCTCTAATATCCCGGCTCTGCCACGACCCCGCAAAGGGGCTCTGATCCTCCGGCGTATACATCATACCGGGGCCGTCCACCATCTGGCCGGCCGGCGGAGCCTCCGCCCTGCCGCAGCCCATCATTCCCCACAGCATCATGACCAGCAGTACACCTCCTATCCAAGTCCTCCGTTTCACAGGCAGCTCCTCCGCTTCAGCCGTGTTTCGCGGACGATCCCTCTACCGGCTCGCCGCTCTCCTGCAAGAATACCGCGCAGTCCGTACACAAATCAATGTCCTCACCCAGCAGGAAGCAGCGGTCACAAACCAGCCGCTTGCAGATCGGGCACAGGCTGAAATACTCCATTGCCTCCGTTGCGGCCCGCTCAAAGGCATCCTCCCGTTCCCGTCGGTACAGCGCCTGAAAAATCACGCGCTTTCCCTCGCTCTCCGGCTGCATTCCCGCCTTGGAAAAGCGCACCGGCTGGCTCTCCCAGAGGAAGCCGCATACAGCGCAGCGCAATGAAAACTGAAACCTCTCCATAGAAGATATGTCCTCCATGGACGCTTTAATGATGCGGCGCATTCCGGTTCCCTCCTTGCCTACATCGCTGTTTCTTTTCTGCCGTTCTTATGTCCGAAGTATATATACAGGTATATATACTTTTTAGCAATTTTTACTTAAAATGTCTATTACCCTAAGGGTGAATTTTACCTGCAACCGCCAAAATCACCCTTAGGCGTAGACAGAGTGCACAATCCGAATCGCATCGGTTTGTGCACTCTGTTCATCATCTTTATGATCTGTTCAGCAGCTCACCGCTGCGGCCGCAGCTGGCAAACAGCTCAATATATACCTTCAGCTCATCGAACGAATCCACCCCCAGCTTTCGGTACAGATTGCGGTTATGAGTCTTTACGGTGCTGGCGCTGATGCGTGCCAACTCGGGAATATCCTTGACGGTATAACCATCCATATAGTATTGCAGGATGGTGCGTTCCGTACCAGTCAGCGTATTTGCTCTCTCCGTGAAGCCGCGCAGCCGCGCCTCCACATCAGGTGGCAGCGCACCCACCGGCCGCTCCCGGATCATGGTCAGCAGCTCGTCAATCTCCGAAATACCGGATGCCACCACCTCCGTTGGATTGCCCCTGACCGCCGCAAGACTTTCATTGATTGGTTTGACAAAGCGGCGGGACAGCACGGTTGCCGCAACCAGCATCGCCAGCAAAAAGAGCACCGAACCCAAAAACCACGCGAACTGTGACCCGCGCTCATAGCTGCGGAAGGTGTTGGCCGTTACAAGCGTCACCGCGGCAAGCGGAATGCCGTCCGAGGTAACAGCATCCAGCAGCCGGTGCCGCCCCAGATAGGACTCCTTGCCATCGGTATAGATGGTATAGTATTTCCCTGGCTTGATATGCAGCGTCCCCTCGGCCGTCAGGCGCGAGCCGTTGGTAGCGCCCAGCATAGTCCCCGACAGATTGAGAGTGTTGCCGTCAATCGGCGCCAGCAGGGTCAGCATATTGCCATAGCTGCTGGACACAGTGTCGTGGGAAAGGCTGAAATAGAGGTCGCTGATCTCCATACCGCAAAGCCCACGCACAGTGCCGCTGCCGTCCAGAATCGGTACGCACAGCAGCATCACATGCTCCCATGTATCCAGCAGCTCTGTGCGTTTTGTCCACAGGCTGCCCTCTGCCAGACGCTCAACCTGACTGGTGGCAACCTTATTACTGCCGGGAATCAGCGCGGTATTCAGTTCCGGATTCCAGCGGTTATGCATCTGAATCTGTAATCCCCGCGCCGCCTCCGCTGCGCCGCGGAAGCAGATCACATCCTGCTCCGACGCCACCGTGGGCTGAAGCCCGGAATAGCGCAGATACAGTCCCGCCCTGAGCGCATCCGCATTGGGCAGCGCCGTGTTGGCGGTCACGTTCAGGCAGAAGAAGATTCCGCTGCACGAGGCGGCGCTCAGCGTAGTGCTCAGCGGCGTGTACAGTCTCTTTTCCAATTCCGCGATGGTTTTCGGATCGTCGTTGAGCGCGTCAAAAGGAATGCCCTTAGCCGCGAGAAAAGCATCCAGCTCCCGGCCCAGCTTTTCCGACATGGCCACGCCATGCCCCGTCAGCTCATCCATCTGCGCATCCAATGCTGCATATGTATTTCTCTGCTGAATGTCCAGGGCGCTGGCCAGCTGCCGCGCAGGGTGGGACAGCACACCCATAGCCATCAGGATCGACAGGATGGCCGCCACCAGCAGTAGCGCCATTGTGAACCAATACAGCAGCAGCCGCACACCCATACTGTGGCTGGCTGCATATGGATTGTGAATCGCATTCCGAATTGATCGCATGTGCTTTCCTCTTTCATGTGCCGTAATCCAGCTTAAAACTGTCCAAAGTCTCCCAGATCAGGGCGTCCGGCGTATTGCCGCCCTCCAGATACTGTGTCCGGCCCGCCGTCAGCTTCAGCCGCGCCAGATTTTCAAACCGCGTCTCCAGATCCAGATAATTTTCCATCTGGGGCGGGTAGTAGAAGGTATATGCCTCCTGCGTTTGCAGATATGTCTCGTACAGCGACACATACATCGGGTCGCTCAGTTTTTCCACGGCGCCGGGCAGATAGTTCTCAAATGCCTCCTGCGTCACCGGCATATAGCCCAGGCTGGTCACGAATTCCACGTTGCATGTCGGCTCAGTCAGCCATTTCAGGAATGTAATACACGCCCTCTCCCGTTCCGGGGTGGACTTCACGGTGCACATTCCCACACCGCGCTGCATCACCAGCTTCTCGCCCCCTTCAAACACCGGGCACGGCATGGAGGTGATCGTCACCTTTTCCGAGGTGTTGTCGGGATACGTCACCGTGTCGGAATAGTAGAGCACGCTGGCCGAGGATGCCACAGATACCACCACATCTCCGGTGCGAAGCGGTTCCGTGGCGTACCCGTCATGCAGCCACAGGCCGCCCGTCAGCCCCGCCCGGGCATACGGCTCCCATGCCCGCTCGAACCCGGGGCCGAATCCTACACCGTCATCCCGGAAAAAGTCCTCGCCCAGCGATTCCACGCCCACCTGAAAGTAGTTGAAGTGGTAATCGTGGACAAAGAAGCATTTGCCGGTATCCGCGGCGTACCGCTCTGCCAGCGCGTAAACGCCCTCCCATGTCGCAAGATCGTCATAGCTTGCGCCGGACTGGGCTGCCCACCGGTCGAATAGCGTCCGGTTGACAAACAGCACCTCCGTGGATTTGGCAAGGGGCAGGATCGCCTGCCGTCCGCCGATCATCCCCTCCTCACGAAAGGCGGGGATAAACGCCGCCAGCTCCTCCTCACTGAAATAGTCCCGGTAGTCCACCAGAATGTCCTGCTCCGGAAGGGCCAGCACCGTCTTGGGATAGGATACGAACATATCCGGCAGCGACGGCGCGCCCGGGTCGCCGTTGGCGGCGGCCAGCACGCTTTTGTGGATGCTGCCGCTGTTGCTGACCAGTTCCACCTTCACGCGGATGTTCTGCTTCGCGCCCACCGTGCTGTTAAACCGCTTGATCAGGCCGTTCAGCGGGGAATCCACCTCGCCGCCATAGACATGCCACAGCGTTACGGTCAGCGGTTCCGCGTCCTTTTTCTGCGTACATCCTGTCACCGACAAAAGCGCCAGCACCAACAGGCACAAAACGATTCTTTTTTTCATGTTAGCGTCTCACCCTTTCGCGGGGGCGGGAAAAGCCCATTTTCCTGTCCTCGCCCTTCACATATTTCCTGCATCCGGGGACTGCGGAGGCGGCGGCTGCCGCCTCCGCGTCATCCTGCAAAAGTCTTGCGGCGGGCGTATGGAAAGCACCCCGGCACTGACAAAGCAGCTTACTGGAGCGTATGGAAAGCACCCTCCGCTGCCTGTAACCGCGGGTCACACGCCGCAAGGCTCTTTGCCCGTTACAGGGTAGGCGGCGTGGCGAGGCCGGTCGCCACCTCGTACAGAAACTGCAGATCATACACGTCCACGCTGCCATCATCGTTCAGGTCACAGGCGTTTGCACCCGCCGTGGGAGACTGGCTGGGATCTGTCAGATATGCATACAGCGCCTGAACATCCATGATATTACACTTGTTGTCACCGTTTAGGTCACCCCAGACACCACCCTGCGTCGTAAATTCGACCTTGATGACCATAGCCCCAGGAACATAGACTGCCTTTTTGCCGTTGACAGAGACTTTGGCATTAGCGCTGATCTGATAGCCAAGGTCAACATCGAGGCGGAGCCAGCAGTAATAGGTCTCTCCCAGCTGGAATTTATCTCCCTGTTTCAGCCGCATACTGGCGCTGCCGTCTGCATTCTTTCTATACCATTCAAAGCCGCGCTTCTGCAGGCGAACACCGTCCGGCAGCCCCATAAGTCGCTCCGGTGCGGAGGGGACTCGTGCGTTTGCCCAAGGAACTGGTTGGACGTTGATCAGCAGGGAGTTATACACGGTCGTACTCGGCTCCGGGGTGAGCGGATGTGATGTAAAGTAGTACTTGTTGTTATACTTTATACAAGGCTCAGATTGGACAGACGGGCTGCTGGGGTCGTCGTTGTTCATCCGCAGTCGAAGCGTCGTGTAGAAATTACGGCCGCCCTGTGAGTGAAGGGGATCCACCGGGAGGTTCACGAAGGTCTTATCGCCCTTTCCCCGGCCAAGCAGCTTAACCTTATAGGTAAACCCGTCTTCAATGATGTCGCTTGACGTAAGGGTCTTCACGAAGGTCTTACCATCGCTTTTATATTGCCTAACCTCCACATCGGTGAACTCATATTTTCCGTAGATGGTGGCGTTGATGGTATCGTCCTGCTTGACCTTCACTTGGCTGGCCCTATTTCCCACCTTCAGTCCGGAGACTGTGCCGTAGGCGTATTGAATCACCTCGGAGGGATGGGCGTCGAGATATACCTGAATCGTTGTCTCATCCTTATATTTGACAGTTATGCTATCACAGGGCCTGTTAAGACCTGTTACCGTGACACGCGGCAGCTCCTCCTTATCGAAGCGATAGCCCGTCTTAGCGGTCAGGGTCAGCAGCCGATGGTACATCCACTTCAGGTTGGCAGGGAAATTGTTGCCTGGTTTCAGAGGAAAGTCATCTTCATCCCAATAGCCGTAGGTATCCACCATGGTATACCCGGCGTTGCTGTCAGAAACGGTAAAGGCTCCGCTGCTTGTGTCGCCCTCCACCAGCGGCTTGTCGATGCTCAACCCTACATCGAGGATGGTGGTCTTATACTTTCTTATTTGCCGAAACTGCATACAGGCCTCGATCTTATCGACAACCTCAAATTCAGTCTTTTCACTGGTATTCTCGCTATACCACCTATGGCTGGTGTAGGAACCCTCGGTAACGGTATAAGTATGCTTTGTCCTTCCCGGCCAGTGAAGCAGCCAGACGGTGCTTTCGATCCGGTTCTGAATATCCTGATCGGTCGTATTTTGCAATAGCCGGATGTCCTTCTCCAGTTGGCTCCAATTCGTAAACTCAAGGCCATTTTTGTCGAAGCGTTCATCGTCGTTCTCAAAAGTAAGATCAATACCGTAGGTTTTGGTTGTCTTGCCATTTCTGTCCTTCTCGAGGAAGCAGCCGTTGGCGATAACATAATCGTCATCCCGCAGTCTCTCGTCCAAATACCAGTACAGATACAGCAGGGAGTCTCTGTCGCCGCTGTAGTCGATTCGGGTCGGAGAAAGCATATTGCTGTTGGCAAACGGCACATCCTCCAGAGTCCCACTCGAATTCAGCTTCGCCTCCTTGAAGCCATAGGCGTCAGAAATCACAAGGATAAGATTTCCCTGAAGACCCCGCTGATAGGGGTAATCAGAATAATATTTTCCCATATCGCCCCGGGCGGGGCCATTCTCAGAGGCCGTCTTATTCATGTTACCCCGCACATACCAGTGGTGAGTGCCTGTCACATCGCAGGAGACCGCGCCGTTGGGGGTGATGAGGTACTGCACCAGACTGTTCAGCTTTTTGATGATCTCATCCTGGGTGGTGCCGGAGGGCACACCCGTCAGACGGAAGTTTCCGTATCTGTGGTAGCCGTCCTGCTTGGGAGCGCCGGCCACGACAAGGCGGTTCTGACGTGACGTACTGGTGTTATACAGGAAGGTGGCCGACCTTACCTCAAGAGGCAGGTGATCCAGATCAGACCAGGCTATATCTCCTGTAAGCGCCATCACGACGGACTTATTGAAGCTACCGTAGTGGATGAGCAGCTCAGGGGTGCTGTAGTTGGCCTCGGTGGGGCGGCTATCCAGCCGCACCAGATCAAATGTACCGCCGTTGATGGTGACGCGGGCTTTCGCCTGCACCTCGACGGCAGTGGCCATGTACCGGTAGTTCGTGGTGCTTTCAGATGTGCTGGTATTTGCCAGCACCGCGCCGTCCGTAAACACAGCGGTTGCGCCCTCGCAGACACGGATGGCGGACCGCCGCAGGTTGCTGTCCGCCGGCGGAACCGTTATCTCCACCGTGCCGCCCTCCAGCGTAAAGGAGCCACCGGATTCCACCTTGATAAGAACGTATTCCCGCAGGGACGGAAGCGTACCTTTCAGTTTTCCTGACGATCCGCTGTCGCAAACAGTCAGCGAGCCATCGTGTTCAACGGTGATAATGAACGAGATTATTGTGTTGACATTCACGGTATGGCCGTTCAGATCCAGCCGCTTATTGCCGGTGACTATGATACGATCATTCGTTAGTGAGGGAGAGTACGTAATATCTTTTGTGAGCCTCACGGTATTAACGCCGGCGCCCTGCAAGGCATCCCGTAGCAAACTCCAGCTACTTACCTCGGCGACGCCGCCGTTCATCGCCAGCATCATCTGCTCCTCTGCCGCTTCTACCTCCAACGCATCCTCCGGATGCTCCGTGTTCTCTGTGTTCTCCGTATTCTCCGGGTTCTCCGGTTTTTCCGGTTTTTCCGGGTTTTCCGGATTTTCAGGGTTTTCCGGCTCTGTGAGGTTTTCCGGATCTTCCGTCTCCCCGCCGGGGGCTTCCTCTGCCGCGGGTAAGGCGGTGCCCTCACCATCCGCCACCGTGGCCATGGCCACGGTGGGCAGCAGGCTCACTGCCAGTACCAGCACCAGCAGCAGACTGATGATTCGTTTATACATTAGGTCGCGCCTCCTCTCTCAAAGGTCTTATCCATTAAACGCGGCAAGAGCCGCGTCCGCCTGCCGTCCGCCGATCATCCCCTCCTCACGAAAGGCGGGGATAAACGCCGCCAGTTCTTCCTCACTGAAATAGTCCCGGTAGTCCACCAGAATGTCCTGATCCGGAAGGGCCAGCACCAACAGGCACAAAACGAGTCTTTTTTTCATGTTCGAGCCTCACCTTTTCGTGAAAAATACCGTGGAGTACGGCGTTCCGTCTGCTTGCGCCGTCAAAGCGCAAGCGCCATCTCTGCAGGCGGCAGGGCAAAACGATCCCTGCCGCCTACAGAATGTAAATTTTACTTCTCTCCTCTGCGCTTTTTGCCAACGGCCCAGCCGCTGCCGCTCAGCGCCAGCAGGGACAGCCCTGCATACAGCGCGATACCCGCATCACCGGTCTTGGCGGATGCAACGGTGTTCTCCGCGCCGCTGTCCGGCTTGGTGGCCGGGCTGTGGCCGGACAGCACGGGGATCACCGTATTCTCATTGCGCTTAAAGCGGCAGACGGTACACTCCTCGTGCTTCAATCCGGTCTGGGTTCTGGTGGCCGCCCTGTCTACCATCCACTTGAAGGTGTGGGGCTTCATATCCTTTGTGCTGCCGCTCGGATTCGGGCAGTCCTTGTCGGTGCACTGATGCCAATGGCTCGTCGCATCCTGGTACCACGGGCTGCCGTCGTAGGTATGCTGATGGTCTCCCACATACGGCCCCACGGTGATGGGCTGCCTGACCTTGATATCGCTATTGCCACTGCCATCGTTATACTGGATCGTCACATACGTCTGCCCCTGCGTGAGCTTGTCACCATGGAAAATCGTATAGTCTTTCGCGGTGAGGTCAACCTTGCTGTTGTCGTCGTAAACCGCCTTGACCACCATGCCCGTCGGGTCGAACTTGTCGCCGGCATTGTACGTAGTCTTATTCGGCTCCTTGGTGATCTCAATGTGATCCACCGTCTTGACGACCTTCAGCACCTCAAGCTCGTGGAATACCCGCATATCAACGCCAGATTGAGTCGATGGATTCTTCTCAAATTCGCTTGCCGTTTCCCCGTTTACGGTCACGCTAGCCCCTGCAAGCCCGGTGTAGGTATACCCCGGTTTTGCGTTAACAAAGATTTCTACCGCATACTGAGTATCTGCCTGAATCGTGGCGTCAGATGCCAGAGCCTCCCAGCCGCCGCTTGCATTGCGCTTCTTGATGGTAATCTTATTGATAGTAACGCGCATCTGGTCTGTTGAAGCTTCGATGTCTCCCACATTTGCATTCAGCGCATATCCGTTGATCTTGATCGGCAGCTCTGTGATCTCCTTTGTTACCGCTTTTTCGTAAAAGTTATGTACGGTAACCTTCTCCGTCTTGCCTGCATCCACGCTCAGCTCGTTGCTTTCAATTGTGTTGCCGGGTTGATGGGACGCATTCTCCCAATCATATCCGTCTATCGTAGCATGACTGATTTGCTTTACGACATACTTTCCCGCCTCGACTGGCACATCCACTGTGCCCGCTGTTTCGCCCGACTTAATGGTAATGTCCACATATCCATAGTGGCCATAAGTAGCGTATTTGCGGCGAATCTCAAATCTAAATGTCTTGTCTCCTACATTGTCCCCTTCATACACCCCACTTATATCCACGGTGATCTTCAGCGTACCCGTTTCACCCTCTGCTGCTCGCGCCGTTGTGGGCGTCAGACACAGCACCATACAAAGAGCCAGTATCATGCTGAGCCACTGCTTTTTCATGTTTTCTTCCTCCTGACTAATAATTATCCGTTAAACGCGGCAAGGGCCGCGTCTGCCCGGCGGATCCACTCGGTACG
>ERZ791830.1667-NODE-1667-length-12826-cov-3.683423_pt1 | contig 12826 bp, 4 predicted proteins | sample MGYA00509945_ERZ791830 | MGnify/ENA primary metagenome ERZ791830 (study PRJEB30046, sample SAMN00792021) | human gut metagenome | study: EMG produced TPA metagenomics assembly of the A metagenome-wide association study of gut microbiota in type 2... | reverse complement strand
GACGGATGAGATCCTGCCGCTTGCCATCTATCCGGAGATCAACGTTTCCTATGAGACGACGAACGCGAACGCTTCGCCCGCCATCTACTTTGACAGCTACGGTCATGCCGTTGTGCCGCTGCTTGGCGGCATTGCCATCCGGGATCTGAACGCCGAAGAAACAAAGACGCTCGGCTATTTCTCCCCGAAGAAGCATGACGGCGGCGGTTACGTTATCCAAAGCTCCTACACCTTCTTGGACGCGTCCAACCGCATCGTCTGCCCCACGAGCAACAATCATGTGCTGATGCTCCGCGCAACAGACGAAAGCGGCAATGTGCTGCCCGAATTTGAAAAGGTGCTGGACATCGACATCAAGGCTGCCGCCGAGGCTGCACTTGGCAAGGAGCTGACCCAGAATCTTCTGTCCGTGGTCTTTGATTATGACGGAAACCTCTGGTTTGCAACGGGCGGCTTCCGCATTTATCCGCAGCGCCAGCAGCAGGGCGTTATCGGCTATATTGCCCATTCTGCCATTGATGCAATTTTGAACGGCAAGCAGACAGACCTTTCCAAGGCGGTCTTTGTCCACGAGCTGACCCCCGGCGAGGGTGCAGAAAACGGCATCGCCGCCTCCAAGGAGGGTGCGGTCATCCTGACCAACCAGAACTGCTACCTTCTGCGCGCAGAGGACGGCGTAAACGTTGTGTGGTGCACGCCGTACAAGAGCGCGGGCGCAAAGGTGAGCGGCGAAGGCGACAAGACCACCGGCGGCGGTCTTGCATGGGGCGGCGGCTGCTCGCCCACCCTGACGCCGAACCTTGTGCTGTTCACCGACAATCAGGACCCCGTAAACCTTCTTGCGCTTGATATGAAGACCGGCGAGGTGGTGGCAAGCACCCCGGTGCTGGATGATCTGCCCGAGGGCTATCAGGTAGCCGTTGAGAACTCTGCCATCGTCTACGATGACGGCGAAGGCACCGTCAGCACCATCGTCTGCAACTGGTTCGGCGCGGGCAACGCAGGTCTGGCAGACCCCAACAACGACTCCTCCATCCAGAGCTACGCCAATATTTACGACCAGAACTGGCTTATGAAGGGCAACATCATGATCGCCCCGGGCATTGAGCGCGTAGACACCGTAAAGACCGCCAACGGCTACGAGATGAAGAGCGTCTGGTGCCGGAACGACCTGAGCGATACCTCGATTTTCAAGCTCTCCACCGCGACCGGCTATCTGTACGGCTATGTGCAGGATGTGACCACCGGGATGTGGCAGTACATCATGCTGGACTTTGAGACCGGCGAGACCGTTTTCACGATGGATGTTTCCAATAAATACGGCTACAACAACATGGCGATCGGGATGTACGCAGGCAACAGCGGCAACGCGCTCTACTGCCCGACTGGCTATCTGGAGCTGCTGCGCCTGCAGGACCGTTTTGTGTATCTTCCCGAAATGCCGTACCGAGAGGTCGATCTCGATAAGGCTGCGCGAAACGTGCTGACGCAGGCACAGTTTGAACAGGACGGCGGCGAAGGCGAGGTTGCAAGCTGGCGCAATACCGTGACAGTCGAAAACGTCCACCCCAACACCACGGTCTCGTTCCGGATGAACAATCTTTCCGGAAGCACCGCTGATCTGAAGCTCTATGCCTATGGTGCGGACGGCAAGCTGGCAAAGGTCGAGCCCGCGCTGTGGTCGATCACGGACGAGGACGGCAAGACCGTAACAGAGCTTACCGTCGGCACGCTTTACGAGCTGCGCGTGACCGTTGCCGACGGCGGCGCGCTCGATCTGAGCGAGACGGAAAAGGAGATCAGACTCTCCGTCGTGCTTGCAAAGTAAGGTTCAAGGAAGGCTCCGGTGCTAAAAGCGCCGGAGCCTTCCTTCACACGGAGCGTCAGGAGCTGCATTTCAGGCGCAGTTCCGTTAGATGTTCGTTATAGCAATTCGCATATTTCATTCGTTAGCAACAACTGCGAATTGCATATCGCAAACTAGATGCTTCGATAGAGGCAGTTGTCGGATTTGCGATTGAATATAAGAGAGTGCTGCCGTTGCTGTGCCAGCTCACAGCAGGCTTCCCTGTCTGAACGCAGCGTTTCCCGAAAGCCGGGGACGCTGCGTTTTCTTTTGCCCGCAAACCGGGCTGAAAGGGAAGCCGCCATGTCCACATTCCGCGTCAACAAAAACGTCAACTACACCGTCATGAGCAACTACCATCTTCAGGATAAGAAGCTGTCCCTGAAGGCAAAGGGCCTGCTGTCCTATATGCTCTCCCTGTCTGACGACTGGGATTACAGCCTGAAAGGACTGACCATCGGTTGCAAGGACGGTCTGGACAGCGTCCGCACCGCTGTTCTGGAGCTGGAGGAGCACGGCTATGTACGCCGCCAGAAAGTGCGCAATGCAAGAGGGCAAATCATCGACTACGACTATCAGGTCTATGAATCGCCTGTTGAGGACGTTCCGGCTGTTCCCGGTGATGACACCAGCACACCGCCGCCCTCCACATCCAGCAGCCAGAAAAGTGGCGTGAAACCTTGTTCTTCACCGTTTTTGGATTTTCCAAATTTGGCTGAACCCAATTTGGAAAAGGCAACGCAACAAAATACTAATAAACAAAATACTAAAAGACAAAGTACTAATCTATCAGGGCAGACAGCCGAAACAGAGGATTTCGACCAGATGGCAACACGGGTGCGGGCGGAGTTCCGGGAGAAGCTGGAAATCGACACCCTTGCCAAGCGGTACGCCCCGGAAATGCTGCAAGAACTGCTGGACAACATCAGCGCTTCCTACAACCGTACTTCCGGCCTTGTGGCGCGCACGGCATCTTTTACAGAGGACACCGGCCTGCCGCTGACCCTCGGAAACTTTCTCGATTACTACCACCTCGACCCGCGGGCAATCTACAGTAAAAAGCTCTGCTTCTCACGGCTGTGCGTCCGTGCAGGGGCGGCATCCGATTTTGCAGAACCTTTGGAAGAAACTATGACCAAAGCCTTTGCACGCTTTGCGGTCATCGATTCCCGCAGGTGGATTCGTTTTTTGCTGGGGCTTCTGCCAAAATTGGACAACACCGACTTTGCGGCTCTATCACCAGTAGAGAAGCGGATGCTGCAAATGTTCTATGTAACTCTCTGGGGCAAAACTGCAGAAAGCTGGAAGGATGAAGAAGTTCTCGATAACCTGTATGCCCTCTCGGATAGTCCCGTTTTGCTGGGGGAACTGCAGGCACTTTTGCAGTATCAATATGACCGCATTGATTTTATCGACGAACCTGTGGATGTAGGCTTTGATTGTCCGCTGGACCTGCACTGCACCTATACCCGCGACCAGCTGCTGGTAGCACTGGACTTTTTGAAGCCCGCCACTGTCCGCGAGGGCGTGAAGTGGCTGCCGGAAAAGCAGCTGGACGTATTCTTTGTGACCTTGAACAAGGCAGACAAGGATTACTCCCCCACCACCATGTACAAGGATTATTCCATCAACGAAAGCCTGTTCCACTGGCAGAGCCAGAGCACCACCGCCGAAAACTCTGCCACCGGGCAGCGCTACATCCATCACCGGGAAAAAGGAAGCCGCGTGCTGTTATTCGTGCGTGAGTTCAAGGCAGATGCCCGTTTTGGCGGGGCAGGAGCGTATACCTATCTGGGCACGGTGAACTATGTGAAGCACGAGGGCTCCCGCCCCATGAACATCACATGGAAGCTGGACCGCCCGATCCCTGCAAAGTTCCTCAAAAAGACCAACAAGCTGGTAGTCGGTTAAAAGGAGAATATCATGAAGGTTGTTCGCGTTGTTGCAGCCGTGATCTGCGACGATATTCAGACGAAACATAAAATTTATGCCACCGCCCGCGGCTACGGCGAGTACAAGGGCGGATGGGAATTCCCGGGCGGCAAAATCGAGCCGGGTGAAACCCCGCAGCAGGCACTGAAACGAGAGATCCGGGAAGAGCTGGATACCGAGATCGCGGTAGGCAACCTCATCGACACCATTGAATACGATTATCCGACCTTTCATCTTTCCATGGACTGTTTCTGGTGTGAGGTAGTCTCCGGCAAACTGGTGCTGAAAGAAGCCGAGGCTGCACGCTGGCTGACTAAAGAGGAGCTTGATTCTGTTCCGTGGCTTCCGGCGGACCGGATCCTTTTAGAAAAGCTTTGCAGCTAACATCGTTGCTATCATGGAGACGGATTTGATAAAAAAGTTCCGGTGCAGGCTGCACCGGAACTTTTTTGCGTTTTTCGAAAAGTACTGTTTATGGTATGCAAAAAGTCGATAATAGAATATAACTTTTTTCAAAGCGGGGCTTGCTTCTCAAGGAATTGGTTATGATAAACAGTTCTTTGTTGAATGCCAACGCCACAAGTGATATAATTTTAACAAAATCCGTCCATCTTTTACGTTTGAATCACTACCAAAAATGAGGACTGTTTATAATGAACGAGATAAAAATCATAGGTAAGATCAATGAGCTTCTTTATACTGCCACAGATCTATGCTGTGGGTGGCTTAATAAAATGCTCCCCCGTATCTCTGATAACTGGTGGACCAACTGTGTTCTCGACAGCCTGAGCTTCAACCAAAATCAGCTGGCTCAGGAAAAAGGATACACAGAATTAAATCAGCTCGATCTGGCTGCGCTGCTTCGCGTCATCGACAAAAACTGGTATGCCATGAGAAATTTTGCATATCTTCCAACAAAAGACCGTGAAACAGTTCGTCGTATGATGCGCGTCCGGAATACATGGGCACACATTTCCGGTACATTGCCCTCATCAACAAACATTCAGGAAGATCTTCAGGTCGTTGAGGCTTTTTTCTATTTCATTCAGGCTTCTCGCCAGCAGCTTGAAGCTGTTGAGGCGCTTTTGAATTCACTTGATGATCTTGATGCCTCAGAGCTCTCCATAGAGGATGCTTCCTCTCTGCCGACTGACAGCAAAGGAACGATTCGTGAAAAGAGCAAAGTTCGCCTTACCAGCGATCCGAGTAAAATCGGAATGGTGTTTTCTGTTGAAACATTTGGTCCTACACATAAATACGAAGTATTTATAGACGGCGGGATCAATACATTTTATGATGGACAGATTCAGCTCATTGAGGATTCTTCCGAGGTCCAGTGGGAAAAAATCGAAGATTTCCGGAACAGCCTTACCGCTTACGAGATCAATAATCCCAGTACAAGCAATCTGTATTCTCTTAATTCCGCCAAAATCGACTTTGTCCCATACCAATTCCGCCCTGCTCTTAAGCTGATAAAATCGGATGAACCACGTATTTTGATTGCAGACAGCGTTGGTGTCGGTAAAACGATCGAAGCGGGACTTATCATCAAAGAGTTGGAAGCCCGCAACGAGTTGGAAAGCATCCTGATTATCTGCCCGAAGCCGCTTGTAACAGAGCGCAAGTGGGAAACAGAAATGAAGCGTTTTGATGAAGAATTTACCGCATTGGATGGCGATGCATTGCGCGAAACATTAAACGACTGTAATCGGGATGGAGAATGGCCACTAAGAAGCAAAAAAATCATTGTTCCTTATTCCATTCTGGACGATCGCACCTATAACGGTACAAAACAGCGTCTTGCAAGCAATATCGGTCTGAAAGATCTTGACCCAGCACCGCATTTCGATCTTGTGATCGTTGATGAAGCGCATCATATCCGAAACGGCAGTATGGAGAAAGATAAGGCATTTGCGTATAAATGCGTCAAATACTTCTGCGATCATGCTTCTGCGGTTGTTATGCTGACCGCAACACCACTTCAGACCAGTGACAATGATTTGTTTACGCTGCTGAATCTCCTTCGTCCGGATGTTGTAATTGATAAGGCGACATTCCGGGCTATGTCTGAGCCAAATGCGTATATCTCCAAGTGCTCAAGACTTATCCGTTCTGCAGCGCCACATTGGCAGGAAAACGCCAGCTCTGAGTTGATCGATCTTGCAAGCACGCGTTGGGGAGAAAATGTCGTCTCCAAAAATCCGCTGTATCAGGATATTCTGAAGCGGTTGGAGAAAAAAGAATTCACCCGCGAAGAACGTGTCCAACTGATTTCTGACGTAGAATCGCTTCACTCTTTTGGGACGATGTTGAACCGTACCCGCAGAAAAGATATTCAGGATTTCTGTGTCCGTCATACGAATACTTTTTCAACATCCTTTACAGAGCCGCAGAAAGTGCTTTATCACGAGCTTCTGCGCTTTGAACAGATTGCACTTTCCATGCTGCACAATGTGTCCTCCGTGCCGTTTATGATGAGTACCATAAAACGTCAGGCAAGCAGTTGTATTTTCGGTCTTGCTCCGCACATCAAAGACATCCTGAACCGACGTCTGGCGCAGCTGTGCGATGATCCTGAAGTTGATGTTGAATCGTTGAATCTGGACAATTCTTCTGTGGATGCACTGCGAAATATGTCGCAGAACGTTCTTGCTCTAGCAGAAAATCTGCCGGACGAAGACCCGAAATTTGACGCAATGCTGAATCTTGTACTGGAAAAACAACAGGAGCAAAACAACAAGATCCTGGTATTCAGTACGTTCCGATACACCTTAGATTACGTAGAGCGAAAGCTTACCGGAGCGGGACTTCGTACCGCACAAATCAATGGCAGTATTAAAGACGAGGAGCGCGTTCTGTTGCGTGCCCGTTTTGAACTTCCTCGCGAAAATCCGGATGCTCTTGATATTCTGCTTTTTACTGAGGTCGGTGCAGAAGGTTTGGACTACCAGTTCTGTAACATGATGATCAACTACGATCTTCCTTGGAACCCTATGAAGATCGAACAGCGCATTGGTCGAATCGACCGTCGCGGCCAGCAGAGCGAGGTTGTAAATATCTGCAACCTTATAACAGAAGAAACTGTTGACGCCGAGATCTACTCCCGCTGCCTGTTGCGTATCGGCGTATTTGAACGCAGCGTGGGTGATTGCGAGGAGATTCTGGGCGACATTGGTAGCAAAATCGAAAAGATAGCTCTTGATTCCCGGCTGACGGATGAAGAGCGCAAACAAAAACTGGAAGATATCGCTGATAATGAAGTCCGAAAAGCGCAGTATCTTACACAGTTAGAAGAAGAACAACGTGATCTGTTTGGTTTTGACCTGACGAATTATACCATTTCTCAGGAGATTCAGAACGCAGAGTCGCCCTGGTTGTCTGCTGAAAATATTTATTCGCTGGTCCAGCAGTACTTGACGGCACGTGTCGGAAAGGCCTGCATTTTCGGCGATGGTGAAATCAAGAATCTTCGTCTGTCTGCGGCCGCAAGAATGACGATCCGTGAAGACTACAAACGGATTGCCGGTCAGACTTCTGCGTTAAAACGGCACTGGGACAGTTATTTGAAAGGTACAAAGCCCAATCTTTCCATTACATTCAGTGCAGATGCGGCAAAGCTCTCTGCTGAAAAGAATGAGAATGTTACCCTGATTTCTGCTGTGCATCCGCTTGTCCGGCAGGCAGCAGAATTTTTTGCATCCAGAAAATGCGCTTATCTCTCCCTGCGGTATCAGTCGGATGAATTACCTGCCGGCACTTACCCGTTTGCTGTTTATGCATGGCAATATGTTGGCATTTCTCCCAAAATGAGGATCATCCAGGTCTGTGAGAACGAAACGATAGAAAGAGAGCTGACTGATATTTTCCAGAACGCATCTTCTGATGCCTCCGCTTCAGGTGATTTCTCAGCGCGCTGGAAAGCACTGGAGCAGAAGCAAATGCAGTATTGGACGGAAGCACGGAAGAAACAGATTCAGGATACACAGAGCATTGCAGATTATCGGATCGAGAGCCTGCAGAGCAGTCTCAACGTTCAGCAGCACGCTATCAATGAAAAAATAGCGGCAACAACAGATGCAAGCATTAAAACAATGAGAATTGCACAGTTAGAAGCCGCACAGGAATTGTGCGAAAAAAAGATTCAGAAAATTGAAGATGCCGTTAGGCAGACAGATCTGCATGTGAAACTTCTTGCAAACGGCATTGTTGAAGTGCGGAGGTAAAAATGACTTTTCAGGAGCTTAAAGAGGCATATCTTCATCTTGACTATGAAGACTTTACCAATAAGATACTGATAAATCTACAGGATGGCCTGAAAAACACTGCGGTCAGCGAATTGCAGACTCGTGAAGACCACGAGGATTATTTGCAGTTACTTAATAGTTTCCGTTCTTCTATTGCGGCAAACGACAGATTACATGGAAAAAACTTCATAAAGCAACTCACGTCTATGCTATCGACAGGTGAGGATGGTGTTTATGATAACAGTCTGCGTTATATTTTCGAGTTGATTCAGAATGTAGATGACTGTGATTATCAAGACCCTCTCAACGCCTCGTTACAGATCAAATTCAGTGAGAATAGCGGTCGAATCATTCTAAAATACAACGAAACAGGTTTTACACCGCTTAATATTTTTGCAGTTACCGGAATTGCGGAAGCAGCAAAAAATATTCAAGTTGGAAAAGTACAGATTGGTGAAAAAGGAATTGGCTTCAAATCCGTTTTTGGCGTGGCCCACCGCGTATGGATTCAAAGCGGAAAGTTTTCGTTTGCGCTTGATAGAGATGCCTTCTGCGTGCCCATTCCGATTTATGATGAACGCTATGAAGAAATTGACGGTACAAAGCTGACATTATTTGCTGACCCAGCGGTTATTCGGGACACCTATCAGAAAATTGCCAGAATGTATGGCAGGCCAAATGCTGTCTTACAGAATAATCCTATTCTCTTTCTGAATAAGCTTACAAAGCTTCGCTTTTTCACCGATGAATTTGATTCGCTGGAATTTTATGTTTCCCAAAGAGAGTCCCTCGAAAAAAAAGAGGCGCACGATCTGCATGATCTTCACTTTGAAAAAGAGGTTGTTGTCAGCGCAGATATTGTTTCTAGGAAAGGATACAATTTAAACAATTCCATCCGATGCGTCCGCTATACGATGCCCATAAAATTCAATCGGCAGCAATGTGTTTCCCGCTATGGCGAGGAAACTGAGTTTGAAGAGCGGTTTCTGAATATGCAGCTTCTGTTTCCGGATCCGGAAGATCTGCCAAAGCTCAACAAACAGGGTGCATTTTACTCCTATCTGCCAACCGGAATGCGTTTGAGTGTTCCACTTGTCTGTCATGTTCCATTTAAACTGGATGCTTCGCGGGAGCATATTGATCCACAGGGAGAAAACAAGTGGTTTGTCCACTGCTGTAGTTCTCTGTCTGACTTTCTGAATCGCGCATATCAGCATTACTCCACTCGTTATGGCAGTAGTATTGCCTACTATGTACCTGCAAGGAATGAGCCTTTCTTTGTCCAGAATAATGAGAAGGCCCACGCTTTGAATCGTCAGGATCTTTCCGGTCAGAGCTTTGTTCGTCAAAAGATTTTTCCATCTCTTCAGGGAAATTTTAAGTCTGCAGGAGAGCTTTGCTTTTTTGAGACAGAAATGCCTGTAGCTAAGCCGCTTCTGGCAGCAAGACTTCTGAATTCTCCACTTGAAGTTTTCCAATATCCCTTGGGCGAAAGCAAAGACTTCGGTATGAAGAAAATCGTTCGCGTTCGTGACATGCTCTTTTCACAAGCGTTCAATTTAAATGCTTCAACGGAAGAAATCTTCTGCTATCTGGAAGATCACCTTATGATGAAAGACAATGCTTGGCAGACGCTTGTTTCTACCCTTTCAGATGCGGTAATATCCGTTCCGCAAGTGTGCACTCTGTTCCAGCATACAAACTGCATGGCAGCATTTCAGCGAAAAAGTACAAACCAGAAAAACCAAATCTTTCCTGCGGGACTTCGTGTTCAATTTAATCCATCTGATACTGCTAATATTTTGCATATTGATCCTTCCGGTGAAGAATTTGAACTGGAAAGTTTTCCATCCAGCTTACAGGAATACCTTAATAGAATTCAATTTCGCTGCATTATACTGAATCTAGAAACAACTGATTTTTTAATTGCCGATAATGTATTGATTCTATCAGGTGATGTTCTCGAGGCGCTTTCAGATCTGTGCAGTCATGCTCAGAAGCAAAGTTTCTTTGGACTGCAGCTGAAATACCGGCAAGTTTCTCGTACATTGAACGATGTCAACAATGAACTTCCGGATATCGAGTTTTTGAGTTTACTTCGGGGTCTTCGCGAATCCCAACGCGTTGCGCTCGGAAAAGAACAATATCAAAACTATATCGATCTTTTAAAAAATGCAAGTACCAACTCCAATGATCGCTTTTTGAACGAGCTTCTTCAAAATGCAGATGACTGTCTTTACTCTGATCAAGTTATTCCAACATTTTCTCTTGATATCAAAGGTACATCCGTCACAACCCAATACAATGAGCAAGGCTTTACTAAATCTAACGTCCGAGCCATCACCGCCATTGGTGAGTCAACCAAAAAGAAGCTTGCTGGTGAGTGTACTATCGGCGAAAAAGGCGTTGGCTTTAAATCTGTGTTCTCTATAGCTTCTGAGGTAGAAATTCACAGTGGTGATTTTCACTTTTTGCTTACCAAATGTCACCCGACCGTTCCCAATATCATTCATGGCCGAGATTCCTCCGATACCGGAACCACGATGATCCTTCATTTGGAAAAAGAATTGCCTGCACAACTTCTTATGCCGTCCAATATTTTGCATCTGTGCTTGTGCCTTCGAAAACTAAAAGATATCAGAATTGGAAAAACTCATATTCGAATTGAAGATGAACCAAACCAGCGACTCATTTTTCTCAATGACATAAAATATGTTTATCGCATGGTCCGCTATCAATTTTGCGTCACAGATGAAAACCTTCTTTTAGAACGTGCTAATCATCAGCGCATCATTGACCGTGAGCAGAACATCGTTTTCTATCTTCCCACCAAAGATACGGAAGGTTGCATCTACAGTGGTCTTCCCACAACCGTCAAACTAAATATCCCGCTCTATATTGATGCGCCATTCGAGTTAACAACCTCTCGTGACGATATTTTGACAAGCAAGTGGAATACGTTAATCTGGCAGCAACTCTTCTTAGGTTACCGTAAGCTATTGGAAACAATTGCGCCGGATTTAAAGATACGTACTCTGCAGTACCTCGGCCTTGAATGGACCTCAAACAGATTTGCAGAAACCACCAGTTTCAAATTATTTGAAAGAAACGAATACAACCAAAAACTTCCTGAACCAGTTCTTTTTTTCTCTTCATCAAAGATTATCCCGACGTTATCTTCTGTTCATCCTCTGGTTTCTGCCAAAGATATTGTTGTCCTTTACCCTTTAGAAGCGTATGATCTCATTTCTAAAAGTGCATTTCTGAAACGGCCTCTACACCAGATTATTGATACAAGTCGAACCGTCAAGTATGATTCAAAGCTCAAAGCTCTCGGGTGCAAGGAAGCACCTGTAGAAGAAATTGCCTCGTTTCTACTGAGCCACGCTGCATTTCAAATGGATGATGACTTTGCAATTAAATTCTGGCATTATCTTTATGAGCAGAGAGTTTTTCTTTCAAAAAGCTTTCTCTCTTTAGTTCGGAATTCTGCGGTCACCCCTGTACTAGGAGATATTCCCGGCGAAATTCAATACGTAAGATTTGACGAGAAAAACATTTACACCGATCCAACAGCTGAGATTTCTCCAGCGCAGTATTACGTGTTGAGCGAGAAAATCATTTCCAGACGGGATATTGAAGAAATTTTCAAAGTATTTCAGATTTCTGTGAATCAAATGGATGAGCGCTACCGAGAATCACTGTTTTGCGAAAATTTGGAGAAACATTTACAATTCGATTCTCCATCTGCATTATACACTTATTTGCTCAAAGAGTATCGATCGAACAACGACTTCAAAAAGTGGGGCGAGAAAGTACTTTGTCAAGATAAAAACAAAGGCCTCATTCCACTTAAAAACGAACTCGGTGAAATCCGTATCGGGCAAATTTATCTATGCAATGAAGCAGAAAACTACTTTGCAGGCAGCATAGTACCTTCATGCCGCTGTTCAGGTGAGTGCAGCCGTTTTGCTCAATTTGTCAGAACCAAGGAACTTTGTGATGTCTACTTTGATGATTTGAAGATTACCGCTCGATTAACAGAGGATGATATCGAAAGTCTCCAAGACGATTATTTTAAACATGGGGCAAACATTCTCGAAAGCTGTGTGGAGCATCAATTGATTTCTGATGATCTAATGGAAAGATACCATCTCGGTGCACTTCAGAAACAAGAATATTTCATTGAACCCGATGAGTTTCCGAATGAGCCGATTCGCAATCTAAATGCTCTGCAGAACTCTATAAATAATGCCCCTCTTCAAAGAATCATCAAAGAGGAACGGACAAGAACCGTTGACTGCATACAGCAGGAGAACGGAACCACCGAGCTTTTCGATAAAAATTATGCTCGCCGGGAAATTTTGCGTCGCTATACGCCTCCCGGGAAACCCTACTGCATCTGCCAAATGTGCTTAACAGGGAAACCAGATAATTTGATGGAAGTCAACAATCTGCAAAGCAAACCGAAGTTCTACTGGCCTGAAATGCGGCTTGTTCTTTGCCTAGAATGCAGTAAAAAATTTGAAGCTCTTCGTAGTAGTACTATTTGGAGCCAGAAATTCGAACGAGCCATTTTGGTTACTAACGGTTCCATTCCGGGTCCTGTAAAAGTACCCATTGGGAATGACACTATCACTTTTACTCAAACACACCTTGTACAGATTCAGATGATTCTGAAGAAAAAACTCCTCTAAGTTGTCATACATTCCCGTAGTCAAAGACCAATCTGGCCTTTTGCAACTTGATTTTTTCACCCAGATATAATAATCATGATCCAAAGCCTCTGAGTCGAAAGACTCAG
>ERZ791830.1656-NODE-1656-length-12857-cov-12.063506_pt1 | contig 12857 bp, 8 predicted proteins | sample MGYA00509945_ERZ791830 | MGnify/ENA primary metagenome ERZ791830 (study PRJEB30046, sample SAMN00792021) | human gut metagenome | study: EMG produced TPA metagenomics assembly of the A metagenome-wide association study of gut microbiota in type 2... | reverse complement strand
CCCTGCGGGTCGCACTGGCAGACTCGCTGTGCAGCGCATTCCTGCCCGGCCTGCTGCAGCGCTATCACGCGCTCTGCCCGCAGGTGGAGCTTGTGCTCTGCACGGCCACTTCGGACGAGATGCTGCAATGGCTGGGCACGAATCAGGTCGATCTGGCCTATACGCTGGATGAGCCGCTGGTCCAGCCCAACCTTGTGCTGGCGCTGGATGTGCCGGAAGCAATCTGCTTCGGCCCCCGCCGGGCACCCGCTGGCCGCGCAGAAGCGCGTGTCTCTGGAAGAGCTGGCCCACCAGGAATTTTTGCTGACCGAGCGGGGCATGAGCTACCGCGACGCGCTGGACCAGACCTTTGCCGCCCACCAGCTGGCCGTCAACCCCTACCTCGAACTGGGCAGCGCCGCCCTGCTCTGCCAGATGGTCGAGCGCGGCATGGGGCTTTCGTTTCTGCCGGAGTACATCGTCCGGGACGCCCTCGCCGCCGGGACGCTGGCCCGCCTGCTCGTGCCGGACTGCACCGTGACCATGCGGCGGCAGCTCTTCTACCACCGCGACAAATGGCTGACCCCGCAGATGAAAGCCTTCATTGAGCTGGCACAGGAAAAGAACCGATAACAAAGACCCCCGGCCCTGCAATTTCATGCAAGGCCGGGGGTCTTTTCTGCGGATGCGTCAGCGGTTCTCCCGCGCGGAAAGCCGGGGAAATCGTTTTTCCTTTTCGTCGTCCTTTTCCTCGGCGTCCACAGGTTCTGCGGGCGTGAGGCGGACCTCGGTAACGCGGCGGCGGGCCGTGCGGGTCACGACGCCGTCATACTCGCCGAGGGTGAAGTGGTCGCCCACCTTGGGCAGATGGCAGGTCTTCTCCTGCACAAGGCCGTTCACGGTGTTGGAGTCGATGTCCTCATCTTCGGGCAGCTCCAGCGTCTCGAACAGGTCATCCACGCTGGCGGAACCGGCCACCAGCCAGCTGCCGTCCGACTGCTTGCGGAAGTCCTCCGTCTCCTCGTCGTGCTCATCCCAGATCTCACCCACCAGCTCTTCGAGGATATCTTCCAGCGTGATGATGCCCTCGGTGCCGCCGTATTCATCCACGACGACCGCCATGTGGTGGTGCTGCTCCCGCAGGATGCGCAGCAGCTGCGAGATCTGCGTAGAACCGGTGGTATACAGAGTGGGGGCCACCAGATCGTCGATCTTCGTCTCCTTTTTCAGGCGGGCAATGTAGAAGTCCTTTTCATGGACGACACCGATGATGTTGTCGATGGTGCCATGATAGACCGGCAGGCGGGAGTAACCGGACTCCGCAAAGGTCTGCGCCAGTTCTTCCAGCGGGATATCATCCGCCACCGCCACCACATCCACACGGGGGGTCAGGATCTCTTCCACCTCCACGTCATCGAACTCGATGGCGCTGCGGATCAGCTCACTCTCGCGGTCGGTCAGCTCACCGTCGTTCTCAGCCTCGCTGACCATGGTCATCAGCTCACCCTCGGTGATGGTGTCGCTCTCGCTGCTGTGAACAAAACGGTTCAGCAGCCGTTTCCACTGGCTGAACAGCCATGTCAGCGGGGTAAACACCACCATCAGCAGGCTGAGCACCGGCGCAACTGCGGTGGCTACCGTTTCCGGCATCTCCTTGGCCAGGCTCTTGGGGCTCACCTCACCGAAGATCAGCACCACGATGGTCAACACGATGGTGGAGACCGTAGCACCCCGCTCTGCACCCAGCATCTGGGTGAAAATAATGGTGCCGATCGAGGCTGCGGCAATGTTCACGATGTTGTTGCCCACCAGAATGGTGGACAGGAGCTTATCGTATTTTTCTGCCATTGCCAGCACACGGGCGGCCGTGCGGTCGCCATCGTCGGCCCGGCTTTTCAGGCGGATCTGATTCAGAGAGGAAAATGCGGTCTCGGATGCGGAGAAAAAGGCGGAAAATGCCACCAATACTACCAGCGCTACCCAAAGCGTCATACTGCCATCGTCCATAATAAAGGAAAATCACACTCCTATGTTGTCGTGAATCTCTCAGGCATTGTTTCGCAATGCCTGAGAGATTCTGAATATTAAAAAATGCTTTTCACCGTTGCTCTCGACGATGAAAAGCACTTTGTTCAACGCTTATCATATCATATTCTGCACCCCCGCGCAAGTGTTACTGCTCACACGAAGGTACAGAACTGGTAAAATCAACGTGATTTATCGCAGGATCAGGGCGCTGCCGTCGTAATCCACCGTCAAAGTGGCACCCTCGGCGTAGTCGCCCCGGATGATGGCCTTGGCGATGAGAGTCTCGACCCGGCTCTGGATGAACCGCTTGATGGGCCGTGCACCATAGACGCTGTCGTAGGCAGAGTCGATGATGAAGTCCTTGGCGGCGGTGGTCACATCCAGTTTCAGATGCTTACCCTCGTCCATGCGGCGGCGCAGGTCGTCGAGCTGCAGGTCCACGATGCTGCGCATCTCATCCTTGGTCAGGCTCTTGTAGTAGACGATCTCGTCCAGACGGTTCAGGAACTCCGGACGGAACTTCGACTTGAGCAGCGCGTCGATCTGCTGGCGGGCCTCCGGGCTCAGCTCGTTGGAACCGCCGGCGCGGGCACGCTCCAGATCGTTCAGGATGATATCGCTGCCCAGGTTGGACGTCAGGATGATGACGGTGTTCTTGAAGTCCACGGTGCGGCCCTGGCTGTCGGTGATGCGGCCATCATCCAGCACCTGAAGCAGGATGTTGAAGACGTCCGGATGGGCCTTTTCCACCTCATCGAACAGCACAACGCTGTAGGGCTTGCGGCGGACGGCCTCGGTCAGCTGGCCGCCCTCTTCATAGCCGACGTATCCCGGAGGCGCGCCGATCAGGCGGCTGACGCTGAATTTCTCCATATACTCCGTCATGTCGATACGGACCATGTTCCGCTCATCGTCGAACAATGCCTGTGCCAGTGCCTTGGCCAGCTCGGTCTTGCCGACGCCGGTGGGGCCGAGGAAGAGGAAGCTGCCGATGGGGCGGTTCGGGTTGGCGATGCCGGCGCGGCTGCGCAGGATGGCTTCGCTGACCTTGGTGACGGCCTCATCCTGGCCGATGACCCGCTTATGGAGCACATCGTCCAGATGCAGCAGCTTCTCGCGCTCGCCTTCCACCAGCTTCTCGACCGGGATGCCGGTCCAGCGGGCCACGATGCGGGCGATCTCCTCGTCGGTCACGCGGTCGCGCAGGAGGCTGTCCTCCTTCTTCTCGTTGGCCAGCTTCTCTTCGGCTTCCAGCTGTTTCTGCAATTCGGGCAGTCTGCCATACTTCAGCTCCGCAGCCTTGTTCAGGTCATACTCGCGCTGCGCCTTCTCAATGGCGGCATTGGTCTGCTCGATCTGCTCACGCAGGGTCTGCACCTTGCCGATGGCGTTCTTCTCGTTCTCCCACTTTGCCTTCATGCTGCGGAATTTATCCTGCAATTCGGCCAGTTCTTTTTCCAGGTCGCGCAGACGGCTCTGGCTGAGCGCATCGGTCTCCTTTTTCAGGCTGACCTGCTCGATCTGCAGCTGGGTGATGCGGTGGGCCAGATCATCCATCTCGCTGGGCATACTGTCCATCTCGGTCTTGATCATGGCGCAGGCTTCATCCACCAGGTCGATGGCCTTATCCGGCAGGAACCGATCGGTGATATAGCGGTCGGACAGGGTGGCGGCGGCGATCAGGGCATTGTCGCTGATCTTGACGCCGTGGAAGACTTCGTACCGCTCCTTCAGGCCGCGCAGGATGGAGATGGTGTCCTCAACGGTCGGTTCGTCCACCTGCACCGGCTGGAACCGGCGTTCCAGCGCGGGGTCCTTCTCGATATACTGGCGGTACTCGTCCAGCGTCGTCGCACCGATGCAGTGCAGCTCGCCGCGGGCCAGCATGGGTTTGAGCAGGTTGCCCGCATCCATGGCACCGTCGGTCTTGCCTGCACCGACGATGGTGTGCAGCTCATCAATGAAGAGGATGATCTTGCCCTCGCTCTTCTTCACCTCGTTCAGAACGCTCTTCAGGCGCTCCTCGAACTCGCCGCGGTACTTTGCACCGGCCACCAGAGCGCCCATGTCCAGGCTGAACACGGTGCGGTCTTTCAGGTTTTCGGGCACATCGCCGCGCACGATTCGTTCGGCCAGACCCTCGGCGATGGCCGTCTTGCCGACGCCCGGCTCACCGATCAGGCAGGGGTTGTTCTTCGTCTTACGGGACAGGATGCGGATGACGTTGCGGATCTCCTGATCCCGCCCGATGACGGGGTCCAGCTTCTGCTTGCGGGCCAGGTCTACCAGATCCTGACCGTATTTTTGCAGGGCATTGTAGGTGTCCTCCGGGTTGTCATTGGTCACGCGCTGGTTGCCGCGCACGGCCGTCAGCTGCTGTAAGAAAGCATCCTTCCGGATGTTGAACGCGCGGAACAGGTCTGCGGTGTTCTGGGTCTGCTCGTCCAGCAGGCCAAGGAACACATGCTCGACACTGACGTATTCGTCCTTCATCGCCTTGGCCTCGCGGGCAGCGGCGTTCAGAACCTTATCGGTGGCCTGCGAGATATAGACCTTGTCAGGGTCACGGCCGGAGCCGGACACACGGGGCAGCGCCGAGAGCTTTTCGGCCACTGCGGCGGCAAAGCTGCCGGGGTCTACGTTCAGCTTCTGGAGCAGCTGCGGGATGAGCCCCTGCTCCTGCGATGCCAGTGCGTGCAGCAGGTGTTCCGGCTCCAGTGCATTGTGCTGGTACTCCACGGCCAGCTGCTGAGCAGCCTGCAGCGCTTCCAGCGTCTTCTGGGTATATTGATTGGTATTCATAGAATCGACCTCCATTCGTACCGGATGTTGATTTAGCAGTCGTTCATTGGATATGCTATTTCGTTTTTAGCACTCTATCTGTTTGACTGCTAAAATTATATTCCAAACCCCCTGTGATGTCAAGAGCGCAGTCCCCTGATCCACGGAAATTCACAAAAAGTTTGCAAATAGAAAGTGCCCTGCCGAAAAAGCAGGGCACCGTTTCCATATTCGATCGAATGTCAGCGATCAGAGCTTTTTGCCCGTCAGCATCTCATAGGCTTCGAGGTATTTCTCGATGGTCTTGTCGATGACGTCCTGGGGCAGGTCGTAGTTGCTGTCCGGGTTGGCCTTGAGCCAGTTGCGGACGAACTGCTTGTCAAAAGAGGGCTGGCCGTGGCCTGCCTCATAGCCTTCCAGCGGCCAGAAGCGAGAGGAATCGGGGGTCAGCATCTCGTCGCCCAGAACGACATTGCCGTTCTCGTCCAGACCGAACTCAAACTTGGTGTCGGCGATGATGATGCCGCGGCTCAGGGCGTATTCTGCGCACTTCTTGTACAGCGCGATGGTATAGTCCCGCAGCTTGGTGGCGTACTCTTCACCGTGGCCGGGGAACTGCTTTTCCAGCACGGTGATGCTCTGCTCGTAGGAGATGTTCTCGTCGTGGTCGCCGATCTCCGCCTTGGTGGAGGGGGTGTAGATGGGCTCCGGCAGCTTCTCAGACTCCTGCAGGCCCTCCGGCAGCTGGATGCCGCAGACCTTGCCGGTCTTCTGGTAGCTGGCCCAGCCGCTGCCGGTGATGTAGCCGCGCACGATGCACTCGATGGGCAGCATGGTCAGCTTGCGGCACTTCATGCACTTGCCCTCGAACTGGGGCTGCTGGAAGAACTCCGGCATATCCTTCGTGTCCACGCTCAGCATGTGGTTGGGCAGCACATCGCGGGTGTAGTCGAACCAGAACTTGCTCATCTGGGTCAGCACCTTGCCCTTGTTGGTCACTTTATTTTTCAGGATCACGTCGAATGCGGAAATGCGATCCGTTGCGACCATGATCAGGCTGTCGCCGTTGTCATAGATCTCGCGGACCTTTCCTTCTTTGATAGGCTGGAACTCCTTCATCGCAAAACACTCCATTTTCCTTATTTCGATGTTCTACTGTTTCCTTTGTGCGGCCGCTCCGGCCATGCGGCAGAGCGCGCACAAAGGAGCCATTCCCCTGTGCGGACAGGCCGAACGACTTTTTCTTACATATCCAGTCTATCATATTTTCTGTCCGTTGGGAAGAAACAGAATGGAAGGAAAATCTCCCGGTTTTTCAGATTTTCTCGTGAAAACTGCAAAAAATCACGCTCGATTTTCGTCAAAATGACGGAAATAGTCATACTTTCGTCCTTGAATGCCCTCACGGAACATGATAAAATGAAGGCAGCAGAATTTTTGTTCAGGAGGTATTTTTTCATGGGCAGATTTCCGAAAGACTTTTTATGGGGCGGTGCCACCGCCGCCAACCAGTGCGAGGGTGCCTACAACGAAGGCGGGCGCGGGCTGGCCAATGTGGATGTCGTTCCCTTTGGCGAGGACCGCTTCCCGGTGATGTTCGGCAAGCTGAAGATGCTGGAATGCGATGACCAGCACTACTACCCCTCGCACGAAGCCATCGACATGTACCACCACTTCAAGGAGGACATCGCCCTCTTCGCCGAGATGGGCTTCCGGTGCTACCGCCTGTCCATCGCGTGGACCCGCATCCTGCCCCACGGCGACGATGCCGAGCCCAACGAAGAGGGGCTGGCCTTCTACGATGCGCTGTTCGATGAGTGCCGCAAGTACGGCATCGAACCGCTGGTCACCATCTGCCACTTCGATGCGCCCATCGCGCTCATTCAGAAGTATGGCGGCTGGAAAGACCGCCGGATGGTAGATGCCTACGTCCACTACTGCGACATCATCTTCCGCCGCTATAAAGATAAGGTAAAATACTGGCTGACCTTCAACGAGATCAACATGCTGCTGCACATGCCCTTCATGGGGGCAGGCCTGCTGTTTGAGCCCGGCGAGAACGTCGAACAGGCCAAGTATCAGGCCGCTCATCACGAGCTGGTGGCCAGCGCCAAGGCCGTCCAGCTGGCGCACGAGATCATGCCCGGCTGCATGGTGGGCTGTATGCTGGCCGCAGGCGAGTTCTACCCCCGCACCTGCGCCCCGGCGGATGTGCAGGCCGCTGCCGAAGCCGACCGCAACAATTACTTCTTCATCGACGTCCAGTCCCGCGGTGCCTACCCGGTCTGGGCCAAAAAGCGGATGGAGCGGGCTGGCATCCAGCTGCGCACCGAGCCGGACGATGACCAGACCCTGCGCGAGGGCACCGTGGACTTCATCTCCTTCAGCTACTATTCCAGCCGCTGCATCACGGTGGACCCGGAGCTGTTGGAGCAGGCTGACGGCAACGCCCTCGGCGCGGCGACCAGAAACCCCTACCTCAAGGCCAGTGCGTGGGGCTGGGCCATCGACCCGGTGGGCCTGCGCATCACCATGAACACCCTCTACGACCGCTATCAGAAGCCGCTGTTCGTCGTGGAGAACGGTCTGGGCGCGGTGGACACGGTGGAACCGGACGGTTCCATCCACGACAGCTACCGCATCGACTATCTGCGCGCCCACATCGAGCAGATGGAAAAGGCCATCAACGAGGACGGCCTGCCCCTGCTGGGCTACACCACCTGGGGCCCCATCGACCTTGTCTCCGCCTCCACCGGTGAGATGAAGAAGCGCTACGGCTTCATTTATGTAGACAAGGACAACGCTGGAAACGGCACCCTGACCCGCAGCCGGAAGGACAGCTTCTACTGGTATAAAAAGGTCATTGCGACCGATGGTGAAGACCTTGCCTGAGATCATTGCACACCGCGGGGCGACCTATCTTGCCCCCGAAAACACCCTGTCCGCCTTTCGCAACGCCATCGACCTCGGTGCCGACGGCGTTGAGATGGACGTCCAGCAGACCCGCGACCATGGTCTTATCATCCACCACGACTACCTCATCGACATCGGCACCGAGCTCTCCGCCAAGATCTACGACCTGACCGTCGGTGAGCTGCGCTCCATCGACCTGACCAAATGGAACGGCGTCAGCCTCACCACCGAGAGACTGGCTACTCTGGACGAAGCGCTGGCCTGCTGCAAAGAAATGGAGGGCTGCACCGTCCAGCTGGAACTGAAGGCCCCCATCCTCCCCGACCCGGACTTCGTGCCCCATGTCGTGGACTGCATCCGCGCTTCCGGCATCGCAGACCGGCTGCTCCTCGTCTCGTTCCGTCACGACCTGCTTCAGCAGGCCAAGGCGCTGATGCCGGAACTGCGCATCGGCGTCCTGACCCTGGGCGACCTGCTCAGCATGATGCTCCCGCCGCCGGTGATCTGGCAGGACCTGGGCCTTGTCAACAGCATGGACGAGCCGCTGGACGAGGAGAACTGCCCCGCCCTGAAAAAACAGGTGGGCATGGTCTCCAGTGTTATTTCGGACAAGCTGACCCTCATCGCGGCTCTTTACCCGCAGATGTCGGTCCGGCAGATCCTCGCCACCCTGTCCGCGCAGGCAGACCCCGCTGCCTATGTCCGGACGCTGGGTTTCCCGGTGGAGCTGGTCAGTTGCGAGTACCACACCGCCTTCGCCAACCCGGAGGTGGTCAACCAGCTCCACGACGCCGGCTGCAAGGCCGCGTTCTGGACCGTCAACACCGAGGATGTCGTCCGCTCTCTGGTGCCTCTCGGCCCGGACTGCTTTGTCACCGACCGCCCCGACGTCATCCGCGAATGGATCGAAAAAGCACAGGCTGAAACGTAACGGAACCCCTCTCCGCTCTCGCCTTGCCATGCAGCTCCCCCTTTGGAAGCGCTGGCGCACGGCGAGACGGAGAGGGGTTTATTTTTTTATAAACGCTCTTGACATTCCGGGATGCGAGGGTTAAAATTGTATCGCATCAAACAGTTTTATTCAAAACAATCATTAACCCAACAATTCAAAGGATGGACCATCATGTGTGACGAAATCAACTCCAGCTGCCCGCCGGTGACGCCCCCCTGGGAGCCGCCGCAGGTCATCCCGGCGCAGATGCGCCGGGTCAACAACCTGATCTTCCGCAAGATCAACCAGTTCCACCGCGAAAATGAGGTCGAGGACGTGACCCCGATGCACGAGTGGATCCTGAGCTATCTGTTCTGGCACAGGGACGAACCCATCTACCAGCGGGACATCGAGCGGGAGTTCTCCATCACCCGCTCCACTGTGACCAACATTTTGCAGCTCATGGAGCGCAAAGGCTACATCGAGCGCCAGAGCGTACCGCAGGACGCCCGGCTCAAGCGCCTGGTGCTGACCGAAAAGGGAGCCTGCATCCGTGAAAAGACCATGCAGGCCCTGCACCAGACCGACGAATTTGTGGAGAGCCTGCTCACCCCGGAGGAGAACGCCGAGCTGCTCCGCCTGCTGAACAAGCTGCGCAAGGGCCTGCAGTGACCCCGCGAATCGTACGATTTTTGAGAGTTTCATGACTTTTTTCGGAACTTTGCAAAAACGCATTGACAATTAAATTGTTTTGTATAGAATTGTTCTTTGTCAAACAAAAAAAGCAAAAAACAGGAGGATTACCAGATGATCAAAAAATTAGTGTCACATCTGGGCGCGTACAAACGCGCCGCGATCCTGACACCGATCATTTCCGCATTGGAAGCGGTCATGGACGTTCTGCTGCCCACCATCATGGCCTTTATCATCGACCAGGGCATTGAAAAGGGCGACATGAACGCCGTCATCAAATACGGTCTGCTCACCTTCCTGGTGGCCGCCATTGCGCTGCTGCTGGGTGTGCTGGCCGGCAAATTTGCCGCCGAGGCTTCCACCGGCCTTGCCGGCAACCTGCGCGACGCGATGTATGAGAACATCCAGCATTTTTCCTTCTCCAACATCGACAAATACTCCACGGCCGGTCTGGTCACCCGCATGACCACCGACGTGACCAACGTGCAGAACGCCTTCCAGATGATCGAGCGCATGTGCGTGCGCGCCCCGGTGCATCTGGTCTTCGCGCTTCTCATGGCTTCCGCCATCAGCGGCACGTTGTCGCTGGTGTTCGTGGTGGCCATCGTCTTCCTGGTGGCGGTGCTGGCCTCCATCATGATCCCCACCTTCAAGATCTTTGACCGCGTGTTCAAGAACTACGACAACCTGAACGCCTCGGTGCAGGAGAACATCTCCGCCATCCGCGTGGTCAAGAGCTTCGTCCGCGAGCACTTCGAGAATGAGAAATACACCACCGCCTGCGAGAGCCTGTACAAGCAGTTCGTCAGCGCCGAGAGCCGCCTGAGCTTCAACAACCCCGCCATGCTGATCTCCGTCTACGGCTGCAACATCGCCCTGAGCTGGTTTGGTGCCCACTACGTGCTGAACGGTTCCATCACCACCGGCCAGCTGAACGCCCTGTTCGGCTACATCATGAACATCCTGATGGCCCTGATGATGCTGAGCATGGCCTTCGTCATGATCTCCATGTCCGCTTCCTCTGCCCGCCGCATCGTGGAAGTGCTGGACGAGACCACCGACCTGCCCGCCCCCAAGGCTCCGGTGGACACCGTGGCCGACGGCAGCATCTCCTTCGACCACGTCACCTTCAAGTACAAGCATGGTTCCGGCCAGCCTGTCCTGAACGACATCACCTTCACCATCCGGCCCGGCGAGACGCTGGGCATCATCGGCGGCACCGGCAGCGCAAAATCCAGCCTGGTGCAGCTCATCCCCCGCCTGTACGACCCGGAGACCGGCTCGGTCAAGGTCGGCGGCGTGGATGTCCGCGATTACAACCTCAACGTGCTCCGCCGCGAGGTCTCGATGGTGCTGCAAAAGAACGTCCTGTTCTCCGGCACCATCCTCGACAACCTGCGCTGGGGCGATGAGAACGCCAGCGAGGAAGAGTGCATCCGGGTGGCCAAGCTGGCCTGCGCCGATGAATTCATCGAGCGCTTCCCCGACAAGTACAATACCTGGATCGAGCAGGGCGGCTCGAACGTTTCCGGCGGCCAGAAGCAGCGCCTGACCATCGCCCGCGCCCTGCTGCGCAAGCCCAAGGTGCTGATCCTGGACGACTCCACCAGCGCCGTGGATACCGCCACCGACGCCAAGATCCGCAAGGCGTTCCGGGAAGAGATCCCCGGCACCACCAAGATCATCATCGCACAGCGCATCTCCTCCGTGCAGGATGCCGACCGCATCCTGGTGCTGGACAACGGCCAGATCAACGGCCTGGGCACCCACGAGGAGCTGCTAAAGACCAATACCATCTATCAGGAAGTCTACAACAGCCAGACCCAGAGCAGCGGCGACTTCGACAAACAGGGAGGTGAGCAGTAATGGCACAGGTGAAAGAAGTTCGCGGCCCCGGCCCGCGCGGCGCAGGCCAGCCCCGGCCCAAGGTCGAAAATCCGGGTCTGCTGCTCAAGCGGATCATGGACGAAGTATTCCAGCATTATCTGCTCCACTGCATCTTCGTTCTGGTGTGCATCGTGGTCAGCGCGCTGGCCAATGTGCAGGCCAGCCTCTTCCTCAAGACCCTCATTGATGATTACATCGTGCCCATGACCCAGCAGGCCACCCCCGATTTCGGCCCGCTGGCCGCAGCACTGGGCCGCATCGGCTGCGTTTACGCCGTCGGCGTTCTGGCTGCGTGGCTCAATTCCCGCATCATGGTCAACGTGACCCAGGGCACCCTGCGCAACCTGCGCACCAAGCTCTTCACCCACATGGAGAGCCTGCCCATCCGGTATTTTGACCAGCACCCCCACGGCGACATCATGTCCGTGTACACCAACGACGTCGATACCCTGCGCCAGATGCTCAGCCAGAGCATCCCGCAGCTGACGTCCAGCGCCATCACCATCGTTTCCGTCCTCACCAGCATGGTGCTGATGAGCTGGCAGCTCACGATCGTGACCCTGTGCATGGTGGCTCTGATGCTCTTCTGCACCAAGAAGATCACCTCCATGAGCGGCAAGTACTTCATCGCCCAGCAGAAAGACCTGGGCAAGGTGAACGGCTACATTGAAGAGATGATGGAGGGCCAGAAGGTCGTCAAGGTCTTCACCCACGAGCAGAAGACGCTGGACGGCTTCCGTGCGCTGAACGACAAGCTGAAGGACAGTGCCAAGCAGGCCAACGGCTACGCCAACATCATCATGCCCGTCACGGCGCAGCTGGGCAACATCAGCTACGCGGTCTGCGCTCTGGTGGGCGCTGCCATGGCCGTCGGCAATGTCGGCGGCATGACGCTGGGCACCGTCATGGCCTTCCTCTCCCTGAACAAGAGCTTCAACATGCCCATCAGCCAGGTGTCCATGCAGGCCAACAGCATCATCATGGCTCTGGCCGGTGCCGAGCGCATCTTCAAGATGATGGACGAGACCAGCGAGACCGATGAGGGCTATGTCACCCTCGTCAACGCCAAATACGATGCGAACGACCAGCTGGTCGAGACCACCGACCGCACCGGCCTCTGGGCCTGGAAGCACCCCCACCACGATGGCACCACCACCTACCACAAGCTGGCAGGCGACATCACCTTCACCGATGTCGATTTCGGCTATGTGCCGGAGAAGACCGTCCTCCACGACATCAACCTCTATGGCCGCCCCGGCCAGAAGATCGCTTTCGTCGGCTCCACCGGTGCCGGCAAGACGACCATCACCAACCTCATCAACCGCTTCTACGACATCTCGGATGGTAAGATCCGCTACGACGGCATCAACATCTCCAAGATCAAAAAAGACGACCTCCGCCGCTCTCTCGGCATCGTGCTGCAGGACACCCACCTGTTCACCGGCACGGTCATGGAGAACATCCGCTACGGCCGTCTGGAAGCCAGCGATGAAGAGTGCATCGCCGCTGCCCGTCTGGCCAACGCCGACAGCTTCATCAAGCGCCTGCCCGATGGCTACAACACCATGCTGACCAACGACGGCTCCAACCTCTCGCAGGGCCAGCGCCAGCTGCTGGCCATCGCCCGCGCGGCGGTCGCAGACCC
>ERZ791830.1648-NODE-1648-length-12906-cov-2.564470_pt1 | contig 12906 bp, 7 predicted proteins | sample MGYA00509945_ERZ791830 | MGnify/ENA primary metagenome ERZ791830 (study PRJEB30046, sample SAMN00792021) | human gut metagenome | study: EMG produced TPA metagenomics assembly of the A metagenome-wide association study of gut microbiota in type 2... | reverse complement strand
GCTGTAAAATGCCTTGCTTCATAAAATTCGGAATAATTCGGAATAAAAGTTTTGGGGATCAGACATATTACTTCTCCATGGAATACGACAGCGGCTACGTTATATAGCCGGTTCATATAAGAAAAAGGCAGACCAACAATGGTCATCATATCCATATTGGCGGACACTTTCCGAATACGGTTCAGGCCGGAGATAGCACCGTCTAATAACGCCTTTTGTAAAAAGAGATCGCCACAGGTATAGCCGGTCAGACAAAGTTCCGGCAAAACCAACAGCTTCGCATGCTCTGTATTTGCTTTCTGCATACATTCGATGATCTGCTCTGTATTGTAATCGGGATCTGCAACACGGATGTCCGGCGTTGCAGCAGCAACTTTCAAAAATAAATCGTTCATAAGCGCTCCTTATTTTTTATTATTAATTAGTTATCGTTTTAAGCGGTAGTTCAAATGTACCACGTTGGCATGGGAATTGCAACCAAAGTTCAGTCTTGCGTATTGCAGCAAACCCCTTTATAATGTGTAATTGGACAAAAAATGAAGGTGAATGCGGAGGCATAGTAATGCACTTGGATATTTTAATTGATATGAAATTGCTGTTGTGTAGCGCGACATCGCCAAGAATAGCTTTAGCAATTCTTGCAAAGCAAAGCGCTGACTTTGCTTTTTTATATCGTTTTTTTTATATTGTGATCGCAATGGAAGCGGCGGCTGTGAGTTTGTTCCTGCCACTGCTGTTTTTGCGTGTGGTTATAAGTGATCTGCCAAAGAAATATATGGTATGGCTGTGGCGGTTGTATTTTTTGCGGATCGTGTATCCGATCCAGATTTCCAGTATGTTTAGTATTGTTCCGGCGTGGAATCGCAGTTACCATCGATTTTTAGCAGATGTAGGACTTGATATCGATGCGCAGCATGGCGGACTGCTTCGCAGTCTGCGCGATGTATGGCAAGCGAACATACAAGTAACGTCTCTCTATCGGATCATGGCGATAGGATACTTTGCTGGAATGCTGTTATTGGTAGTTGTTTTGGTAATTCGGGCGGGAAAGGTGCGTTCCGCGATCCGTATGCGGGAAAAACGACTGGAGGGTACTTTGTACCAGTCAGCGGTCGAATTGCCGGTCATGACAGGTCTGTTCGTGAATCGCGTGTTTTTGCCGGAAACGATGAATGTGCAGGAGGCGAAATATACATTAGCACATATGGAGTGTCGACGTGCTCGCAGAAGCAATCTTTGGAATGCGTTTTATGTAACGGCGCTGCTTTTGCATTGGTACGATCCTTGCGTATGGGCTGCCGTATTTTTGGTTAGACGGGATGAGCAGATGGCGTGCGATGAATGTGCCGTGGACGGATGCAGTGCGGCAGACAAGAATGCGTATATACAAGGGATTTTGAACATTGTACCGCAGGAAAGCCGCGTGCCATTTACTGCGTGTGCAAGCTTTGAAACACACTTAGAGAGACGGTCGCAGCGTTTGCTGCATCAGGGATCCGACCGAATGCGTTATAAAATGACCGGTGTGATCCTTTTGCTTTTGATGTTTTTCTGGCTTTTTTTGTTGCGTCCGATTCAAAATGTATGGGCGGGAGGAACGTGGAATGCCGGGAGTGAGAAACTGTCCGCAAATAAGGACACGAGAAAAACGAATCTCATCCTTTCGCAGACAGATGTATTGTCGCCAAGTGGACTGAAACAGACAGTTTCCTTGCGGCATAAGCGTAATGAAGCCAACGGCAGGATCCTTGCAAACAGTTACGAGCTGCAGCTTGCGGATGCAGCAGGCAGTGAATTGGCAGTTGTTGACCTGCAGAAAGTGTTTCGAGAGCAGGGGATTGCGAAGGATACGCTTTATTTCCCGGAGGGATTGAAGCTGCAGACCGGTGACTATAATAATGATGGGATTCAAGAACTGCTTTTGGGACAGCAGAGAGCGTGGGATGCAGCAGAGCAAAAGCAGATCGGGAGATTGCTGTCCAACAAAACGGACAGCAAGTCAAAAACAGCGTCAAGCAAGGTTGCCGAGAACGTCACGCCGGCGCCGGCAAAACAGGTTAAGAACTTGCGGACGTATGTGTACGTAATGTTTCAGATGCAGGAGACCGGTTTGCAGATCGTCTCAGAGGCGGTATATGGGGAACAGGCGGCATCGATGCAGTCTGTGAAGCCGAGTCAGGAATCGGACGTGAAGGACTTGTTTTATATGCAGTTCTCCGATGGAAAGCTGTACTATATTTGGGACAGCGATGCAACAAAGTTCCTGGCAAAGAAATTATCGTCTGATGAATTGAATCAGCATAGAAGGGCGTCACAGGGAACAGAGGAAGCGGGCGTCAGCAAGACAGAGACTTTGGAAGATGCCGATGGCAACGAGTGTATGCGCGTGCAGACGACCACTGACACGACCGGAAGTCCGGAAATCGGTCAGATCATGATGTCCCAAAACAAGAAAAAGATGAACGAGGTCAAGGGATATTTTTGCGAGTTGAAGTGGGTGCCGCAATCTGATGCTTCGACCGGACGATATGCAGTATTGATCTATAATGGCACCAAAGCACAGACATTTGTGCTGTATGATGTTGATAAAGCTACGGAACTGTACCGGCAGGAAGACGGTAATGATATTCTCAGCAGTATCTTTGCCAAATATAATGACACACAGATTCAGTTTAAAAGTGGAGCAATTGCGGTGTACAAGCTCGCGGAACAAAATGGGAGCAGGCTAACGATTGATTTTGCGGCAGAAGCAGAAGATGGCGTAGATGTGAGTGGAAGTTATGTTTATGATATGGATAGTGAACAGATTTCCAATCTGCAGTATAACCAGTCGAATGATGATACGCAGACCAAGAATTCGTCAAACGGGAATGCCGGGACAGACAGCGATTCTTCTTCCTCAAATAAGGGAACAGACAGCAGCTCGAAACGTAAGAACACAACAACGCCACAGCCTGTTCCAACAATAAATAGCAATTTGGGGGATTATTTGGATCCGTGATGGTCTTGGACAAGCAATGTTCCAAATTTACGAAGTCTGGTTCGATCGTATCTTTTCTTGACGGTATTTTCGTAGAGTGCTATTCTTATAAGAGCAGAAAGTTCGTGGCAGCCGGCTTTATGAATAAAGGCAGCTGCAGAAATATGAGAAGAGGAGGGAAAGTATGATCGTAGATAGAAATCGTTTTGGGGATTCGGAGATAAAGAGCTGTAAACAGTGTGGACGCAGATTACATCCTAAATATAATAAAGATATATGTCCGGCGTGCATGGAAATGAATCTGTTTAATGAAGTGAAAGATTATATTCGTAAAAATGATGTGAATGAATCTCAAGTGGCTGATCATTTTGGCATTTCCAATGCGAAGGTACGCGCATGGATCCGTGACGGTCGTATTCAGTACAAAAATACAGATGGAAAAACAGTGTCGCAGGTGTATTGTCAGATCTGCGGTAAGCCGTTGGATTTTGGGAATCTATGTTCTGAATGTCGTCATTTGCAGGGATTGGAAGTTGTTGCAAAGCGTTATGGAGAAGAGGCAGGACAGATGCGTTTCATCAACAAAGACAGGACGTAAAATTACAGCAATAATTATAGAATGTTGCAGTAAAATTTCCAACAATCGGAAAAAAATATATTAGTAGAGGTAGAATTTTCCAGGAAGATTCGCCTCTTTTTTTATGATATGCTTTTTTGGGAGTCAAAGTATGTTGGGAGTCAAAGTATGTACAACGTGAAAAAGGAGGGAAATATGCAGCAAGTAAGAATTAAGTTGCAAAATATTTCGAAGTATTATTATTCCGAAACAGCAGTGACACAGGCATTGCAGGGTATCAATCTGGAGTTTCGCATGGGAGAATTTGTTGCGATCACAGGGGAAAGCGGCAGCGGAAAGTCAACATTGCTTAGGATCATTAGCGGCATGGATACGTTTGATGATGGGGAGCTTTATGTGGATGGACAGCCGACATTTCAGTATGATGAAGATGACTGGGAAGAATATCGTCGTACTAAGATCGGCTTTGTTTTTCAAGATTATAGTTTGATCGGTCATTATACCGCCAAAGAAAATATCGTCAGTGCGCTTTTGATCATGGGAGTGCCTGAGAAAGAAGCTGGAGACAAGGCAATTCATTATTTGGAACGGGTAGGCCTGAGTGCACAGAGAGACCAGCGTGCGTCTAAGTTGTCCAGTGGTCAAAAGCAGAGATTGTCGATTGCTCGTGCGTTGGCAAAGGATACGGATATTATTGTGGCGGATGAGCCAACCGGTAACTTGGACAGTGAAACCGGAGCGCAGATCGTGAAATTGCTTCGAGATCTTTCGCAAGACCATTTGGTTATAATGGTAACTCACAATTATGAACAGGTAGAAAAATATGTTACCAGAAAAGTGCGATTGCATGATGGATCATTGATCTTGGACGTATCCGAAAATATGAACACGGATCAGAAGTCAGACGTATCCGAAAATATGGACACGGATCAGAAGTCAGACGTATCCGGAAATACGGACACAGATCAGAAGTTGGACGTATCCGAAAATATGGACACAGAGCAGAAACCGGAGATGTCCGAGAAGGTGGACAACAATGAGAAAACGTCAGCCGGTAAAAAGTCTGAAAGCAATGAGGAACGACTTCACGATCATACCATAGGGCGGATCTTCGTGCGAATGAATGCAGTGAGACAGCCGGAAAAAATCGCATTGTTTATGGGATTTTTCTTAGCTGCTGCTATCGTATCGTTTTTATTTATCGGGCAGTTGCTAATGAATGCAGATGATATTTACACCAAAGAGTATTCGGCAACATCTTTTGCGCGCAAGGATGATAAGCGCATTTCGCTTAGACGCAAAGATCAAAAGTTTATGACGAAAAAAGATATTGACCGACTCACCAAAATGAAGCACGTCGTTTCGGTGGATCAGTACGATATTGTGAATGACGTCAATTATTATTTTGAGGAAGGAAAAGATTATAGACAGGAGTACGGCTATAATAGGATGAGTACGAGCAATGAAGGGTGGCTGTATGACTCGCAGAACGTTGAATACGTCAAGAAAGATCAATACATGCGATCGTCTTCCTGCTTAAAGAAATCGGATCTCGCAAAGGGCAGTCTGCCAAAGAAGATCGATGAAGTTGTACTGTACGATCGGGGAAAATATAAGGTTGGTGATACGATTACATTTTTCTATACAAGTGATGTGCTTTGGTCATCAACGGAGAATTATATACAGCGAAAGATGAAAGTAAGCGGACTGTTAAAAAATAAGGATAAACAGGTGTACTTTTCGCCGGAGATATGTACAATGCTGCAAAGTACCGTAACCGGTGGCAAAGTATTCTATGAATATGCCTATAATCAAAAACTCGGAAAATATCAGGGACAGGCAACATTGTGGCCGATTGTTGGCGATATCGTGAAGAAGGATAACGAACTTTGTGTATCAGGTGAATATGAAGCAGCGGTGTATCGGGCAGAAGATAATGACTTAACTCTTTTAGGTCAGTCCGGTTTATTGCATATTGATCAGTATGACAAGGATATGAAAACCAAGGATGTCAAACAGATCGAGAATGTAGAAACCGGTGAGAAGATAAATGGCTGTGGGGCAAATTTTGCAGAGGTTTCTCAGAATATTTATGCGAAGTATTATCGCACCGACAGCAGGCAGGCATCGGTATATATTACAAGTTACGCCAAAATGGATCATGTGTTAAAGGCATTGGATAAAGCCGGGTATGAGGCTGTGAGTACACTGCGTTTTGGTGCAGATAAATACGATTCAGATCTGGTACAGGAACGTTTAAGGACGATCGGCATTGCAGTGGCAATACTATTAGTGATGATGGCTGCTGAGATATTGATCTTACGTTCTATATTTAAGATTCAGATCAAAGACCAGAAAATCTTAAAATTCATGGGTATGTCCACAAAATTGATCGGCAAGATCAATTATATGGAGATGCGTCGATACAGTATTACTGCTATTATCGTGGTCGCGGTAGTGATGAATGTAGTTGGAATCTTTGTGCCGGCGCTGCGTGCTATGCTCTACTATTATGAATGGCCCGGGTACCTAGTGTACTTTATGTACAATTATGTGGCTGCGATGGTGATGGTAGCAGCGTTTAATCATTTGTTAAAAGGGAAGGTGAGCGAATGATCAAGATAGAACATTTACAGAAATATTTTAACCGCGGTAAACGAAGTGAGATTCATGTATTGAATGATATTACATTGGAGCTGCCACAGACAGGTTTGGTATGTATTTTGGGGGAAAGCGGTTCCGGAAAAACCACGTTATTAAATACCGTTGGTGGATTGGATGTGTTTCAGGGAGGAACACTTACTGTAGACGAAACAATATTAAAGAAGTACGAGCCAAAGAAAATTGAGCATTTGCGTTGTGAAAAATTTGGCTATATTTTCCAAAATTATTATTTGCTGCAGGATTATACGGTTGCTTATAATGTAAAGCTTGCACTTAGTCATTATGATCTGACGGATGAGGAAAAAGATGAGAGAGTATCGTATGTATTGGAGCAGCTTGGTATAGGCCGTTACAAAAAGAAGCTGGTATCCAAATTGTCGGGTGGACAGCAGCAGAGGGTATCTATTGCCCGGGCACTTGTGAAATCACCGCAGATCATATTGGCAGATGAGCCCACCGGCAATCTGGACGAGGAAAATACAATACGTACAATGAGTATATTGCGTGCGATTTCCAAGGAATGTCTGGTTATTTTAGTATCACACGAGTGCCGTATTGCTGAGTTTTTTGCGGATCGTATTCTAGAGATCAAGGATGGAGAGATTATAAAAGATTACGATAATCATTCCGGCAGCAGTTATGAACGATCGGACGATGGTAATATTTATTTGCCGGAGCTCACATGTCAGGCCATGCAAAGCGATGAAAATGAAATTGAAGTGTACCAAAATGCGGACAGTAAAGAGGAACCTATTCGATTAAAAATGGCATGGAAAAGTGGGAAACTTTATATTCGGAGTGACATGGCAAGTGATGTGATCTTTGCGGGGGAAGAAGCCGGATGTGAAATCTTTGATGAGCCAAGACCAAAACTGGAGATGGAAGATGTTGAGAACTTCTCATATGAATTATCTCCATTGGAAATGAGTAAAAAATCCGGGTTGTCCTGGAAAGCAACCTGGCGAATGACACTAGAAAATTTGAAGTTGTTGGGGAAAAAGCAGGCATTTATCGTTGTCATCCTTTTAATAACAGCAATCATGCTTTCGCTGACGATATCGGACTTGATCACAGCAGTTACGGTGCATCGGGAAGAGATTGTGAAGGATGATTCACATTATGTACAGGTGGAGATGAAACTGGCTTCTCCGGCAGAAGAATATGCCGTTGGTGATACCATGCAGGAGTGTTATAATAAGGTGCTTTCGAAAGGGAAACGTAAGGATATGATGTTTTACGATGCAGCGCGTGACCTGGTGATACAGGCAGATACGTTATATCAGATGCGGGGGAGCAGCCAGGTGATCCGCGACTTTTCCTATGTGGACATATCGAAAGTTACGAAGAAAGATCTGTTATATGGACGGCTTCCAAAGAAATCGGATGAGATTGTTATCGATAAGCTGGTTGCGGATCGTTTCTTGAAAAGTGACACGGCTATTTCCGGTCAATATGCGTCCGCAAAGGAGTTGTTAGGAGAGACACTTTCTATTAACACATTCAGCAAAGATCTGACGGTAGTTGGCATTAGTGGCAACAACGAGGCGTCCATTTACTGCAGTCAATCAAAGCTACTAGGAATGGTTGCGAGTTCCTATTCGGTCATGTCATTATCAGAGCTGCAGAAGATGTATCCGGGTAAGTACGATAATGTAACCTTGCAGGATGATCAGGTGCTGGTTCCGCAGTCAAAATATGATCAGATCAAAAGTTATCAGGAATTTCAGGGAAACCAGAAAGAATATCCGGTGCAACAGCTTGGTAACAGTTCCGTGTTTTACGAAGAGGAACCGGTTAGTAATGCAGGAGAAAATTACATTGTAGTGGGGGGATTTGATAATTCCTGTGATGTTGATTATGTTTTGACAGATGCCGCCGGTAAGCAGTTAGCAGACCAGTTGGCAGTGGGAATGCAGAAGATAAAGTATTATGTTGATGATTTGGAGCAGCGGGAAGAGTTGGTAAAGCAATTGCAAAGTGAACTGAAACCGTATCAAAAAATGTTTCGGGTCAAAGTGACGATTCCGGCAGAGCAACAAGTGAAAGCCTATCGGAACAAAATGAAAGACAAGACGAGAAGCAAAGCATTGTTTGCAATGATTGCTGTCATCTTGTCTGTGTTGATCATTTATTATACGATCCGCTCCAATGCATCATCGCGAATGGAGGAGTTGACGGTGTATCGCCTGCTTGGAATTTCCAAGGCAAGTATTATCCGTTCTTTTATACTTGAAATGCTGCTGATCAATTGCTATACGACACTTCCCGGGGTTGTGGTCACGACAGGTGTTATGAAGTTCGCCGCATCCGTGCCATCCCTTGGAATGAATCTAAGCTTTCCATGGTGGGGCGCGATAACGTTGATAGCGGCAATCATGCTGGTAAATGCAATTGTAAGCGTTATTCCGGTGCACAACATACTGGCAAAGCCGCCTGCGGAGTTAGCTGTTAAGTAACGGTTTCGCCGTGCGTTCCGGGATCAGTTGCCGGTAACGGTCGGTGAGTTTGTTGGAGCTGCCGCTGGAGTTTCTGTTGGAGCTGCCGTTGAGCTGTCCGTTGGAGCATCTGATGGAGTTTCTGTTGGTACTGCTGTCGGTACAGTGGTTGGAGCTGACGTTGGCGTTGCAGTTGGTCCTACAGCATTTGAAGGTACAGTTTTCAGTAATTTTGTAAACCGCTTCATTTCTGAGCGTGCCGATTTGCGGATCAAATCGGAATAAGAGAACAACATAAAACCGCCACAACCGTTTTGTGAGCGTAAGTATAGGAGCTGGCGTTTGAGATTAGTGCGGCTTGTACCCCACTCTGCGTCCGCTCCTAATTTTGCCTCCCGTTTAGAGATGCCGGCACGGTAGCCGCCCAGACCGACATATACTTTTACGGATTTTGCGCGTGGTATCGCGAGCCATTTGTTTGTGGTTTCGCGGAAAGGACAAGTCTTTTGACTGAATGTCCAGTAAATCTGTGGGCAGATATAATCAATATATTTGGAAGAACGCATCCATTTTTTGACATCTGCGTAATAATTATTTTTTGCATATAAATTACGGATATTGCCTGCCGGGCTGATGCCGAATACGCAGTTATTATCCAATCTATGTACGATGGTTCGGACACGTTTTAACATGTTGGATACGTTGTTTCTGCGCCAAGTTACGATCGAAACTTTTTTCTTGTGTTTCTTTTTGCAGCGCTTTGCGTATGCTTTGTATTCTTTGTAGTCAAATACCTTTTTGTATTTCGCACCCAGATTCGGATAAAAATAATCGTCAAAATGAATGCCGTCTACAGCATAATCGCGCACGATCTCACGGACACCATTGCAAACAAGATTTTGAACATCTTTGGAAGCCGGGTTAAAGTACAGTTTCCCATCCCATTTTAATACATTGCGGCGTTTGGAAGCTTTCTTGGAAACAGCCCATTTTCTGGCAATGGATTTTTTCGGGAGTTTATATACGTTGGTCGTATTGCTGGCAATGCGATAAGGGTTGATCCATGCATGGAAAGCTAAGCCCCGCTTATGTGCCGCGCTGACCGCATAGGAGAGCGGATCGAATCCCGGATGTTTTCCGGCTTTTCCGGATACATAGCGAGACCATGGAAAATAGCTGGACGGATACAAGGCATCGGCAAATGGACGAACATGAACGATCACAGCGTTAAATCCATTTTTTTTGCAGTTATCAAACGTCTTGTTGATGAAATTCTCAAACTGCTTTTTGGTGTAGCGCTTTTCTCCAATATCCTGAAAAGAGATCCATACACCGCGAAATTCACCGGAAGCCGGGGTAAATGTCGTTTTCACAGGCTTTTTTGATCTGGTTGTTTTACCCTGTGCGACTTTGGCAGATCGATTCGTTCGGTCTGTCGGAATGATCTGCGAAACTGCCAGCGCACAGACCAAGATCAGCGCAATGGTCGTAGTGATTGAAGTAACAAACTTTATACCATGAGATGCTTTCGTGGTATGTCTTTTTTGATGAAATGGATTGTGGTAATGCATAATTTCCTCTACACTTTCTTATTTGTTTTGCACAGAAAAGCCGGTGTTTCAGCTTATTTGTACAGTGAGATTACAGTGTCAAAAGGTTTGAATCTGGTGTTTGACATCGTAATTACAATGAGTAACTCCTGCGATATTATACTATACAGTATAGTATATAAGGATCTCGTACATATAGACATTATAAATGTCCGATGAATTTCTTGCAACCGGTCGATCCTTTCAGGAAAATGATTCCCAACAGGGGATCATGGTTGACTTTATGTACGGACACCATTAAAATTTACGTTATATCTATGTCATAATTGTATCAATACATAGATATCCTGTCAGCGAGGTGAGTTGACAGTAAGCAGGGAAAGAATCGCAGAATGGAGGATTATTATGAAACAGTATAAGAATAAGAAAGCCATGGCATTATTGATGGCAGCAGTATTAGCAGGCAGCACGTTGTATAGTGGGGTGGCAGACGCAGCATCCGCGATCAAGCTAAATAAGAAGACAGCGAAGATCGCAGTAGGAAAGTCTGTCACGTTAAAAGTGCGCGGAACAAAGAAGAAGGTAAAATGGAAATCTTCAAAAAAATCTGTTGCAACGGTCAATGCGAAAGGTAAAGTAACCGGCAAAAAGGCTGGGAAAGCAGTGGTGACTGCTAAAGTAAAAGGGAAAACGCTAAAATGTAAAGTGACCGTCACGAAAAAGCAGGCAGCGAAGAAAAACGCGAAGACAGCGGGCAAAAAGAACACAACTTCAGATATTTCTCTTCAAAAGAAGGTGATTTCTATTGTCAATAAAAACCGCAAGAAAAAAGGGCTTGAAGCATTGACAATGGATGAGAAACTTATGAAAGCGGCACAGGACAGAGCAAAGGAACTTACAAAGTCATTTTCGCATACTCGTCCGAATGGCACATCTTGTTTTACGATTTTTGAAAAGTACAAGATAACACCAATGGCCAGCGGGGAAAATATTGCAGCCGGTCAGAGAAGTGCGGCAGATGTTATGGATTCTTGGATGAATTCACCGGGGCACAAAGAAAACATCATGAATAACAGGTTTAAGAAGATCGGTGTTGGTCTGGTGATCGTTCCAAACGATATGTATTCTTATTACTGGGTGCAGATGTTCACTGAGTAAGGTGAAATAAGAGAAAAGCAGCTGTTTACTGCCTTGGATGCCAAGGGACAGCGAGCAGCTATTTGCTGACTTGATCAAAAAAGGGGACAGCATAATGAACTGTATAGACATGATGGAGATTCCGGAGTTAAGGGAAACATTAAACTTACGGGCGGGTGAAGAAGGCCTGATGCATCCGATCCGTTGGATATACTTTGCGGATTGTTTGCAATGTGTAAAGAGTGAGTATCGTATGGAGAGCTATATTCATGGCAGTGAATTTGTCGTGCTAACCAATCGGGATCTTACGGATGATAGCCTTAAATTGAAAGAACTCATTGCAAAAATGCAGGAATATGATATTGCAGCAGTGGGAATTAACGAAGGACAGATTTCGGAAGAGTTGGTACAATATTGCGACGAACATCGATTACCATTGTTTGAGCTGCCAATGCGTTTCCCTTTGGTGGATCTGAGTCAGATCATATGCAAGAGGTTAGTGCTGGAAGAAAATAACAAAAATGCAGAGGAACAATTATTCACCTCTATTTTGGACGCAGAGCATCTGAACAAAGAAGATGTTTTTGCGCAGGCAAGATATTTGAATGTGGATCTGTCCGGAGAATTTCGAGTGATCGAATTTGCTTTTTTTAAGGAACGGGATAAAGACGATTCGTTTACGATTGGACAAGCGATACGTGGGATCATTCGTACAGAGTTTTCACATTATCTGTCTCAAAATATATTGACGCAGTTGCAGGCCGGTACGGTCTTGGCACTTGTGCCGGCGTATGATGTGAGTGATAAGCTGTTAAAGAAAATTCTCGCAAAGATTACGCAGCTTACCGAGAAAGACTGTGCGACCAGGCTGGTTGTCGGCGTAGGAAACAGTACAGGATATTTGGAAGATGTGAGGGTGAGCCGAAATGAAGCGGCTACCGCGATTAAACTTGCGAATATGTCCGGACGGGAAGAATCGGTCTTTTTTTATAAAGATCAGGGTATTTACACGATGATATCTAAGATTACGGACAGTCGATTTTTGGATGAGTTTGTTGAAAAAAATATTGGAAAGCTGCTTCGTGCAGATGAAGTTAATCAGGGTAATCTATGCGAGACACTTGAAAAGTATATCAACCATAACTGTAATGCGAAGGACACGGCAGAAGCAATGTATATCCACCGTAACACTTTGAACTATCGTCTGAGGAAGATTCAGGAGATCCTCGGCCGCCAGATCAACGATATTGACACGTGTCTATTACTTAAGCTGGCCTTTATGATAAGAAATTATCGTAATATGCAGAGGTAGTGAGCGGCAATTGTGCACCGTGCACAAAATATTTGGTACAGCAAGTACATTGTATTGCATGCCAAAGTTGTTATAATGTTTACAGAATAAAAAATAAAGCAATGACAAAGGCGTCAAAAAAGTATTTTACTTTTTTGGCGTCTTTTTGTTTGCAGAACAGGCATCCAAGTGATGATGCGAGGAAGCCTGTGTTTCAAATTTATGGCATAGGAGGACAAACATATGACAACAAAAGATTTATCAAAGGCATT
>ERZ791830.1632-NODE-1632-length-13036-cov-2.744319_pt1 | contig 13036 bp, 14 predicted proteins | sample MGYA00509945_ERZ791830 | MGnify/ENA primary metagenome ERZ791830 (study PRJEB30046, sample SAMN00792021) | human gut metagenome | study: EMG produced TPA metagenomics assembly of the A metagenome-wide association study of gut microbiota in type 2... | reverse complement strand
ACGCTTCCAGCCATGTTCCTACCGTGTAGGTCTTGGCCCGTCCGTAGTCGATGCCGACATTTTCCTCGATGGCTTTTTTCAGTTTCTCCTTGACCTCGGCCTGCGTCTTGCCGAGAACGTTTTTGATGATGGCCTTGCCAGTTTCCGGATCGTGACCGACTGTGTAGCGCCCCTCCCAGCGGCCGTCTTTCCGCTTGCGGACGTTTCCTTCTCCGTTTGCTCGTCTTTTCGGCATAAAATCAGCCTTCTTTGCCAACGAACAATTGCTGGGCGTTTTTGTTCGCGTCGGTGAATACGGTCCTGTCCGCCTACCTCTACTCCACAAAGCGAACCATAGAGGCTGTCGCGGTCAATGTGCTGCGCGGTCTGATCTTTACGCCGCTATGCGTGGTGGCACTGTCCTTCCTCACCAACGGCGCGCTTCTATGGTTCACCGTGGGAATCGCGGAGGCGGTCACCTTTATATCAGCCATGGCGATCACCAAGCATTCCGAACAGGGCGGTGTAACGTTTGAAAAGGATTAAGTGACCAAGCCGCATGATGACGAAACGCAACGGCAGGATCAGCAGGCAAAACATATCCGATTCCCGCGGAAAAATGCCGCGATGATTTCGTTTCCTTCGTCAACGCTGATTTTTCAAATTCAAATCATCCAAACAGAAAGGGAAGCGCCAAGCTTTGGCACTTCCCTTTTTAAGATTTTCCCCGCTTCAGCGGATCATATCAGCGTACTCACCAAGGTCATATGTCTTCTTACAGTGTGAACACTTCTGCCCTTACTTTCCTCGCCAATTCGCGGGCTTCAATGCTTTCATTGATAACTTCCTCGGGCGACCTCATATCCGTCTTTTAGAACGTAATCGTAATAGATATGCGCCTTTTGCAGCTCGTTAAAGTCATTCGTCTCCATCTCCACAATTTCTTTTAACTCAAAACAAGTCTCAAAATTGTCTTTTGTCAACTCAACTTTTTCGTAAGAGCCCTCTTTATAGAAATACGTCCCTCCTACATATGCCAAACTATTATTATAGGCAGGATAGAAAGAAACGCTACCGAGGCCTTCAACATATCTGGTCGTTAATCCCGTATCATCATTGTAATGGAATTCCGGCTTATACTCCTTCTCATTATAGGTCAGCGTTCCATCTTCACTCAAAACGAGAACGTCACCGTTCTCCTTCTCAGGTAAGCATCTGTAAGTGCCCGCCGCCGCTTTGATATATTCGCTATAATCTTCAGGTTCAGGCGTGGGCCGAACCGTATTGAGAGCCACTTTGTTGAGCACCAGATTTTTGGGTGCACTCCACGGAGTCGTCCCATTTTCCCCCTGCGTGACGGAAACAGAGAAACTGCCATCATCAGTGATCTTTGCCGTATACCCCCAGGAAGTAGCAGCTCCGTTGGTAAGCTGGAAAGACACTGTAAGACTTCTTCCCGCAAGCGCAGGATCGGTCGAGCCTTCAATATGCATCGTTGCTCTATACGGAGCATACACCGTGTTGTTCTCCGTGCAGACCCACGCTTCGCTCTCACCGGTATAGTCTGCCGTCAGCTCATAATACACCTCATCAAAATGAATCGTATAGTTCTCTCCGTTCGACATGACTGGCACGTCAAACTCGCCGGTCGGTTTAACAAGGTAGAACCTCGTTCCCACATCATAGTCCGCGAAGGTCAGGCTGCTCAGGCTGCCGCCCGTGCCGACATTGCCCGCGTTGATGGTGCGGCCGCTGCTGAGTTTAATCATCAGGTCACCGCCTGCGTCCACATAAGCGTCGGTGACGGAAACGCCATTCTTGCCGTCTTTACCGTCTTTACCATCCTTGCCGCTGCTGACGCTGCCCGCGTTGATCTTGCTGCCGTTTGCCAGCTCGAAGATCAGGTCGCCGTCTTCGTCAACATAGATGTTGTCAAAGCTGCCGTTTGCGGAAGATGTGACAGAAACCTTGCCGCCATCCCACTTCACATTCGCACCGAACGCCTCCAGCACCGCGCGGATGGGCAGATACGTGTGTCCGTCCTGCACGAGCGCCGCCGTGTCCATGGGGACGTTCTTCCCGTTGACCGTGATGTAGCTCTTGCCGATGGGCACGGTGACGGTGGTGCTGCCCTTCGTGATGATGGCCGTGCTGCTCATGCTGTCCCACTTCACGTCGCAGCCGTACTGTTCCATGACCACGCGAAGAGGGACCTGCGTTCTGCCGTTCGCATCGACAAACGGCTTGCCAGATTCCGAGGTGAACGCGACCTTCTTTCCGTCCAGTTCAATACTGACGTCGTTCTGCGCCGCAAAGGCGGTCACAGAAAGGCTCAGCAGCATCGCAAGGACAAGTGCAATGCTCAGTGCGCGCTTTTTTACTTTTGCCATAAAAGCAACTCCCTTCCAAAATGTTCCCTCTTAGCGTAGCGCAGAAAATCGTCGAAAACAATAAGCTGAGAGCATAGTATCGGAGGAAAATTTTGGAGTGCACATTCGATGTATCAACGTTTTCAGAAGAGTTGTGCACATTTTTGTGCACACTTGGGGTTTTGCCGTAATTCAGCATCCCATGTTTCACTCTCAAAAGCCGTAAAAAAAGCCTTGAAATCATGCGATTTCAAGACTTTTTCTTGTCGGGTGTTGATAAAAAAGATACAATCTAAAATGCAAGAGCAAATTCCTGTGGTCATAAACCTCTAGCCGTCCTGCTCCATTCCCTCCTCCTGATTTCCAAGTTTTCTTCTCAATGCAGGAGACCCTTCTATGTGAAACGAATTTAATTAACGCAATTTTCCATAAATCTCTCGACGACGAGTTTCTCTACGCGCGCGTTGCTCTGGCTTCATATAAACTTTTCCGTTAAGCATTTGGCAGATGTCGATACTGTCGTATGCCTTATTAATTTCGTCAAGTACACTTTTGGGAAGCGTATATCTTTAGCAATGTCCATGTAGCCGTCTGCATAGACATAGTAATTGTGATTAGCACTGCTATCAGAGCAAAGCATCAGAGTAGAATCGCTAAAACTATCTCCTTTATACACAGCGTACACATGTTCAAGCTCGCTCATATCACAGATAATGAGCTCTTCATTATCATCACCATCAAGGTCGCAATAGTACATGCCTACATCTTTGGTCGACTTACCGGCCACATCAGGGGACATCATATTCTCCCTATACATCTCTGCTTTATATCCTCGCGTTAGAAAATCAAAATACCTCACAGCCATATTGGGAAGGCTTGTGTCGGAATAAGTCTCTGTATTAGAATCAAGTGAAAAATCATACTCCTCAGGAACATCAGGATCATACTCCTCAGTATACTCATTATCATCTTCTGTATAATAGATATCTTTATTACTGGTAGAGTTATCGGAGTAAGTATTATTAATCACAGGATCCGCAGATACGCCATCCCAACTATCACTTTCCATAACCCCAGAAGCACCTTTTTTGTCTCTAAATTTTAGGTAAGTGTTAGGGCCACCTTCCGTACCATCGAAAGTCAATAATACCTTATAGAATATCTCACCGTCTTCTTTAACTCTGAGCTTATAAGTTTTCTCGCTACCAGTGCATTTGTAGGAGCCGGTGTGCGGACTCATAATTCCTTCGTCAACAGTAGCCCACCTAACCTTACTACCAGAAAAACTCATCCATCCGTATAGAAAATCCGCATCATCGTATAGATTAAAGCTTAAATCTCCAAAGGTCATTTTCCACGACCCTTTCTCTCCGGTAAGCGGAGCACTAAGAAACAGGCTGTAAATCACAGCCAAAATGGCTGCAATTATAGCGGACTTGAACGCCGGTTTGAGGATTCGCTTGAGTTCATTTTGGTATTGGTTGATTCTGCATCGACTTCATCATTCTTATTATCGTTGACAATAGGAATTTTCTCTTCTTGAACATTTTCAGTATTCTTATCGACAGGCTCAGTGAAGGTCACCTGTGTTCCACAGGTAGGGCAAAACTTGCTATCTTCGGAGAGTTTAGCTCCACAATTAGGACAAAAAGGCATATTTTTACCTCCTAAATTATATTTTGATGTGAGATAAGGAACTTGCAGCAGACGAGCAACCGCAAGAAGAATGTGCATAACGCATACCCGCAAAATGTGCCTGTAATTAGTCTGCGCCAGTTAGTAGATTCCAGAATATCTAAGTATTGCAGAAGCCAGTCAAGAAACATGACGGCACAAAAACTGACTTAGATCACAGCAGGTAAAGATAGTATTCTGTACAGGATCAACGCGCTGCACTGCCCGATCAACACGCCGGTACAGCGAGCACATACAGGGAATTGATGCCCGTTGATAAAAAAACTCCGGTCTGGACGCTGGTGGCATCCTGCATGTTTTCCAAAATTCATGCAGGAATGGTAGAACTTACTGCTCACGTTCAGTCACCAAGCCAAGAATTTAACAGTGGGACTCCGAACAGGCCGAGCGCTATCACGATCACGGTAGCGATTGCAATAGAGGATAAGCAGTCCTTCTTCTGTTCAGGCGTCAGGAAGTTGATTAAAGGTTCTCCCAGTTCCTTTGATATCTCGCTATGAACAGTGGCAAGCCCGAGCGCGGGAACCGCCGCCATAATATACGCAAGGATACCAAAACTAAATAGGTACTTTGCAACAATCAATACAATCGCAGCGGCAACCGCACTTCCATAGATTCCATCAGTTGCAATTTCCCACTTTTTTAACGCATCAGCAAGGGCGATATGAGCTTTTCCGCATTTTTTGCACACCCACCACAATTCACTTTTTGATTCCACTTTAGAGCCTTTACCGCACAAGCCGCACAACAGTCCAAACGGCCCAAGCAGGAGCATACCGCAGCAACCGCTTCCCCAACCATAGCTTTTGTTCGTAACGGTAGTCTCGTTCTTTTGCAGAGGGTGGCAATCAGGTTCCCCGCAAAAGGGGCAAACCGTATCGTTACGAGTCTTCGCGGCAGATTCATCCAAGAGTCCCGCCCCAAATGCAAGCGCATCTTTTCCTAAATCGTCGTCTGACTTCTGCTCAGGATCTTCGGCCTCGGAAGATAACTCTTGTCCACACTTACTACCCGATACTATAGAATAGTTCTTATAGAAAATCCTGCAGGTTCTTCGTCAGCGTTTACCCGAACACTGATGAAACCCGCAGGATTTCCATTTTGCAGCAATAGAGAGGTCAGAAAAGAAAAAGATGTATCAAATTATCTGCCGTAAAATTCACAATTCGGCACGCCGTGATTTTCAACAACTGACTTCAGGCCAATTTTGCTGTCCTCCGTTGCAAAAACGATCTCCGCAGCCTTCAGCTCGAACTCGCGCGCTTCTTCAATATTGTTCTGCGTGGCCTTTCTCACGCAGTCCTTATAGTATTTCGCCGCGATGGGCGCGGCCTTGGACATCTTTTTTGCGGTGGCAAGGCCGACAATATCGACAAGCTCGTCCGCCACGACTTTACTGGCAAGCCCCAATTCGTAGCACTGGCGGCCCGTAAAGTCCTCATTTAAGAACATATAGTCCAGAACCTTGTTCCGCCCGATCCACATTGGCAGACGCAGAGAACTCATACCCCAGGAGCCGACCGTACCATAGTAGATATCGCCATCGTGCATCCGAAAGCCTTCGCCAACGATGCGGATATCGAACGCGTTGAACATCGCTGTAGAACCGCCGATGCAGCGTCCCTTGGCCGCGACGAGCGTCGGCTTCGGGCAGCAATCGATCCGCTCGACCAGGCGGTTGCCCAGAACGGAAAAGCTCTCCGGAATCTCTTCTGCTTCGCCGCTGATCCCCTTTTTCACGTCGCCGCCGTCGGCGCCATAGGAAAAGTCCGGTCCATTTGCTTTCACCATGACGGCGCGGACAACGTCGTTCTGTTCGAACTCATCCAGAGCGTGCATGATCTCAACCATCATGCGCTTGCTGACCGAATTGAGCGGCGGATGATCTAGCGTGATCACGCCCACGCGCTCTACGATCTCGGTTTTAATTGTCAAATAGTCCATATCTGTCCTTTCTGCGGCTCTATCGGCTCATTCCGCCAGAGCCGCCGCTTTATTTTTGGCTTCACTGAACAGCTTTCGCGTCAGTTTGCAGCGTCATTGTTCTTTTCGCTGGCAGAAGCCATAACAACGTCTGCCACCTTTGCGGTGTTTTCAGTCGGCGCATGCTTGGTGCAAAGACTCACAACAATGTAGGCCACTACGCCGGGGAGCACAGGAAAAATGCTGGAAAACGGAACAGTAATCACGCCGAAGATGCTCAGCAGCGCCGTGATCATACCAACAGCTGCAGAAGCTGCCGCGCCCTTTGTCGTGCCGCGTTTCCAGATGATGCCGCCCAGCAGCGGGACCAGCGTACCGGAGAGCATAATGGTATAGCCGACCGAAAGAAGATCAATAACATTTGTAAACGCAAGCGCGCATACAACGGCTGCCACCGAAACAACAATATTGACGATGAGATTCAGGCGCTTCTGCTGCTCTTCCGTTGCATTCTTATTAATAAAGCCGCAGTACAGGTCATGAACAACAAGCGCATCCGTCGCCACCAGCGCACCACTGGCAGTCGACATGATCGCCGCCAAGATCGCACAAATCATTACAGCACAAACGATCGGGGAAACCTTGTTCATCAGCATGACAATGAACGCATTTCCGCCAGCATCAGGGAACTCTGTGCCGCTCCACATGCCGATATAGACCATCAGCCACCCAAAAAGGAACAGAGGAATGCAACTGAGCAGATGTCCCCAAAATGCCGTTGCTTCCGTCTTTGCGGACGCCGCGCGCTGAACAGAGGTCTGGTCGACCAGCACGGAAAGAACCATCGGGCCAACAAACATCATCCAAAGCTCCGGAGAAATGTTGAAAAGGTCAAACTTCTCCGCCGGATAGAATGCGTGAATCTCCGCAACGCCGCCCTATGTGAACATTGAGATGCCTACGACCAAAACGCCGACAATGATCACGCCGACCTGAAATACCGCCGTTGCGTAGGAACCCCAAAGGCCTGCAAACATCGTGTAGACCAGCATAACTGCCGCTGTAATGACAAGGCCGATCGTCGGGTCAATGCCGAACGCCTGGAAAATGGCCTTTGCAGCAACCAGCTGACCGCCCATGGATGCAGCGCAGGCAAAGGGGCCGATGCCGCTGTAAAGCAGGACGATGAAGTTACTGTCATATCTTCTTTTGAAATAGTCCGAAAAAGAAACCAACTTATTGCGGTAAATAAAGCGGGTCATTACAAACGCGTGGACAACGCATGCAAGGCCGCACGCGATCGCGTACCATGCACCGGCAACGCCCAGCTTTACCGCGTACTGCGTCGTGCCAATAACGACACCGGAGCCAATGCTGGCACCTACCGCCGATGCGATAATAAACCAGATGCCGGACTGTCCGGATGCCGTGAGGAAATCCTTCGTCGTACTGGCGTGCTTACGCCCGCGCAGTCCGATGATTACGTTGATTGCCATAAAAATGACAAAGGTAACAATAATCAATGTGTACAAGCTCATCTCGATATGATCCTCCTAATTCACAAAATATGTTCTCCTACGCTCTTAACAGGGAATGCGCTCGAAATTCTTTGGTTCATCCCTCCCTTTCTGCGCTCTGTAAAAGCTTCTCTTTAAAGCTGCTCATAAAATGTTTTAGCGTTATTGTAGAGGATGTGTTCCTTCGCATCATCGCTGAACGGAAGCGCTTCGACCTGAGCAATCAGCTTCTCCACAGGCATACTTTGCGTACCCCAGTTAGAAGCAAAGCAAATGCGTTCTTTCAAAGATGTTTCTCCATAGTAGAGATATGGTTCATAACCGGAACCCCGCATTGCGATCTTTTCGGGAGCGTGCGTTTCAAAATTCAGGTAAACATTTTCGTGGCGGATAGCAAGGCACAGGAAGTCCAGCACCCACGGCCAACCGCTGACGCCCGCCATAATTTTTAGTTCTGGGAAATCCCTTGCCACCTGATCGATATAACGGGGGTGTCCGATATCATACGGCACCGCCTTCGATAGATTCAAGCTGGAATAGATGTGAACGGGGATCCCTAACTCGCTCGCTTTGCTGTAAAGCGGATAGTTCTTCTTGTCCGCCGCATTGAGCTTGGTGCGGAATGCCGTCAGGTACAAGGCGTGAAGGCCATACTCCTTGACGCACATCTCAAGCTCGCGGACAGCCTCTTCTCCCTTGTTCGGATCTACGTAAATAAAGCCCTTAAACTTTTTGGGGAACGCCTGCACAAGCTCCGCCGTCTTTCGGTTGTCGTGGTCGCCGTCACAGGTGATCCCCCACTCAATGCCGACCTCGTCAAGATGGCGAACAAAATCTGCGGGCTTGACGGCGTGTTTCTCCGCCGCATCCCGGATGATCTGCAAAAAGCCGTCGCGTCCCTCCGTCTCATAAATCTCGTCAATTTCTTTCACCGTAAGGCCCACCTGCGCAGCGATCCCTGCCCCATAGGTCTTTTTGTACCCTCTGTAAAGCGGATCCAGGCACATCGCTCCCAACATATTGCTCAGCGCTTCCGCCCCCATCGGCATATCCAGACACAGATCGATCACTTTTCGCATACTGCTAACATCTCCTATCGTCTTATGCAATTTTGTCTATGTTCAATATTGACTAAAGTCAAAATACACCATTTTTTGACTTTAGTCAATATTCTCTTTTACCAAAATATTCTTTCATTTTTTGTATAATAAAGAAAATATAAAGAGCCGAAGCCGGGATCATATCCCCCACTTCGGCTCTTCGGCTGACGTTGACCTTACAGGCCCAGTTCTTCGTCAATCAGCACAATTTCCGTTTCCATACGGAACATTTTGTGAAGCAAAACATTCATACCGCAGCAGATCCTTTCCGGGCTGCTACAATCATGGCAATGCCCCGTCACGGCGCACGGCGTTTTCATATGCAGTCTTGCTGCATTTTTAGGCGCTGCGATATTTCTTGCTCTCCACACCGCGCCCTCAAGATTTTCTGCAAGTTTATTCCGTCCAACAACCAAATACACCTTTTTATGCCCGTACATCATCGAGGCTACTCTGTTGCCAATGCCATCGATATTGACCATCTCTCCTGTTTTTGCGATCGCATTCACCGAGGAAAGAAACACGTCCGCTGACATCGCCTTGCTTTGGTCTACCTCGCACGGCACTCCCTCATACATCTGCGACGGCAAGCACAGCGTATTGTGCGCTGCCAACCGCTCTGGCAGCTTCATCTCCGCGAGCGTCAGCGAACCGCCGAACGACACGCTGACGCCGTCGATCTGTTGGTCGAGGTAATCCGCGGCCTCTTTCGCCGTTGCGAAAACGGACACCGCATATCCTCTCTTTTCAAGCGCAGCGCTCACATCATCAAAAGTCACAGCCCATTCCTCCTTGCAGATTTTTTCACAGTATACTTCTATTTTTGACTCATGTCAATAATAGAAAAGAGGCGCGCCCCGTAAGGGACGCGCCTCTTGCTGCGCCATTGATTCAATTCTCTTCTTTGGCACGATCCGCCAGCTCAAACGCCCGGTCAAGGATCTTCTGAAATTCTTCTTTGTTCAGATCGAACGTCGGCATGATCGCCCGTTCGCCAAAATATGTCATATATTCTCGATCGCTCAGCTCGATCATCCCGTAGAATGAGCCAACAACCAGACCGCGCGCAATGCTCTCAACCATGAGTGCATGAATGTAAAACTCATTCCCGTCAGTCGGCTTGCCGAAATACGCAAAGGCATCTCTGCTGTCGCCATAATACAAAGCAATTTGATCTTTAGAGAATTCTTTACCGCGCGAAGCGTATTCCGGAGCTGTAGCAATATACTCTGCAAACAATGGATCGCAGATTATATTCCTGCGGTACAGCAAATATTTCAGCATCAAACGAACCAGCGGCTCTTCACCGCGCGGCAGAACCTTTTCCGCAAGCTGCTCCGTCATAGAAAATCGTTCGTAATACAGCACGTGCATGATATCATCTTTATTTTTGAAGTAGTAATAAATCAGCGAACGCGGGATATTCAAATACTCGGAAATATCTCTGATATTCGTCTTTTCATATCCGTTCTTTCTGACAAGAAGCGCCATCGTTTCTACGATACTCTTCCGCATTTCTGCGCTCTTTTTATAAACAGCCATCGACTACACCTATTTGTTGCAATATTTTTATTATTATACCACTCTTTTTCCCCTGCGTCAACCAAAGCAATATTGACACGAGTCAATATCTATGCTACTGTTAATTAACGGAAATCAAGTTTTCTGTGTTTTGAGAGAAATGCCATTTTGGTAAATACATAAAATAAGGAGCGAATAATCATGGAAAAGAACGAAAAAGCATTTGAATCATTTCTTCAGGTATGTACGGTAGTCAAAGATGCAAAGAAAGCCGCAGAAACATGGGAAAAAGTATACGGAATCGGTCCATGGGAAATTGTTCACGCAACCGAGGAAAATTGTCGTGGACGTAAATTTCATGGCGTTTCAATTCCAGATGATGAACCGCACGACGCAATTGTTGCGATGAGCGAACTCGGTAATCTTTATCTAGAGATTATTCAGCCGATTTCAGGGAGCAGCCCCTATGCTGAGTTTCTACAGGAGCACGGCGAAGGAATTCACCATCTGGCGATCCGGCAGAACGACCGATTTGTACCTTTGATGCAGGAGCGAGGGAACGAAGAGATTTTTAGCGTTTGGATCGGGGATAAGTTTTACGCATATTATGATACACGCAAAGACTTGGGCTTTATCACGGAAACATTCTAATCATACACTCACATAAGATGACGATACCGTCACACTGAATTGTTTCAGTGTGACGGTATTTTTTCGTAACAATTCAAAAAGGCTTGATAAATGCCAAATTTCGTGAAGACATTTAGCATTTGGGCAACCGCATTTGAAACCGATTCCTGAAAACAGGAAAAATTATAGGATTGCAAAGTAAACTATTTTAAAGGTACAGGGATTCCTCCCTGCGCCTTTGTCATTTTAGTTTAGAGTTGCTTTGAATATACTCCACCAATGCTGTCTTTGGGATTCTCCACACGCGACCGTTTCGATAGCCCCTAAGCTCACCTGTGTTTAGGAGCGCATACATCGCGTTGTAGCCGATTTTCAGGGCTTCGCAGGCCTCTTCAACGGTCAGAATATCATCATAGTTTTCAAACATTTTCAGTTCTCCTTCGTCACGCTGCATTGCATCCGGAGCGGACACAATGCCGGATCATTTCCACAGCGATCACATAAGCACTCGGGAGGCTTTTTGCCGTTTCTCTGCCGCTGCGGGTTTTGCTTACGACCATACAGATCCATTTTTTCAATCTGCTGATAAACTGCCGGTTCTGTTCGCCCCAGTTCCAGTGCGATCTCGGTAATACCGACACCGCTGTCAAATAAAATTCTCAGTCGATTCTTCTCGTCGTCTGTCCAGTAATCTCCGGCGCGATCTGCACGCAAAGTCTGATTGCGCATGGAGCGCACGGATTCTTGAAACGCTTCTTCACCTTGCATAAGTTTGAATTCTCCTTTCGAATTTCATTACCTTATGTTACGTTTTGAAGCTGTAAATTGCTTTATTTTCAGTTAGATATTATCTCCATGAAGAGCCACAGATTTTTTTGTGGCTCTATTTTTGTATGGAGGTATTCCCCATGAATGTTTTACTTGTCGAGCCCAACGCTGACCCCCGCGCCATCGAAATCGATGGCTCTCTCGCATCTATGCAGTCCCTCGTCGGCGGCCTCATCGAAGCCATCTATCCATTTTCAGATCCCGTCGCCCTGATCTGCAATGACGAGGGCAAGCTGACAGGCCTGCCCCAGAATCGCCCTTTGAAACACCCCGAAACCGGCGAGATTTACGACATTGTCTGCGGTCCCTTTTTCCTGTGCTCCGCACCGCCTGACAGCGAAAATTTCGAGTCACTGCCGGACGATTTGATTGAAAAGTACCGTGGGATTTTTGCCCTACCGAAGTTCGTTTGCACTAATTGCGGTGAGGAATTCCTTCGGGGCGAACTCTACCCGTTCAACGGTGAGCTTCTCTGCCCGGACTGTTTGGAAACCAAAACCGTTCTCTGCTCCCACTGCGGTGAACGCATCTGGCGGGATGACAATGCCGGAGATGAATCCACGCCGCTCTGTCAGGACTGCTATGACCGTCACTACACAAACTGTCATAGCTGCGGTGATATCATCCGCATCAGCCAGACCTATTACGCCTGTGAGAGCGATGGCAACGAATATCCGTTCTGCTATGACTGCTACACGGGCCGCACTTCCCGCAAGCCGATCCAGGACTACTATTACAAGCCCGAGCCGCTGTTCCGTGGAGACGGCAAGCGCTTCTTCGGCGTAGAGCTGGAAGTGGACGGAGCCGGTGAGGACGATGACAACGCCGCCGAGGTCATGTCCATCGCAAACGGCAACGGCTTGGAAAACCTCTACTGCAAGCACGATGGCTCACTGGATGATGGCTTCGAGATGGTGACGCACCCCATGACGCTCGCCTACCATCAGGCAGAAATGCCGTGGGCAGCCATCTTGCGAAAGGCCGTGCAGATGGGATACACCAGCCACCAGGCAGGCACCTGCGGTTTGCACGTCCATGTCAACCGCACCGCGTTTGGCAATACTGAGAGCGCACAAGATGCAGCCATCGCACGCGTTTTATTCTTCGTTGAAAAGTTCTGGGACGAGCTGCTCAAGTTCTCCCGCCGTACGCAAGGGCAGCTGAACCAGTGGGCCGCAAGGTACGGCTACAAAGATCAGCCAAAGGAAATTCTTGACCATGCAAAGAGCGGCTGCCACGCCGGGAGGTATACGGCGGTGAATCTGACGAACGCGGACACCGTGGAATTTCGAATGTTCCGCGGCACTCTGAAACATAACACTTTGATTGCGACTCTCGAACTACTCGACTGCATCATCGATGCCGCGATTTACCTGACGGATGATGATCTGAAAGCCATGTCTTGGTCAAGTTTTGTGATTGGCTGCACACAGCCTGAACTGATGCAGTACCTAAAGGAGCGCCGTCTATATGT
>ERZ791830.1631-NODE-1631-length-13043-cov-3.602941_pt1 | contig 13043 bp, 14 predicted proteins | sample MGYA00509945_ERZ791830 | MGnify/ENA primary metagenome ERZ791830 (study PRJEB30046, sample SAMN00792021) | human gut metagenome | study: EMG produced TPA metagenomics assembly of the A metagenome-wide association study of gut microbiota in type 2... | reverse complement strand
ATGGGATTGGTTATATAAGGAACACAAAAAAAGCCCGTATCCAACTTCACAGTTACATACGGACCAAACAAATAACAAACTCTACTTATATGAAAAAACAAATACTACTAACATAATTATTACAGAATCTTTTTTCAAGCTCTGTTTATCATTATAACAATGATATGCTTTATTTGGTTCTGACTACAGAATAATTTTCTGCTATTTTTTCTGGGGTTATTTAAACGATCCCTGAAAATTATCTCTGTAGAGAACTTTATTTTATTCGATATTATAACAAAACGTCATTTATTTATGTTCCGGAATCATATACTAATAAATACTAAAAAGGCATGTATGTATCTTTTTTGATACTCTACATGCCTTAAACTCTCTGTATTATACTTTTCAAACGAAAGCAATATGCATCTCCATATATCTGTTATTCGGCCTGTTAACGAGATTTTCCTTTGCGATCTTTTCGCAATCTTCTATATCCATACCATTTTCAGGAATACTCCAGTACCACAACATAGGTGCTTTTTCTCTTTCAACTGTTTCCATTTTTCTCCATTTTTAAATTCAACTTCATCTATGAGACAGAAAAAAAGAAAATACCCCTATCAGCTCATAGAGTTTTTTTTGAATGACAGATGCATTATTTTATTTAATCGTTGTTCCAGCATCCGGAGTTAGCTCCTGTGTTAAAGAATCGGTTAGTTCTTTATTGTATTCCTTGAGTAAATCGATATCATGTATATCACTGATATCGAGTATTTCACGAATTAATTCAACTTTACCATTTTCCAATTCAGTGCTAGGTATCATACTTTTGTCGTTTTAGATTGATTAATATTGTATTAACTTTGATCTAACAATATTAATTTCACATTGTTCACATGTACAATCTCTTTTAACGAAAAAAGGTGATCATCGTTAAATAGATGACCACCTTCCTTTTATAACTGAAATAAAATTTTATTTAGCTGCTTCGATAGATGCTTTTCTAAATTCTTTCAGTAACTTTTCAAGTTCCAAAGAAGCTTTGCGAGCACGTGTACCTGCTGCTTTGTTACCATTTTCAACCTGTGCATTAGCATTTGTGCTAAAATCCCCAATCGCTTCATTAATTTTCTCTACTAACTCTTTCATTTTACTTTTGATATTTCTTATTATTAAATCGAAGCACAAAAATATAAATAATTATATCATGGGCAACAAAAAATTGACAAAACATCTCTGTCAAGTACTGAATATTAATAAAAGACTTATTAAATAGCACTCTCCTACTTATTTAAAGCTTCCAGCAACTGTTTGCCCGGTTTAAATTTAACACTTTTCCGGGCTTTTATAGTTACAGGTATACCGGTTTTAGGGTTACGACCAGGACGTTCGGTCTGCTGCCAAAGGGTAAACGTGCCGAAATTCTGGAAAATAATACTGTTGTCTGTCAGAAGCGCTTCTTCAAACACTTCTTCCAATGTATGGATAAACCGTAATGCCTCCACTTGCTTAATAGACATTTTGCAGGATATTTGTTTGGATAGTTCTACTTTATTCATATCTGTATTATTTTAATTCTCTTTTAAAAACTTACTTCATTCTCTATTGTATCTACATCATCGAATACGGCCACATTGCCATCCGTGATCTTCACACGGAGATCAGCACTGTTGGCTCCTTTTATATTGATGGTCAGATCATAATGATGATCCCGTTGAATGTTATAATTATTTGTCAGGTTATCACCCAAATAAAAACGATATTCGACTTTTATACCGGCTGTGTGACTACTGGCGTACTTATAGGTACCCTTTAGAGTAAGATATGTACAACCAGTCAGCTTACCATCCGGAGTTGAAGTGGAAACAGATGTACTGCCAGGGCCATTGGATTCTTTGTTTTTTCCTTCGAACGATTCGGAAATACCCAATCCCCGGAGGTTTTCCGGCATATAAAAATCAGCAGACGCCCCTGAGGTAGAAGTCAATGAACTAAAACTCTGAGCATCTAAATTCATTGTGGTAGCACTTATGGTTTCCGGATACAGGTTATTACTATTTCCCCCTCCAGCCGTATATAGAGCTATTATTTTGGGAATATTGGTGATCGTAGCAGTCATATCCGACAAGGATGCAGCAGTTGTAGCATCCTTAAATTGAACTTTAACAGACACTTTGGCATAAGTCCTAAATAGCCGAGACACAAAAACGACCTTTTTATTATCTTCCGTCCCCTCGGAAGATGCTGTTGCCGGATTATATTCAGAGGGCCCGGATGTTAATAACGTAGGTCTTGAACCAAGTGCTTCTGTAAAATTTACTGTTTTAGCTTTCAAATCGGCTTCAGTTCCAGTAAAGCCTTCCAAAAGACTTTTCTCCCCATTAACGATTATATAAAAATGGCTAGACATATCAGAAAACTTTTCTTCATCTGAGTTTGTATCTGTATTGATCCTGACCATATAAAGATTTTCCTGAACAAAATCCGTATCATTGTTTATGTCATCTTCTTTATAAACGCTTCTTATTAATTTACCGGAAACGTCATATTGCAATATCCAAACATCATTAATGTTAATTTTATCATCTCCAATAGTTGGAGTTATTGGTGGATCGGCTTTAGTCTTCACACTGATCGATTCCGGCAATTTCAGGCAAAACTGGAAATTGCACATCTTGCCGTGATCCGTATTTTGGGGGTCTTCCGTTGCTTCACATCCCGCAAACAGTAGTGCAAATGCTAGTGTAAACGATAATAAAGAATATTGTATACTTTTATTTTTCATACCCATTAATTTAAATTATTCACCGACCTCGTCTGTCGACTGGTCTACTTTCGTATAATCAAGTAATGATATAGTGATATCGCCCGGATTCAATATACCGAAGAAGGTTAGCGTGAACTCAAATTTATATTGCATTCCCTTCAACAGGGCTTTTGAAGTGGTAGCTGTATACGTAAATATACCCTCCTGAGTGCCAGCAACACCTTCTTCTGTATAGAAAACTTTCAATGTAATTATAAACTCAAGGGGTTCGCTACCATTAACCGGCAGCAACACTACCGGATCAATATTCGTATGAGGTTTACTCCAAGCATTCACCGTATAAGAAAAATTCGATACCGTATATGAGCCTTTATAATCGGAATCCGGTCGCCAGTCTTTTTCTCCTAAATAATAAGTCAATGGAGCCGATAAGTTTTTTATCTCTATTTTTTGGACTTTCAAATCAGATATTTTAACAGGAGATTCTTTTGCTTTTACTGACAGTTCTATTTTTGAACCTAAACGTACAAACGGTCCTGCCATTGAGACTTCCATCTTATTTTCTCCATCATCTTGCGGTTGTACGACCAGACCTTTGATCTCGTTGTACATGAAATCGTATCCATTATTTACCGTTATTTCACCCGCATTAGGAGCTGGAGCCGTTTCGCTGTTATACGAAATAAAATAAAGGTCATATTCACCACGATAAAGAGACATATTGCCATCGGCTGTTTTGTCATTTGCTATCGTACAGACACTTTTACCAAGCGGTTCTGGTAATTTTCCTGTCGATTTATCCACAGCTGTTCCGGCTTTGTAAGCCAGAACAGTGAATTTTGTGCCGGGTTCGAGATCTACCAGGCTGGTAGCTCCTAGCGCCTTGGTTAAAGAGACTTCATACAGTTTAAATGAAAGTTCAACCGGCTCCCCTTTTTGCTGCGGTTCTTGTTCGTTGTCATTATCCGGTAACGATGTACATCCCAACATCAGCAACGCCAAGAAAACCGGTAATAGTATGTTTATTCCTGTCTTCATAATCATTTCTTCAATTTATTAAATACCTATATTCGTATCCTGGCTGGCATCACTTTTCCAGTCTTCGACCTTAAAGTTTTTCAACACTCCGCCAATTTTATTGACTGTAATAGAATACATATAATGTTTACCCGCTTCCCATTTGACAGGGATAGCAGAAGCCGTTTTGAACGTGCGCAATTCGGAACTGTTCTCACTGCCTACAGCAACTGTCAGGCTGAAAGAAAGTACTGATTCGGTTGCAGTCATCGGAGCCATCAGACAGAAAACGTTCGGAGAAGACAGCGAAGTAGACAGTAATGTTGAACCGGTCAACGTGACAGAAGAGGTAGAGACCAAAGCGTTCAATACCCCATCAGTCAACTGCATGCTGCCATCGCCAACCTGTAGCTTATTCGTATTACTCAGGATACTGATCTGCTTCAAATAAAGTTTTTCACTCACGTCAGTCGCTTTATCGATTTTGAAACTAACCTTTGCTAAAGCATGATTCATCGTCAACGAAATTGCACGTTTAGCCTGGGTAATCCCCACCAGTTTTGTGGCATAGAGATAGTCCGTTTGCTGGCTTCCGGTAAAGTCGAGCTTCTGGGTTGCATCCGAATCGCTTCCTTTCCTGACGGATACCGGGATGGTCAGGTTACTGCCGGCTGTTATGTCCGCGTCAGTCGGATAACAGGCATATACGTCAGTACTCCCCGTTGTTATCTCAACCGAAGCTGTGCTCGACCAACTCCCGCTGTTTTGCGTAAACAACAAGGACGGTGTCGATGCATTATAGGCGGTCAGTGTACCGGCATTAGCCACATATAATTTTACTTTATCGATAGAAGTCACGACTCCTCCACGGGTCTGTGCCGTTTCTGCCAAGCCGACCGATATCAGTTGAAGAGCGGAAGAAGACGGTTCGCCGTTATCCGACAGACTGTCTGTGCATCCGGCACAGGCTGCCAATAAAGCTGTTAATGTATATAAGTTTAATTTTCTCATATTCTTTTATGTATTAAGTTGCATTTAAGTCTCCTTCTGGTACTGCGTCACCAAACGAAGTCACGTTTACACTGTTAAGTATCAACTTATTCGTGGATGTGAAATTGTATATATAATTATGAGCAGCTTCCAGGAGTATACTCGTTTGAGCATAAGATTTATCCGCAGTTCCGGACACAGATACGGTTATTGTATATACTGCCGAAGAATGTGCCCGGATAATGCCGATATATGTATGATTTGTACCGGAAGCCGTTACCGGCAAAAGTTGTATGATCTCATTGGTTCCACTGGCAGTTCGTAGATAGTTTCCTGCCAACTTAATACCGTTACCAGTCGTAGAACCCGCATACTCCACATTAATCGTGATCTTAGCTGCTGCCGGGGCAAAGACAAAGTTAACACGATTGCCCACTGCCGCTTCTGAAGAGAAAAGCTGGTTACTTTCCCAAAAAGCCGTCTTTGTTGTCTGATCTTGTTTTATCCCATTGAATGTAGTCGGAAATGATGCTGCATAAGTTCCACCATCGGTTGTCATAGTGATTCCGTTACCTCCGCTGCTAGGCAGCCATTTCGAATTACTGTATTTGTAAACCGTAGCAGTGCCGCTTGCGCTTGTCCCCGGATAGATATTGATCAGGTCGTTTGCCACAAAAGTTCGTTTGTCATAGTCCGAATCATGGGTATCACCCCGTGTTACCGGAGCGGCTATTTCTGCTGTAATTTCGAGTGGGCGGCTTTCCCATTCCTCCTGTTCTTCTGATGCACAGGAGAACAACAGAAGCAGCAAGATGGCAATCTGTACGCCCGATGATCGTTGTGTTGTGTTTATTTTTTTCATATCTGTTCTTTTATTATGTTAATGTTCCGGTATGGGTTGGCTTCGGTGTCCAGTTTTTTATCTCGCTGCCGACAGGTACCAGTATATTATTCTGAATAGTGAGAGTATATTCATACTGCGAACCGGCGGCTAAACCGCAGCCGTTCAAAGTCGTTTGGTAAGTGACATCATTATAGGTGACACTGACGGTAATATCCGTAGCGGTTCCTTTAGGATAAACAATCCCATGCCAGATATAAGCACTGTTATCCGGACGATAAAGTGTTACAATTTCTGAAGAATTGCCCCCGGTCAGTAACCCTGCCGCTTCTACCTGAAAGCTAAAATTGCCCAAAAAAGCAGGACCACCAGTTGCCGGTTTGAATATCAGCGTCAATTTCGTATTTACATGTTTGAATGTGAAATCAATGGTTTCGCTGCTTGCCGGTAATATCTCCGTTCGCAGCAAATTGCTTTTTAAATAATTGGCCGCAACGCTTTGTGAAGATTGAATGCTGGTGTAATTTGTCGGATATACAGCCTGATAAGTAGCTCCCGCCTGCAGGGTAAGCGCCTTGCCGGACGGCGGTGTCCAGATTCCGGACGACAACGTATATTCTATTACATTGTCCGCTACTCCTCCATATTTTTTTGTGATCCGAATCTTATCGCTATTAACGAAGGTACTCCGGTCATAACTATTATCTGCGGCAATCGTTTTACTGCCGCTTTCCGTCAGTATTCCGCTGAAGCAGTCTATCGATGCCAGTACTTTCACAGGATTACCCTCCCCGGCAGGCATAAGGATTGTTTCATCCGAACAACCGGATCCGATAGCTGCCAGCCATACAGCGGCCACCAGTGCCATGTTTTTATGTATTGTTATTCTTTTTCTCATCATATTCTCCTTTCATCATTTAAAAACCATCAGGGGGAAGAGTTCCGGTCCCGGTAGTTTTGTTCCATTTATCTATTGTGATGTTTCCAACAGCAATGTTTCTATCGGATAAGATCAGATTATAGGTGTAGCGATAACCCCTCTCCCATTGTATCTGTTGAAAATTGGCAGCTTTGACAACCAGATGACGTTCATTTGCCATATCTGTCGTGTTTCCGAGCACGATGGTAAATGAAACATCTGTTGGTTTGCTGGCCAGCGGAGCGACCAGGCCATAACCGACCACAGCCGGAGTACCATTCTCTCCACATTTAACGGCTGTGGCCATTGGGTTGGGTGTGAAAGTCAATTCGCCTATTCCTGTCGTTGCGCCCAGAGTACCATCTTTCAGTTTCATTGTCGTCGTTGCACTGTTTGCCGTAGCGACAAATATGTTTGAAGCAGTGTTGAGCGTGATCTTCTTAACATAGTCGTAATTGTTATCGACCAGACGTCCCGGAGCACTTTGCAGTTTAAACACGACTTGCGCCAATGCATGTTGCAGATGAATAGTGGGTGAAAAAGCCCCCTCGGCATTGCTGGCTGTGATCGACGTGTTGCTGCCGATATCGCTTGAACCTGAACCGTACAGATAATCGACCGTACTGCATTGCCAGCTATTTCCACCGTTGAAAGTCATATCGGCCGGTATCGTTACCTCAATCGTATGCTCATCGCTGGTCGTAGAAGCATTGAACGTTGCATCTGAGGGACTGAAAGCGAAAACACGTGCCTGAAGGTTGTAAAGGTTTATGGCAGGTGCACCTGTCCAGCTCAAGGTTCCTGACCCTTTGGCTTTAAAGAGGGAAAGTCCGTCTTTCAATTTGTTATCCGGGTCTTTCACTCCTTGATAAAAAGGATATCCATTGCTTTCCGTCACATAAAGCATGACGGAGGATATTTTATCCTTATTAGTTACGGCATCCGACGATTCCAGGCCGTTCACGACAGAACGGGTCGACGGTTGGCCGGCATAGAAGCGGGGTTGCAGCAAGACCGCTTCTCCCCGGTTACCGGAAAGGTCATTGTCTGCCCCATCCTCTCCTGCCGTGCAAGCAGGCAACAGGAGAAACAACAGGTATCCCAGGAAGACACACTGCCGTAAAGGTGGTGCAGCCAGACAAATGGATTGTTTGTTTTGTTTCATATTGATTCTGTTTTTATTTATATCGTTATTATTGATGTATCAAATGTTTGTATCGGGAATCTGGGCGGCATCCTGCCAGCCGACGACATTAATTCCCGACAACTCAAGGCCGGTCGGTTTAATCGTTACCGTGTAAGTGTAGATTTTGCCTCTCTCCCATTGATTGGTACAAGCCACCGACATCGGTTTTCCATCGACAATCAATGAAATGGTGCCTGATAAAGATTGACTACAGGGAATAGCATAGTTTGTGATGGTAAGCGTTGTCTTAACATCGGTTGTAGCGGTTGCTGACGTAAGTGTATAAGTATATGATTTATCGGTGGCAGAACTGCCGGTGTTATCCAGATCGAGCAGTTCGCCGTTTGTTAGTTTCATGCGGGTATTGTTGCCCGGCACAGGTATTTTGGAGGTGTATTTTACAGAGGTGACTGCGGCGGTTCCTTTGTAACTGTCTTCTTTTTTTATAATAAGGCGGAGTTTGGCAAAAACATGTTTCAGACCGATGCTGACTGACTGGCCGGGGCCTTTGGTTCCGTTCGGCATATTGTTTCCGTTGTTGGCGTAAGGTTGGTTTTCCTGATAAGTGTTGTTTTTGTATTCGACACCGTACATGTAGTCGTTTTTCGGCTGGGTAAGGTCTACTTGGTTGCTTGCGGCGGTTTTCGAACTGGTATATTCAATAGCTGCAACCGGCACGGGAACGGTTGGAACCGGATCGGTTGAACTGGCTGTCGGATAATTCTGAATGTCACTCTTCTCATTCGCCGGAGCGGGATGACAGGAGAAGATGATTGCTTTCTCATTATTCAGCCAGATGGTTTGATCGGTCGGCGCATTTTCCGGTACGAGCGAGGTGGTGCCATTCGCAGGCTTATATTTTCCGTAAATCCCTGCCGGACGGATACCGTAGGTCTGTTCGGTCGTTTCAGCGTTGACGGCGTAAATACCGACGCTGGTCAGATCGGAAGCGTCATTGACGGCGGCACGCGTCAGAGACACACCGGCTACACGCAGGGTAAGGCTTACCGGGTTGTCGATATCTTCTTCCTTCGAACAGGAAGTCAGAAGGGAGATTGTCAGGATGGGTAATAACAGGTAATTATACGGTTTCATAATCTTTTATTCGTTTAATAAATTGTTTCGTTTCTTTATTTACGGTGACTGAGGGTATCTGTTTTCCCTCTCGATAGGGGAAACAGATACTTTCAGCTCCTAATTGACAGGGAGTTCTCCGGTTGCTGCACCATCCCCCCATTTTTCTACTGTTACGCTGGATAGAGTTAAATCTTTACCACTTAGTTTGGCCGTGTAAAGGGTGTTTGTACCTTTTGCCCAATTTACAGCATCAGCATTAGCGGCCAGGTCGACTGCATAAACAGTATTATCTATTGTAAATTCTACCTGTATCGTATTTTTTGCTCCGTTATGAGGTAAAACAAGGATACTGAATTTAGAAGAAGCGCCTTTGGCAGCATCCGTAACAGTTAATCCGACTGCTCCTTGCTTTTTCAAAATATACCCATTGCCAATATAACGCGTGAATGTGACAGTTTTTTCAGTTCCGGATGTTATTGCCCCATCTTTAATCGCCATTACGGGATCGGTACCCTGACTTAAAGCCGTATTACCTTTATTCTTCAAAACGATTTTTGTCAGTTTACCTGTATTGGCATAAGTTCCATCATTATATATACGGAAACTGACCATTGCCATAGCATGTTTCATTTTTAGTGCTACGGAAGCATCCGGAGAACCTGCCGCCTTTCCATTGCTGGCTGTTGCCGGATTTCCGTTATTGTCTGCATCTTCCGCCCACATATAATCAACTTCTCCGGGAGCGGACAGGATTGCAATTCCCGACGAGTTATCTGTTGCCGGAATCGTATTATTTGCATCCTTACTGCCAGGTGTCCCCGGGAAAACAGTAACCGGTATTGTTGAACTCTCTGTTACAGTAGACGATAATTTCAGCGGAGTAGTAGTAGCAGACGTCATTACCCCACCAGTTTCCGGCGTATATGCCGGATGATACCCATAAATTGTGGCAGTCTCGTTAGTCAGATAAATTTTATCAGAACCGGTATTTGCCCAGCTTCCATTTTTCTTATATAGCGCATAATTGTTGCCAGTCGTGTATGAAGTTGTTCCTCCTACTGCATACACGGCTATATTTTTAAAATTGGTATCATCGGTACCTTGGTTTATCGCACTCTTCGTCAGCGCCACCCCGGCAGTGACACCTAGTTCGACGGCATCCGGGTCGTTCGATGGGTTGTAAGGGGTGTCGGGGGTATCCTCGTTACTGCAACTACCGGCAGACAGGGTAGCCAGAAGCATCAGGTAATTTCGTTTGTTTCATGTTGTTCGTTTTTTATACTTGTTGTTTTTATAGGGTTATTCAACCAGATTCAGATCATCGTTTTTTACTACCGGAACCCATTCGGATACGGTAACAGAAGAGATACCCAGTTCCTTATCACCTATATTCAGGGTGATTTCGTGAGAAGTTCCACCGGCAAAAGACAGGTTCCCTCCGGCTGATTGAGGAGTGATCTCAAGGTCTTTGAACGTACCGATGGAGGTTTCGACTGTCAGCTTATAAGCATCGGAAGTGCCGGTAAGCGGCGGTAAAAGCAGGGAACCCGGGAGAGGTGTTGCTGTCGTACCGCTGATCTCTGTCCCATCATCCGGGAGTTCCAAAAACAACTCACCGCTACCCGAGAAAGAAGTTTCACCATCGGTAAGAGCCAGTGTGACACTGTTCGTCGCCGTAACGGTTATCTTCTTGACTTTCACGGTTAAACCACCGGTTACTTTCTTCATTGCTTTAAATGTCAACTGCGTAAGCAAATGCTTATAAGTGAGTGGAGTACCGGTGCCGTCCGTATTACTGAAACGACTTCCGTCCCACCGGTTACCGGAGATTTGAGAGGCATACATCAGGTCGGTCTGGCCGGCGAGGGTGTATGTAACCTTACCTTCATCTTCGCTATACGAAGATGCTTGGGGAGCCACGGCAATCAGGTAAAGCCAGTCTCCGTTTTCCGGGTAAGTAGGATTATTTGACAATGGAACCGTACCGTTAGTCTGTACCTCCGTGTCTATCTTCCATTCTTTTACATTAGCCGGAGAAGTGAGACCGGTGTAATCACCGCTGCGCATAGAGGCAAAGACGGTGGTGGCGAAAGCCTCGGTGATCGTCTGATCGGCTTTCGTTTCCACTGTCGCATTCCCCCGGGCATGCAGTTCGATCGGGACTTGTTCAGGCTCGGATTGCTCCGAGTCTGAACAGCCTGATACCAGCAATAATGCCGGGAATAAAAGCAGATATATACGTTGTCGCTTCATTCGCTTTTTGTTTGTGTTTGGCGGGATTATTCAATAGTAACCTTTCCGGCTTCACCTTTTTTCCATGGTTCGATCTTAGCTGATGCAGTGATCATTGTTGCATCGGCTTTTGTCGGAGGAGTGATATTGAAAGTTACCTGATGGGAGTATCCTTCTGATGTAGACAGGTTTGTTACACCGTCTTCTTTCTTAATCAACAAATTCGTATATGACAGAATTGCTCCTTCTACAGACAGGTCAATATTTACCAGTATGCTTGTTGTAGGTCTAACCATGACAGGAACACTGGGAGCACAAGCCGTTGTAGAAAGTGCCGTATTGCAACCTGCAACTGTTAAATTGGCCGGAGTTTTCCAGTTAACCGTACCAGTGTTGAATGCCAAAGATGCCGGTACTTCCGCATTTTGGATCGTAATATCCTTTACGCTGACAGTTTTATTAGCCCACTCAGTACCATCCAATGATTTGGAAAGTTGAGCTACAAAAGTAAGCTGGGTTGTTTTATGCTGGAAATCAAGAGCGGCTTTAGTTTGATCCGATGTAGCTCCACTACCGGCAGCTTGCTGACCGGCAAACATCACATCCTGCAAACCGTCTGTTTGAGTAAACGTAACAGTTGTTCCGCTTACAGTACCTTGAGGGGCAACACCTAATATCCAGGTTTTATTTGGACTAGCATCACCTTCTACCGGATAATACAACATCGGTGTCAATATGATGTCATTTGCCGTTGTACTCGCTGTAAACTGGGTGTTGGCGTAGTTTGCACGGTCACCATCGCTGGCAAACTTGTTCTGATTGTTCAACGTATTATCTTTCTTCGGAACGAAAGAATCAAAATCAGGTGCAGATGCGCTACTACTGTTGCCGTCCACCATAATAATAACAGCATCCATTTTGTTACCCGGTATGATTGCCGCTTTCGACTCTACTCCTGTCACCGTCTGACTGATCTGGACAGGCACCGCATTTGCCACCTCGCCGTTGCCGGTTACTACATTCTCTTCGTCATTTGAGCAGCTTGCCATTATCAGGGCCAATGCTGCCATACTTAATAAACTCTTTTTCATTTGTTTTACTTGTATAAATTAATAATGTGTGAAATATAAATTCTATCGTTATTTGTAAGGATCTACCGTTACGCCTCCCTGGTCACCCGGATTCCAGTCGGTCACTTTGACGGTGACTGTTACCTTAATGCCGTTTTCTGGTCCGGGGTCATCGGGAATATCCGGATTATCCGGCTCGTCAGGTGTATCGGGATTATCAGGTTCGTCCGGTATATCCGGCGTGTCGGGGACTTCCAGCGAGATTTCTACTTCGTAGGCACTGCCGCCTTCGCTACCGCCTGCATCAAACTTGACGGGGAGGTCTTTGAATGTCTTGTCGTTTGCCGGATTGCCGTCTACATTCAGCACCAGGTCGAGCGTTAGCGTTGCTTCCGGTTGTACCAGGACGTAGCCGGGTAATGTCACGGTTCCGTTGGTGATCGGGAAACCACCGGTGCCGGGATCGGTATATATAACAACCGGTCCGGCATTCCCTAGGGGTTCTATCGCTTCCGAGCCGAGGTCGACAATGGCTGTCGAGGCCAGGCCGTTGATATGGACTGAGCGGATACGGTAACTGTCGGTCGCTCCTTTCAGTTTCAGTGTAAAGTTCAGTTGCGAAAGCAGGTGGCGGTATGTGAGCGGTGTCTTTACGGCATCGAACTGCTCGGTAACCGAGCCACTTTGTTCTACCGAAAGCATCAGGTCCTCCTGCCCGGTCAGGGTATATTCCACTTTGCCGTTGTTGAGTGGGGCTGCCGGGTAATAGCCACGCAAGTAAACGGGCGAACCGTCGGCCGGATAATAGCGTTCGGGGGACAGGATAATTTCGTTATCGGTAGCTTCGCCCTCCCAACTGTCGGAATATTGACCGGCTGTGTTTCCGGCTGCAATGTTGATGGGGGTACCGTCAAAAACATCGACAATGGCACGGGTGCGGATACCTGTATATAAATGTATAG
>ERZ791830.1613-NODE-1613-length-13192-cov-12.119053_pt1 | contig 13192 bp, 10 predicted proteins | sample MGYA00509945_ERZ791830 | MGnify/ENA primary metagenome ERZ791830 (study PRJEB30046, sample SAMN00792021) | human gut metagenome | study: EMG produced TPA metagenomics assembly of the A metagenome-wide association study of gut microbiota in type 2... | reverse complement strand
ATGGCGGCGTCCGAGCCCAGCGCACGCATGGCGATGCCGAGGTCGGCGCGGGACAGAACGGGCGCGTCGTTGATGCCGTCGCCCACGAAGGCGAGGTTCTCTTTCGGGCCTTTGGCGGCGAGGAGCGTTTCGATCTGGTCCACCTTGTCGCCAGGCAGCAGACCGGCATGGTATTCGTCCAGACCCAGCTGATTGGCGACCGCTCTGGCCACAGGCTCGGCGTCGCCGGTCAGCATCACGGTCTTGCGGACGCCTGCGGACTTCAGGCTCCGGATGGCCTGCGCGCTGTGGGGCTTGACCACGTCCGCGATGAGCAGATAACCGGCATACTGCCCCTCGATGGCCACATGCACGAGGGTGCCCGGCTCGGTCACTTCGGGGGCGGTGAGGCCCAGTTTTGCCATCAGGCGGGCGTTGCCGGCGGCAACGGCTTTGCCGTCCACCTTTGCTGTCACGCCGTGGCCGCCAAGTTCCTGGACATCGGTGACGCGGCTGGCGTCGATCTCCCTGCCGTAAGCGGCCTTGATGCTCAGGGAGATGGGGTGTTTGGACCAGCTCTCCGCGAGGGCGGCGGCCTCCACGAGGGCGTCTTCGGTGACACCGTGTTCGGGGTGGACGCCCACGACCTTGAAGGTGCCCTGGGTCAGGGTGCCGGTCTTATCAAAGACCACGATCCCGGTGCGGGCCAGCTCTTCCAGATAGGTGGAGCCTTTGACGAGGATGCCGCAGGCGCTGGCACCGCCGATGCCGCCGAAGAAGCTCAGCGGGATGGAAATGACCAGAGCGCAGGGGCAGGAGATGACGAGGAAGGTCAGGGCGCGATAGACCCAGTCGCCGAAGCGGGCGGGCTGGCCCATCAGCAGCAGGACCACCGGCGGGATGAACGCCAGAGCCAGTGCGCTGTAGCAGACGGCGGGGGTGTACACGCGGGCAAAACGGGTGATGAAGTTCTCGGTGCGGGCCTTCTTCATGCTGGAATTTTCTACGAGGTCGAGGATCTTGGAGACCGTGGACTCGCCAAATTCCTTGGTGGTGCGCACCTTGAGCAGGCCGGTCATGTTCACACAGCCGCTGATGACCTCATCGCCGGTCTGCACATCGCGGGGCAGGCTCTCGCCGGTCAGGGCTGCGGTGTTCAGGGCCGAAGTGCCCTCCACGATCACGCCGTCGATGGGCACACGTTCGCCGGGCTGGACCACGATCACGGTGCCGACTTCGACATCATCGGGGTCCACCTGTTCCAGCTTGCCGTCTGCGTCCTCGATGTTGGCGTAGTCGGGGCGGATGTCCATCAGGCTGGAGATGCTCTGGCGGCTCTTGCCGACGGCTACGCTCTGGAACAGCTCGCCGATCTGGTAAAAGAGGATGACGGCGCAGCCCTCGACATAGTCGCCCAGCGCGAACGCGCCCACGGTGGCAACGGCCATCAGGAAGCACTCGTCGAACGGCTGGCGGTTCTTGATGCCCTTGAGCGCCTTGCGCAGGACATCCCAGCCCACCACGAGGTACGGGATGAGGTAGAGCACCAGCTCCACCGGGGTGGGGAATGCGGGCAGGAGCTTCAGGATCACGATCAGGATGACCGCTGCGATGATCTGATACAGCACCTTTTTCTGCTTTTTGGTCATACGAAACTCTCCTTTTGACGGATGGCTGGGGGCGGTTTCAACAGGTTTTCCCCGGAAAGGAAACTTTTCCACGTTTTCCCCCATGTTTTCCACGAGGTTTTCCCGAAGAAATCTGACTTTTTCGCGTTTGTTTTCAAACTTTTCCGCAAAAGCTGTTGAAAACCCGGTGGAAAGTGTTGAAAACTGGTTTTTCTTTCAACAGGAAATCACCGGGGGAAGGAAACGGCTCCCCCGCAGGAGGAGCCGTTCTCATCGGATGCGTTGCTCAGATATCAAAGATCTCGCAGTCGTCCTCGACCTTTTTGCAGGCGGCCAGAACGTTCACCATGGTGTCGTGGGGGTCTGCGCCCTCTGCGAACTCCACCTTCATCTTCTGGGTCATGAAGCTGACGGTCGCATTTGCCACACCGGCCACGGTGTTGGCGGCGTCTTCCATCTTCTGGGCGCAGTTTGCGCAATCGACTTCGATCTTGTAGCTCTTTTTCATAATAAGTACCTGCCTTTCGGTTATTCCTCGATATGGTCCATCCCCATGGAGAGGATGCTGCGCACATGGTCATCGTCCAGTGCGTAGTAAACGGTCTTTCCGTCCCGGCGGAACCGCACGAGCTTCGAGTCCTTCAGCACCCGGAGCTGGTGGCTCACCGCAGACTGGCTCAGCTGCACCGCATTCGCGAGGTCCTGCACACACAGCTCGCTGTCGTGGAGCGCATACAGGATCTTGATGCGGGAGGAGTCGCCGAACACCCGGAACAGGTCGGCCAGCTCATACAGCACTTCGTCGTCCGGCATCACGAGAGGCCCCGGCTGCGCGGCGGGCAGAGCGTCTTTGGGTTCGTTCATGGCAGTCTCTCCTTTCGCGGCACATTCATGTGAACGTTTGTTCATGTGTTCATAGTATCACGCGGAAGAGGCTCTGTCAAGGTTTTTTGCAAAGATTTTGAGCAGAACCTCGAAATTGTAAAAAAATACCCCAATACGCAAGAAAACTGCGATTTCAATCTGCAAAAAGGGTGCGTTTTGAGCGCGGAAAAAGTAAGCGGAAAAAGTGTCAATGTTTTCGTCGATTCTCGGTGGAGTTTTTTGCTGCCCATGGCAGATACATCACCGCCAGTGCCGCAGCGATGGCGGGCAGGAAGCCGAGTATATAATACGGTTCACCCAGAAATCTCGTGAAGGCACAGGTGATGACGTTGGCGGTTGGGTTGTTCAGGAAATAGAAGTTCGTGTACAGAGACTTGTTGAGAAAATAGATGGGCAAGGCGGTGCCGAACAGGAAAGCCAGTACCTGCGGCACCCGGCGGGGGCTGGGGCGGTAGCCGCCCACAACGAGAAGGACCGGGTAAAGCATCAGCAGGGCGTGGATGGAGACCGAGTGCAAGTTGATGAGCGTCCACCATGAAGGCACATCCAACCAGCTTGGGCAGAGCAGGGCCAGTGCCGCGCCGGGGATGCAGAGGGCGTAAAGTTCCTCTTTGCACCAGTTCTGGTCGAACAGGGTGTTGTACAGGCAGACGAAAACATGGATGCTGCATAGGTGGAGCGGGAGATAGCTCCAATTCCACTGGCCAGTCAGGGCCATGCCGAGCAGAAGGGCCGCTTCGTCAAGAAGCAGAAGCACCGTGACCCCCACCAGGATGCGCCGCCGCTGTTTTGGCCCGCTGTGCCTGTACCAGAGCGCAGCACTCAGGATGAAGATCAGTGAAAGCGCCAGTTCGGTGAGATGGATTCTTCCATACAGTGGGTAACACTGATAATTCACTCCGTACTCCAGCGCGGTGATATCGTAGGATTTCCAGAAGTCGTTCATAGGCGTACCCTCCCCCATTTTGCCCTATCATAACGCGTTTTGGGTTGACAGGAAAGAGGAAAATGCAGAAATCCACCAAAAACAGGTGCATCGACGCGGAAAATGTGGTATCCTATCAGGAGGTCGGAAATTTACTGCCGCAAGGCGATTCTGGAAAGGAAGTTTTTTTATGTTGACTGTTGGCATTCACGGCGAGCAGAGCCAGCTCGTGACGAACGAAAACACCGCAAAGACCATGGGCAGCGGCACACTGGACGTGTTCGCAACGCCCGCACTGGTGGCACTGGCCGAAAAGACCTGCTGGATGAGCGTCGCGTCCGAGCTGGACGAGGGCTGCGGCTCGGTGGGCACGAAGCTGGAACTGGAGCACACCGCCCCCACCCCCGTGGGCATGACCGTGACCTGCGAGAGCGAGCTGACCGCCGTGGAAGGCCGGAAGCTGGTGTTCAAGGTCTCGCTGCACGACGAAAAAGGCCCCGTGGGCGGCGGTGTGCATGAGCGCTTCGTCGTCAATGACGCGAAGTTCGCGGCGAAGGCGGAGAGCAAGAAGGGGTGAACCCTCTCAGTCACCTTCGGTGACACCTCTCCTTGTAGGAGAGGCCTTGCCCTCCCTTGAGTGGGGACGGAGCGGTTCTTCCAACCGCAGCGGCGGTTCATCCTCCGCCATCACCTGTTCTTCGGCCCGCTGCTGGGCCTCGTGGAGGAGGCGGGCGGCCTGTTCGCTGGCGCGGAACAGCTCAAAGTACAGCGCTTTATAATCCGGCGCGGCAAACACCCCCTTCCCTGTCTGGTTGGGGATAGTCTGCCCCGCGCTGAGGCAAAAAATCAGAAGAGGAATTAGATCTTATGAAAAAAGTCAATCTTTCGTGGGCGGGCGCCGTGCTGGTGTTCGCTCTGCTGCTGTGGTGCACGGCGGCAACCCCCGGCACCATTGCCGACCCGTCTACCTACACCTGCGCCGTGTACAGCACGGCGCTCTCCCTGCTGCCGCCGGTGGTGGCCATCGTGCTGGCACTGAACACCAAGGAGGTCTACACCTCGCTGCTGGTGGGCATCGCGACGGGTGCGCTGCTCTTTGCCAACGGCAACCTGGAACTGGCCCTGAACACCCTGTTCTTCAACGAAGACGGCGGCATGGTCGCCAAGCTGTCCGACTCCAGCAATGTGGGCATTCTGGTCTTTCTGGTCATGCTGGGCATCCTGGTGGCCCTGATGAACAAGGCGGGCGGCAGCGCGGCCTTTGGCCGCTGGGCGTCCACCCACATCCACACCCGCGCGGGGGCGCAGTTCATGACCCTTGTTCTGGGTGTGCTCATCTTTGTGGACGACTACTTCAACTGCCTGACCGTAGGCTCCGTCATGCGGCCTGTGACCGACCGGCAGAAGGTCTCCCGCGCAAAGCTGGCCTACCTCATCGACGCCACGGCGGCCCCGGTCTGCATCATCGCGCCGGTGTCCAGCTGGGCGGCGGCCGTCACCTCCTCGGTGCCGGAAGGTTCGGGCATCAACGGCTTTACCATGTTCCTGCGCACCATTCCGTATAATTACTACGCCCTGCTGACCATCATCATGATCCTCTTCCTCATCTTCACGGGCACCGACTACGGCCCCATGAAGCTCAACGAGGACAACGCACTGAAGGGCGACCTCTTCACCACCGAAGACCGCCCCTACGGCGACGATGTGGACGACGGCACCGCAGCCTGCGGCCACGTCATCGACCTGATCCTGCCGGTGCTGGTGCTCATTGCGGCCTGCATCTTCGGCCTCATCTACACCGGCGGCTTCTTTGAAGGCGTGGACTTCATCACCGCCTTCTCCGACTGCAATGCCTCGGCGGGCCTAGTGATGGGCAGCAGCATCGCGCTGCTGTTCACCTTCGTGTTTTACCGGGTGCGCGGCGTGATGACCTTTCAGGACTTCGCGGCCTGCATCCCGGAGGGCTTCAAGGCTATGGTCAGCCCCATGCTCATCCTGACGCTGGCGTGGACCCTTTCCGGCATGACCAACCTGCTGGGTGCCAAGTATTACGTGGCCAACCTGCTCAACGGCTCGGCGGCTGCGCTGCAATATCTGCTGCCGACCATCATCTTTCTGGTGGCGGTGTTCCTGGCCTTTGCCACCGGCACGTCCTGGGGCACCTTCTCCATCCTCATCCCCATCGTCTGCCATGCGTTCCCGCAGGGGGAGATGCTGGTCATCTCCATTGCGGCCTGCCTGTCCGGCGCAGTGTGCGGCGACCACTGCTCCCCCATCTCGGACACCTCCATCATGGCGTCCGCCGGTGCTCATTGCAGCCATGTGAACCATGTGTCCACCCAGCTGCCCTATGCCATCACGGCGGCGGCCATCTCGGCGGTGTGCTATGTCGTCACCGGCCTGAGCCAGATGTTCCTGGGCGCCAGCGCCAGCCTGCTCACCTCGCTGGTGCTGCTGGCCGTGGCCATCGTGCTGGAGCTGGTGGTGCTGAACGTCATCCGGCTGCGAACGGCCAAAGCAGACTGACGCAACCGCGTTTTTGACCCTGTCAAGGGGGCAAAAATCGTCATTCGCGCAGTTTTCAGGGCGTTTCACGCAGCTTTGCTTCCATTCCGGTTGTTTCTGTGGTATGATGGACCCAGAAACGAACGACCGTGCGGCCTTTGGCAGAAGAGGAGGACGACCCCGATGAAAAAACGCATTCTCAGCCTGATCCTGGCATTGAGCATGGTGCTCTCCGTGTTCCCCCTGGGGGCCTTTGCAGAAGGCCCCCTCCCAGAGCTCGTCATGGGCGCGGGCGGCTATCCGGTCTGTCCGGACGGCACCAGTGGCAACGGCTGGAGTTACGATGCCCACATGAAGAAACTGACTCTGACGAGTGGACCGTTTGATTTCAGTTCCACCCATCCCCAAGGCGGTGGAGAAACGACCACAACGCCTGTGCGATGTGAGATTGAGATTCAACAGGGTGCGACAATTACCGGCGGCACCTTCAATGGAGAAGTGTCAAACAACCAAGGAGGAAACATCACTAACGGCACCTTTGAGGGAGAAGTGATAAACAACGCCGGAGGAGAAATCTCTGGTGGAACCTTTAAGGGAACGGTGTTAAACGGCAACGGAACGATCTTTGGCGGCACCTTCGCGGGCAGTGTGGAAAACCAAGGCAGCGTGACTGGCGGCGTGTTCAACGGCAATGCAAAACCAACCGGGGTAACAGGTGGCTACCCCATCACCGTGGATGCGCCCTCCCCCGATGCCAAGATCAAGAAAGTCAACGATGTGTCTGCGCATTGGGCCCCCTACGCCTACGCAGGCACTATCGTGACCATCACTGCCGATACCGAGATATTCAGCCTGAACGGCAAGCCCATCGGCGGGGGCGACTACGACAGCGAATACCCCGATACAAACAACAAGAAGACCGTGAAATTCACCATGCCGAACGAGGACGTGGTGCTCAGCACCGGCGAACTCGTCATGGAGGGCGGCTACCCGGTCGGCTCCAACAACGGCACTGCCGACTGCGAGGGCAAAGGATGGACGTACAGTGAAAAAGACGCGTCGAACCCGAAAGGCAAACTGACTCTGACGAGTGGAACGTTTGATTTCAGTTCCACCTATCCCCAAAACACCAGTAAGGGAGCGGGGGCAGAGCCTGTGGCGTGTGCGGTTGAGACTCAATTGCGTGTGGAAATTACCGGCGGCACCTTTGAGGGAGAAGTGACAAACGAAGGCACCATAAAGAACGGCATCTTCGCGGGCAGAGTGACAAGCAACGGCACCATCATGGACAACGGCACCTTCAATGAAGAAGTGACAAACAGCGGCTACATCAAGGACGGCACCTTCAATGGAAAAGTGACAAACAGAAACACCATCGAGAACGGCACCTTTGCGGGCAGCGTGACAAACGAAGGCACCATAAAGAACGGCAGCTTTGAGAAAAAAGTGACAAACAGCAACACCATCATGGACGGCGTCTTCAAGGGTGTTGTGGAAAACGGCGGCAGAGGAACGATCTTTGGCGGCACCTTCGCGGGCAGGGTGAACAACAGCTACGGCGGCCACATATTCGGCGGCGTGTTCAACGGCCACATAAACGTACCAGGATTTGGTGTCTACCCCATCACCGTGGATACGGCCTCCTCCAAAGCCGAGATCACGGAAGTCAACGGTGTGTCTGCGGTTTGGGAGCCCTACGTCGTCGTGGCCGAATTGACCATGAACCAGAAAGTAATCATCACCGCCAGCACCGAGATCTACAGCCTGAACCACAAGCCCATCGGCGCGGGCAACTGCAACAGCAGCCAAGACAGCAGCGACAAGAATACCGTGAAATTCACCATGCCAAAAGAGAGCGTGGTGCTGAACGGAGCGATCACCAGCACCGACCTCGTCATGGAGAACGGCTGGCCGAAGGATTCCAACGGCGGCAAAAACCCCTGCAAGGGCGACGGCTGGCAGTACATCCCCAATGACCCGACCTATGGCAACATGCTGCTTCTGACGGGCAGCAACCAGACCGGCGGGCTGTTCGATTTCAGCACCATCGGAGATGGTGCGGCGGTGGAGTGCAACGTCTTTGTGGGCAAGCCGACGGCCATCACGGGCGGCGAGTTCAACGGCAAAGTGTTCAACAACAGCGGCATTCTGGGCGGCACCTTCCACGGCGAGGTCGACAATAGGGCACCGGGCCGCATCGTGAATGGCACGTTCAAGAACTCGGTCGAGAACAACGGCATTATCGAAAACGGCACGTTCCACGACAAAGTCAAGAACAACGGCACCATCGAGAAGGGCACCTTTGAAGGAACAGTGGAAAACAACACCAACGGAACGATCTCTGGCGGTACCTTCGCGGACAGTGTGAGCAACAACGGCGGCACCGTGAACGGCGGCATATTCAACGGCAACACAGGTTTGGACGGGGTAACAGATCTCCACTCCATCACCTGGGATGCGGCCTCCTCCAATGCCAAGATCGAGAAAGTCAACGGTGTGTCTGCGGCTTGGGCCCCCTACGTCGTGACCAGCAATGCCACGACGAAGGAAGTGACCATCACTGCCGACACCGAGATTTTCAGCCTGAACGGCCAGCCCATCGCAGAAAGCAGCTACGGCGTCGACAAGAAGACCGTGACCTTTACCATGCCGGACGATGACGTGGTGCTGAACGGCGAGCTCATCACCAAGCCGGAACCCGAACCCGAACCGAAACCGGAACCGAAACCGGAACCGGAACCCACCACCTACACCGTGACCGTCATCGGCGGCACGATCGACGGCAAGACGTCTGTTTCCGCCAAGGAGAACGACACCCTGACCGTGGTGCTGGACCAGAACGAGATCCCGGACGGCATGACGTTTGACATGTGGAGCATTTCGTCGAGCAAGCTCAGCGGCGATATCAACGTCGATTATCGGGCCGAGGCCATGACCTTCCAGATGCCCGCCGAGGATGTGACCATCCGGGCGCAGTACCGCTCGGCGGAGATCATCGAGGATGCAGCGCCCTCTCCGCTGGCAACGGCGGCGACCATCGCGGTGGGCGGCGCAGCCGCAGGCATCGTGGTGTGGCAGGGCGTGAACCTGGGCGTAGACCTCTACCTCGCCAATGCGCTGCCCCAGGGTGTGCCGGTGCCGACCGACCGCCGTGCGCTGGCGCTGCTCCTGTGGGAGACCGCAGGCAAACCGGAGGTGGCTCTGCCCACCCTTTACGGCGATATCCCCGCCGAAGAGATCGAGCTGCAAAAGGCCACCCATTGGGCGGTCCAGAACGGCCTGATGGACGCGGCCGACAAGAAGGATGCGTCCTTCTTTGACCCGGACCATTATGTCACCAAGATGGACGTCTTCGGCGCATGGCTCCGGCTCAAAAAGCTCCTCGGCACGATCGGAACATCCCCGACGCAGTGAGCGTCCCCCTTAACGCAAAGGACCTCCCGGCCTGCATGGGCTGGGGGGCCCTTTGTTTCAAAACGGAAAAATTCCGTTGCTTCTGGGGAAAAACATGGTATACTAAAGGAAATTGAGCGATCGGAAGGAGCCGCACCATGCTGGAAAAAGCATTCAACGACGTTTACACAAAATTCAAGCTGCACTTCTATCAGAACGTGTTTCAGCGCTTTGCCACCCGCGAGGCGACCCTGACCACGGTGGAGTCCTTCTGCATGGAGGGCATCATGGCCATGGGCGAGCCCACCATTGCGGAGTTCTCGCGGATGATGAAGATCTCTACCCCCAACGCGGCGTATAAGATCGGCAGCCTGATGCGCAAGGGCTACGTGGAAAAGATCCAGTCCGCCAAGGACCGGCGCGAGTACCACCTGCGCCCCACCCAGAAGTATTTCGAGTATTACAACATCAGCTATTCCTACCTGCACACCGTGGTCGAGCGTGTGCGGGAGCGCTTCCCCGCCGAGGACGTGGACAAAATGGAACAGATGCTCACCATCATCAGCGAGGAGCTGATGCCGGAGCTGGATCTGAGATCAAAGACGGCGGACGAATAAGCGCCGTTTCACCCCGTTGGAGTAAAACGGCCGGGGCAATTGCAATCCGTGCGCCGGAATGATACAATAGGAGCCAGCGAGAACCGCCGCCGGACGTTTTTCCGGCAAGTGTAAGAAAGAAGGCTTTTATCATGAGCATGAATACAGTCCCTGAGCGTCTGGCTGCGCTGCGCGCCGCCATGGACGCCAATGGCGTGGACCTCTACCTCATCCCGGTGGGCGACCCGCACTCCAGCGAGTATCTGCCCGACCACTACACCTCCCTGACCTATTTCTCCGGCTTCCACGGCGAGAACTCGAACTTCGTCGTGACCAGAGACAAGAGCGCCCTGTGGGCCGACGGCCGCTATTTTGTGCAGGCCGAAAAGGAGATCGCGGGTACCGAGATCGAGCTGGAACGGATGGGCGAGCCGGGTGTGCCCACCGTGGAGCAGTACTGCGCCGATGCCCTGCCGGAAGGCGGTGTGCTGGGCCTGTGCGGCCTGACCGCTTCCTGCCAGCTGGTGCGCAGCGTACAGAAAGCGCTGGACGCCAAGCACGGCACCATCAAGACCCTGAATCTGGAAGATGCGCTGTGGACCGAGGGCCGCCCCGCCCTGCCGGAGACCCCGGCCTGGCTCCTGAGCAAGGAGTATGCGGGCTTTGCCCCCGCCGAGAAGCTGGAGCAGCTGCGGGCCAAGCTCAAGGAGCTGGGCTGCACGGCCCAGCTGGTGGGCAAGCTGGACAACCTGGCCTGGCTGCTGAACCTCCGCGCGATGGACATCCAGTGCACCCCCTATGCCATGGCCTACTGCTATGTGACCGGGGACCGTGCCGTCCTCTTCATCAACACCCGTCGTCTGGGCGCGGAGGCCGCTGCTGAGCTGAAGGAGAACGGCGTCGAGATCGCCGAATATGACGACATCCTCACCTTCCTGGCCGCGGAGACCGAGGCCCAGACCGTTCTGGCCGACCCGGCTTCCGTCAACTATGCGGTCTACGAGACGCTGAACAACAACCCGGCCCTGACCGTCAAGGACGAGGCCGACCCCCTGCTGCCGATGAAGGGCGTGAAGAACGAGACCGAGCTGAACCACGACCGTGAGGCCCATCTGCGCGATGCCGTGGCCATGGTGCGGTTCCAGAAGGAGCTGGAAGAGCGTCTGGCCGCAGGCGAGGAGCTGACGGAGCTGACCGTGGATGAGATCCTCCACAAGTACCGCTCGGCACAGGACAAGTTCATCGTGGAGAGCTTCGGCACCATTGCAGCCTACGGCGGCAACGCGGCCATGATGCACTACCATGCCACCGAGGAAGACCACGCCAAGCTCGAAAAGAAGGGCTTTTTGCTGGTGGACAGCGGCGCGACCTACATGGACGGCACCACCGACATCACCCGCACCTACCCGCTGGGCGAGCTGACCGAGGACGAAAAGCGGTTCTACACCTGGACGCTGCAGTGCCATATCGACATTGCCAAGGCCGTCTGGCTGAACTACTGCGACGGCCACATGCTGGATACCATCGCCCGTGAGCCGCTGTGGCAGCACCTCATCAATTACCGCTGCGGCACCGGCCACAGCGTCAGCTTCGTGGGCAATGTCCACGAAGGCCCCCACGCTCTGAACGGCCGCAACACCACCGTGTTCCAGCCGGGCATGATCGTCACCGACGAGCCGGGCGTCTACGAGAGCGGCGTCGTCGGCATCCGCATCGAGAACGAGCTGGAGTGCTACCACAAGGCCGACAACCAGTACGGCACCTTCCTGGCCTTCCGCCCGCTGACCTTTGTGCCCATCGCCACCTCGCCCGTGGTGCCCGGCATCCTGACCAAGGACGAGATCGAGTGGCTGAACGCCTACCACCGCGAGGTCTTCACCAAGCTCGCTCCCCGCCTGACCGAGGAGGAGCGCGACTGGCTGGCCAAGAAGTGCGCTGCCATCGGAGCGTAACCTCTCATAACGAAAATCGAGAGGCCATCGGCCTCTCGATTTTTGTTATTCCTGTTCCGGTTTGTGCTCTTTCCAGTAGGCTTTTGCCTCATCAATGGCCTTTTTGAACGGGCCGGAGGGGTAGGTGCTCTCGGCGATGTCCACCAGAAACTTGTACAGCTGGGGGCGCACCTCCTCATACATGCCCAGGCGGGTGTAGAGGTCTTTGTAATAGCGGAACACCTGCAGCTTGTTCTGCACCACGGTGGATACGTGGACCTGGGTGTGGCAGATGCTCTGCGGGTTCTGGACGTAGTAATAACCGGCCTTGCCGATGGAAACGAAGGTCTCGGCGTACTGGATATACCGCAGGTTGAAGACGAGGTCTTCGGCCCAGTGCATCTCGCTGACGAACTGGATGTCGTTCCGGGTCAGGAGGTCGCGGCGGTAGAGCTTGTTCCAGAGCACGCTGTAAAAATAGGAGGCGGGCTTGTCCATCAGGCGGAGGGCGAAGGTGTCCTTGTCATAAACGCCTGCGGGCAGAAAGCCGTACTCCCGCATTTCCGGGGGCCGGGCGACGCTCATGACGCCCAGCTCGTCCTGGATCTTATCGAGCACCTGTTCGGGCTTGGAAGCGCCCGCCGGGATGACCATCTTGTAGGGCGCGATGACGAGGTCGGCGGTGTGCTCCTCGGCCGCGGCCACGAGAGCGGCTGTGAAGTCCGGGTCGAGATAGTCGTCGCTGTCCACGAACTGCACATACTTGCCGCCGGCCAGCTTCAGGCCCAGGTTGCGGGTGTCCGCTACGCCGGAGTTTTCCTTGTCCACCAGCACGATGCGGGGGTCTTTGGCGCGGAACTCTTCGCAGACGGGCAGGCTCTGGTCCTTGGAACCGTCGTTCAGGATGATGATCTCGATGTTGGAATAGGTCTGTGCGCAGATGCTGCCCACGCAGCGGGCCAGATGGTTCTGGGCGTTGTACACGGGCAGGATGATGCTGACAAGGGGCTGATTCATGGCGGCGTCTCCTTTTCTGATTTTATAGTAACTATACTCCCGTGCGGCGCAAAATGCAAGCGCCCGGAAGGCCGGGCAGGAGGAAGGAATTGAAAAAATGATCTTTCACATTGCGGTCTGCAGCCCGGATGCGGTGCTGCGGGGGCGGGTGCAGCGGCACTGCCTTGAATATTATGCCCGCCGGGCCGATGCCTGCATCGTGGAACAGCTGGAGGACGCGGGGGCCCTGCTCCGGAAAGAGGACGCGGGCAGCCGGTTCGAACTGTACCTCATCGAGCTGACAGCGGCAAACCCGGCGGCAGGTCTGCAGGCAGCGGCACAGCTGCGGCAGCG
>ERZ791830.1611-NODE-1611-length-13208-cov-2.515624_pt1 | contig 13208 bp, 9 predicted proteins | sample MGYA00509945_ERZ791830 | MGnify/ENA primary metagenome ERZ791830 (study PRJEB30046, sample SAMN00792021) | human gut metagenome | study: EMG produced TPA metagenomics assembly of the A metagenome-wide association study of gut microbiota in type 2... | reverse complement strand
TTACCGAACAAACAATATGATAATTGATGTTATACATGCAGGTACGTGCATGTTTCAGGCTATCTTTTTCACATATATTATATCATATAGTATACATATAGTCAACAAATAGTTGGAATATATTATACATACAGTATTGTTTTCTCTGTAGACTGCCACCCGAATCTTCCCTATATTTCTCTGCCGAAGACAGTTTCGCTTTTTGGAACACAAAAAGCTTTACGCCTTCGGCAGATTTATGGTATGATAAAAGCAAGCGGTGCTTTCATCTCGGTCATTGAATGGCCGTGGATTCCCACGCCAGATTCCTAAAGTAAAATGTAGCTATGATTTCTAAATAGTTACATTAAAATCAACTTCAAAAGCAGAAAGGTATGGTTTTCACTATGCGTATTGTCATAAAAATTGGTACTTCCACTCTTGCTCATCACACCGGACGACTTAATATACGACGTACGGAGATGCTCTGCAAGGTAATCAGTGATTTAAAAAATGCCGGACATGAAATTGTCATGGTCTCATCTGGTGCCATCGGTATGGGTGCTGGCAAGCTTTCATTAAATGAGCGACCGTCTGATATGCCAACAAAGCAGGCAGCAGCAGCTGTAGGTCAGTGTGAGCTTATGTATACATATGATAAACTTTTTGGTGAATATAATCACACAGTTGCCCAAATCCTTTTAACTAGTGAAGATATTGAGCACGATGACAGACGACAAAATGTGGAAAATACAATGGAGCGTCTGCTTTCTCTTGGCGCAATTCCAATTATCAATGAAAATGATACAATCTCTACTGCTGAGATTGTGATTGGCGACAACGATACGCTTAGCGCAATTGTAGCAAGCACTGTTCACGCTGATTTACTCGTGCTTCTTTCTGATATTGACGGCCTTTTTACGGCTGATCCAAGAAAGGATCCTTCTGCCACGCTTATTCCTACTGTTTGTGAAATCACACCTGAAATTAAAGCTATGACCTCTGGTGCAGGCACAAATCTTGGAACTGGCGGCATGACTACAAAAATTCAGGCTGCACAGATTGCAACAGAAAATGGTATTGATATGGTTATTGCAAACGGAGCTGACCCTGTTATCTTATATGATATCGCAGATGGAAAACAAGCTGGAACACGTTTTCTTGCGCAGAAAAAAATGCTTTAAAAGAAAGGACTAAACGCATTATGAAAGAAACAAAGTGTATTTTACGAGAGGCCAAGGCAGCTGTTTCTTCTCTGGCGGTTTTGAAAAGTGAAGAAAAAAATAAAGCGCTTCTTGCTATGGCTGATGCACTAATTGCTGACACTTCTTCTATTCTTTGTGAAAATAAAAAAGATATGGACGCGGCAAAGGACACTATATCTTCTGTCATGCTCGACCGACTAAAGCTTGATGAATCACGCATATGCGCTATGGCAGACGGCATCCGTGCTGTCGCTGCACTTCCTGATCCTGTTGGCCGCATTCTTTCTGATGAAACTCGCCCAAACGGACTTCATATTCAAAAAGTCTCTGTACCAATGGGTGTTATCGCTATTATTTACGAAAGCCGCCCAAATGTCACCTCTGATGCTGCTGCTCTAGCTTTAAAATCTGGAAATGTCTGCGTACTTCGCACAGGAAAGGAAGCCTTTCACAGTGCATTTTCAATTGTCAATGCACTTAAAAAAGGTCTTCATAGCTGTGGCATAAATGAGCAGGTCATAAACCTGATTGAGGATACAAGCCGAAAAAGTGCACTTGACTTAATGCGTGCCGTTGGTTTTATTGATCTTTTGATTCCGCGCGGCGGTGCAGGACTTATAAAAGCATGTGTAGAGCAGGCGCTTGTTCCTTGTATTCAGACAGGCACTGGAATTTGTCATATCTATGTGGATAAGGATGCTGACCTTTCCATGGCACTGCGAATAGTTGAAAATGCAAAAATGAGCCGTCCTTCTGTGTGCAATGCTGCCGAGGTTTGTCTTGTGCACCGAGATGTAGCAAAGAATTTTCTTCCTATGCTGCAAAAAAGCTTGTGTGACCCATCTCGCGAGCATCCTGCTAAGCTTCTCCTTGATAAAAAAGCTCTTTCAATTATTGATGGTACTCCTGCAGATGAGAATGATTTTGATACGGAATTTCTCGACTATATTCTCGCTGTACATGTAGTAAGTGATGTGAACGAAGCGATTTCACATATTGCTTCCCACTCTACTCATCACAGTGAATCAATCATTACACAAAATGAACAGACTGCTGCTCTATTTACAACTCTTGTGGACAGTGCTGCCGTATATGTCAATGCATCAACTCGCTTTACTGACGGAGGTGAGTTTGGTCTTGGCTGTGAAATGGGAATTTCAACACAGAAGCTTCACGCGCGCGGTCCAATGGGGCTTCGTGAGCTGACAGCTTACAAATATGTTATCACTGGAAATGGACAGACCCGTTGACAAAAGCCTCACACTATCTTAACATACTTCTAAACGGCTGCAGCTATTATCTTATGTCCGTTTAAATAAATCTACTTGGAGGAATTATGGAACACTTAATTATCCCAGAGGGCTATGAACCAGCTTTAAATCTGCATGATACACAGATTGCCATCAAAACAGTCAAAGATTTCTTTCAGGATCTGCTTGCAAAGCAGCTAAATCTGCTTCGCGTATCAGCACCGCTGTTTGTTGATCCGGCTTCCGGCCTAAATGACAACTTAAATGGTGTTGAGCGCCCTGTATCATTTGACATTAAGGAGCAAAGCGGTTTTAACGCTGAGGTTGTACACTCTCTCGCAAAGTGGAAGCGTTATGCTTTAAAGGAATACGGCTTCTCAAATGGTGAGGGTCTTTACACTGATATGAACGCAATTCGCCGTGATGAGACTACAGATAACATCCACTCCATCTTTGTTGATCAGTGGGACTGGGAAAAAATCATCTCAAAAGAAGATCGAACACTCGACACTTTAAAGTCCGTTGTCCGTGATGTATACAAGACACTTAGAAAGACAGAAATGTACATGGCAATACAGTATGATTACATAGAGGAAATTCTTCCTAAAGAAATTTTCTTTATTACTTCTCAGGAGCTTCTTGATATGTACCCGGACAAGACTCCAAAGGAGCGTGAATATCTGATCACTAAGGAAAAAAAGGCTGTCTGCCTGATGCAGATCGGTGATAAGCTTGGAAATGGTGAGCCGCATGACGGACGTGCACCAGATTATGATGACTGGGCACTCAATGCCGATATTCTTGTCTACTATCCAGTTCTTGACATTGCTCTTGAACTTTCCTCCATGGGTATTCGTGTTGATGAGAACTCTCTTCGCACTCAGCTTGAGAAGGCTGGCTGCCCAGAGCGCGCCAACCTTGCTTTCCAAAAGGCAATACTAAATAAAGAACTTCCTTACACTATTGGCGGCGGTATTGGTCAGTCTCGTATCTGTATGTTCTTCCTTCGCCGTGCCCACATCGGTGAGGTTCAGTCCTCTATCTGGCCTGCTGATATCAGAAAGGAAGCAAAAAAGCACAATATTACATTGCTTTAATGCATATCAAAAAAGTGCCTTGGACATCCATGGCACTTTTTTATATTTCTCGTCACTAATATTTATCAGCGTCTCCACGTATCGCGTGACAAAAGAATCAAAATTGGGAAAATTTCCAATCGTCCAGCCAGCATATCAAAAATTAGTACAATTTTTGCCAGCGGACTATAGATTGAGAAGTTACATGTCGGGCCTACTAATTCAAGACCTGGTCCGATATTATTAAAGCAGGCAAGTACGGCTGAAAAATTAGTTCCAACAGAAAAACCATCTATTGAAGTAACTAGCAGACTAAACATAATAATAAGTACATATGCAGCAAGATAGGCGTTTGTATTTTCAAGCACCTTCTCTGATACGACCTGCTTGTTGCTGCGCACTGCCTGGATTCGCTGCGGACGAAGCATTTTCTGGATGTTTCTTCTAAGACTCTTAAAGACGAGCAAAAGTCTTCCGCACTTAAACCCTCCGCCTGTACTTCCTGCACAGGCACCCACTACCATCAGACATAATAGGATTGACTTTGAAAAACCTGGCCACAAATCAAAGTCTGTGGTAGCAAAACCTGTAGTCGTCACAATACTGGCCACCTGGAAAAATGCGTGGCGTATTGTCTCTTCAAGTGTTCCATAAAAACCTCTCAGATTAATCACAATCAAAAGCACACTGCCCAGTACCATTCCAACATAAAGACGAAGTTCTTCATCTTTATATACACTCTTTACCTGCTTCATTATCAAAAGATAATAGCAGCTAAAATTCACACCAAACAGCAACATGAACACTGTACATACATTTTGAATATACGGACTGTAGCTTGCCATACTATCATTTTTTACACCAAATCCACCAGTTCCGGCTGTTCCAAATGCTGTACACACAGCCTCTAATACAGGCATTTTTCCAACAATCAAAAGCAGGAAATCTACTACTGTCAATACAATGTACAAAATATATAAAATTCCGGCTGTACTTCTGATTCTTGGAACAAGCTTTGCAACATTAGGTCCCGGGCTCTCTGCTCGAAGCAGATGCATTGTAAAACCATCATTTCGGCCGCTGACAGGAACAACTGCAAGTAAAAATACAAGAACACCCATACCGCCAACCCAGTGGCTAAAGCTTCTCCAGTAAAGCATTCCATTTGAAAGACCTTCTACATTCGATAAAATAGATGCACCTGTTGTCGTAAAACCAGATACGATCTCAAATAATCCATCAAGATAAAACGGAATTTCACGTGAAATCCAAAATGGAAGACAGCCTAAAAGGCTCATTACGATCCATGCGAGTCCGACACAAACCATACCTTCTCTTGCATAAAAGCCTTTTTTGGCTTTTCTTGCAAAAAACATAAGCACACCTGCCACTGCTAAAATCACAAGGATACTTAAAGCAAATCCTAAAATTGCCTGACTATCCTGACCAGCCAGACTTATAATCAATGCCGGCACCATAAATGCCGCCTCCGCCAACAGAATCTGCGCAATCAGCCGCCCCATCATTTTATAGTTCATAATTAAAAAACTCCTTTTTTGCAGAAACTGTATTTGTTATGCTTCAAAAATATCGTCAAGCTTATAGATAATATCATTTCTTGTTGTGACAACAACAACTGTATCACCCTCTCGAATGACAGAATCTCCTCCCGGAAGCTCTGTAACGCCGCCGTGTGTAATACAGGCTACAAGAATATTTTGCTTCACTTTCATGCTCTTTAACGGCTTATCACAATACGGCTTTTTCTCTTCAACATGAAACTCAATTGCCTCTGCCTTTCCATCTGCTATGGAATGAACTGATACGGCTGCTCCTGTCTGATTGTGCATTGCACGTATATAACGCACAATACCGTTACAGCAAAGATCCTTCGGCCAGATCGTACTTCCAATCGGAAGCTGATCAATCATGCTGCCATTTTCCATATGACCAAGCTTTGTGATAACCTGAGATACACCATGCTTAGTTCCATACAGAGAAATAATCATATTTAACTCGTCCATACCAGTTGCCGTGACAAGTGCGTCACAGCTTTCAATATTTTCACGCTTCAGCACAAATGTATTGCTCGCATCATCATTGATAATCTCTGTTTTAGGAAGAAGCGCTGCAAGTTCCTCACAATGCTTTGGATCCTTCTCGATCAAACGTACCGTCATGCCATCTTTTTCAAGCTGCTGAGCAAGATAATAGCTTACACGTCCGCCGCCGCAGATCATAACATGATTGACCTTTTTTGTTATAATTCCAAGATTATCAAGAAGTGTCGCCAAGATTTCTGTTGATGCCGTAACAAAGATTCTGTCGCCCTCTCTAAGCACAAAGCTTCCATCCGGTGCTACAACATCACCTCTTCTAAGCACGGCACATACAAGAACACGACACTTTATTACACGATTCAATTCACTAAGAGCAACATTGCACAAACGGCTTCTTTCATCAACACGCAGCTCTACGATCTCTACTCTTCCCTTTGCAAAGCTGTCTCTCTTTAAGAAGCCTGGGAATTTAAGCAGTCGTTCAATCTCGATTGCAGCCTGCTTTTCCGGATTTACTGTCAATGACAGCGCAAATGTTTTCTGCATTTTGTAAACCTGATCTGTATAATCAGGATTACAGATTCTTGCAATTGTATGGATGTTTGGATTGATTCCATGAGCAGTCATGCTGCACAGAAGATTTAACTCATCTGCACCAGTCATTGCAATTAAAAGATCCGCATCTTTTACACCTGCCTGAAGCAATGTCTCCATAGTGGCACAATTTCCTAAAACTGCCATTACATCATATTTTTCTACGTTTGCTTCCAATACCTGCTGCTTTACATCAATAAGCGTAATATCATAACCTGAGGCGCTCAGCTGTCTAGTCAGCGTTGATCCAACCTTTCCGACGCCCGCAATTATTATTTTCATACCCTTCACCTTTCATGTTCGAATAATTACATACAATTAGTCATTATATTATGATAACACAAATATAAAAAAGTGCAAGGATATTCTCTCTATAAATAAAAACGACACCCTTTCGGGTGTCGCCCTTTATTTTATTATTCTTTACGGCAAATATGTACGATATCCTATAGGTGTCTTAAAGAATACAGATGTTACATTAATTCCAGTCTCTGGTGAACCTGCATGAACAATTGCACCGTTACCGATGTAAATTGCCACATGGTTCGGATTATTATAAAATACAAGATCACCTGGTCTAAGCTGATCGTAAGTGATAGCAGAACCACAATTCATCTGGGACATGGAGTGATGCGGAAGGCTTACACCTGCCACTCTGCTGTATACCTGCATAGTAAATCCAGAGCAGTCTACAGAACCGCCAATAGAAAGATCGGTGCCTCCATATACATAATTGCACTGACCTACCCAGCCTAATGCATAATTAACAATTGAATCACGAAGCGGTGTTGAGTTGTTTGATGGAGTTGTAATTTCCTGTGTGGTAGTTGTCTCTGCCGCTGTCGTTGTAGTAGTTGTTTCTTCAACTGTAGTGGGTGTGGTTTCTGCCGCTGTTGTGGTGGTTGTCTCTGTCTCTGATGATGGAGCAGTCTCTTCAACTGTAGTGGTTGTCTCATCAGGTACTGTCTCAGATGAAGGAACTTCTGACGGCTGCGTTTCTGAAGAAGCCTCAACCGTTGCTACATTCAAATCAAATGATGAAGAAAATCCCTGATAGCTTACTGTAACAGTATTCCAGCCTGCACTTAACATCATGCCAACCTGCTCACAGCTTAAGCCTTCTGTTACTGTCTGTGTTGTTCCATCTGTGTAAGTAACAACAATATACAGCTCACTTGCACTGAGTACCTGTCCTTCTGTCTTGCTGCTTCCAGTATAAAATGCCTCAATACCCTGAATTGCTTTTACAGTCTCTGAAGGAGTAGTATTATCAGCTGTTGTAGTTGTAGTATCTTCTACTGTAGTCGGCGTTGTCTGCTCAGCTGTCGTAGTTGTGGTATCTTCTACTGTAGTCGGCGTTGTCTGCTCAGCTGTCGTAGTTGTGGTATCCTCTACTGTTGTAGTTGTAGTATCCTCTACTGTTGTAGTTGTGGTATCTTCTACCGTTGTAGGTGTGGTCTGTTCTGGCTGCGTTTTTTCTGCTTCACTTGATGAAGTCTGTGCCTGTGAGCTTGTTGTTGTTTCCTCAGCAGACGTAGCTGCCACTGTCGTAGTAGTAGTAGGTACCTCCGTTGACGTCTCTGCAACTGTCTCACCATTTAACGCTGCTGTCGCACGCGCTACCATGTCGGCTGTCTTTTTCTGCTCGCTCTTTGCTGTTGTTACTAAATCTGTATAACCTGCGTTAGAAGCATCATTTATGTAATATTCCCAAAGCTGATATGCATATGTACTTGCGTTGTAAGCTGCCTGATAATCTGCTGCTGCCATACGCTTTTCAAAAATTGCCTCTGCATCACGAATATCTACAAGATAGCTGTCCAACTGATTTTTTACCATCTGATCAGTGATTGCTACTGCCTCTGCATGACGTGTGTATAAAGAAACATCCTCTGCTTTAACAAATCCGGCAAATTCTTCGTTAACTGCAATCTTTACAAATCCGTTCTGAATTGCAAGAACCTTATAATCACCATCCTTGTAAACGCTGCCAACACTATCGGCACCGCTTGATGCTGAACTGTAAACAACCGCTGTATTGGCTTTTACCTTTGCATAACGTTTTGTAAGATCCTCATCGCTCGCCTTTGCAGCTGCACCTGTTAATACATAATCAGATGACACATAACCCTCTACATCTCCACTTTTGACCAGATACCAGCTGCCTTCACTGTTATCAACAGTGTCATAAATAGAAACAACACAATTGCTGTATAAATATCCGATCACATTGCTTGATACAGATGGCTTATTTCTAACATTTAAGCTTGCCATTACACTGACAAGTCCTTCTTCCTTTTCGCTAGCATCCTTTGATACCAAGCTAGTTCCAAATACAACGGAACCATCTTCTTTCGTCGTCGCATTTACAGTAAAAACTGGGATAATTTTTTTCTCCTGCGCTGAAGCAACTATATAACGAATATAATCCATAATATCTGCTTCAGGCGTCTGGCTGCTTGCATAGTAGTTATCAAGAGAAACCGCCATGCCTGCCACAGCTGTATCCTGTTCAAGCGACGCGCCTGATGCTGCCGGTACTGCAATGCCTCCTCCAACTGCAAGTGTCGCAGCCAGACAGGATGCCAGCGCATTCCTGCATAATTTATTCATATCTCAAAAACCTGTACCTTCCCGTAGCCTGCCATCTTGCCTGCAGGTACAAAAACATAATATCAGTTAAATTGTTACAATATTATTACAACTCCATTTTGATTATATCACATAGAAAATGCTTGTCAAGGGGCGTTTTTATTGTGTCCTTTTTATGATATACTAATTATGGCACAGTTTGCTACCCGGTAGGTTATGAAAGGCGGAAGTGAAACTTTGCTACCCAGTAGACTATGAGAGTCTTCGGTGAAGCTTTGTCGGCGACCCTTGTTCCCGCGGCGCCTTCTACATTACTTCCACGTAAGTTTACTTTGAAAGCCCGCTCCACACGGGAATCGCCTCGTAAAGCAGTTCACCTCAGCCTCTTGCCAAGTTTTATCACACCACTAGTCAATGGTGGTAGAATGGAGATTTTATGTTACGAACAATTTTAATTACAGGGGCTTCCTCTGGTATTGGTGCGGCAACTGCCATTGCTTTTGCTAAGCCTAATAATCGTTTAATTTTGGTTTCTCGAAAAAATAGGGAAGGATTAAAAAAGATCGAAGATGAGGGAAGAGAACGGGGAGCTGAGGTTTTATCTATCTTAGCGGATGTATCTGACTATGAAGCTTGTAAGTTACTTGTACAGCAGGCAGTCGAGCGCTTTGGCACGATTGATCTTTTGGTGAATGATGCCGGAGTTTCCCATATTGGTCTGTTTCAGGATATGACACCTGATGAGTGGCAGCGCGTAATGAATGTCAATATAGGTTCTGTCATGAATTTATGCCATCTTGTCATCCCTTCCATGGTACATCGCCACCACGGACGCATTATAAATATTTCCTCTGTATGGGGCAATGTCGGTGCCTCTTGTGAGGCTGTCTACTCTGCAAGCAAGGGTGCCATTAACAGTTTTACAAAAGCTCTCGCTAAAGAACTAGCTCCTAGTAATATTCAGGTGAATGCCATCGCTTTTGGTGCGATTGAAACACCGATGAATGCCTGGCTGTCAAAGGAGGAAGCTGAGGCGCTCGCAGATGAAATACCTGCTGGACGTGAGGGTACAAAAGAAGAGGCAGCCCAGATGATCTGCATGGTTGCAGATGCACCAGACTACCTCACTGGTCAAATTATTACAATGGATGGGGGATGGATTTAAATTACTAATTCTTCCATCATCTCTTCCTTAAACTGCTGTGTGTACAGATCATGGTAATAGCCCTTCATTGCCATCAGCTCGTCATGTGTTCCCTGCTCGATGATCTTTCCAGCCTTAACAACAAGAATTACATCTGCCTGGCGGATTGTCGAGAGGCGATGGGCAATGATAAATGAAGTACGATCCTTTAAAAGATAAGAAATCGCATTCTGAATCAGCTGCTCTGTCTCTGTATCAATAGAAGAGGTTGCTTCATCCAGAACAAAAATCGCCGGATCTGCCAACACAGCTCTTGCAAATGAAATAAGCTGCTTTTCTCCGGTGGACATGGAATCTCCACCCTCTCCAACATCTGTCTGCCATCCCTTTTCAAGACGTTTTGCTACCTGATCTGCTGATACGATCTTTGCTGCCTCAATAACCTCTTCATCTGTAGCTTCCAGCTTTCCATAACGGATATTTTCCATGATTGTTCCTGTAAACAAATGAGGACTTTGAAGCACGTAACCAAGCGCACTGTGAAGCCATGACTGACTGCGCTCTCTATAATCCACACCATCGATTAAAATACGACCCTGTGTCGGTTCAAAGAAACGACAAGCTAAATTTACCAGTGTACTCTTTCCAGCACCTGTCTCTCCGACAATGGCAACTGTCGTTCCTGCCGGAACATGAAGGTTAAAATGCTCTAAAATATTTTCATTTCCATCTGGGTAATGGAATGTCACATCTTCAAATGTAATATCACCCTTAATTGGCTCCCAATTTTCACGCTTTTGCTCAAATGCTGTGCCATACTTTTCAATTACATCAGGGCGATCCTTAATCTGCGGTTCTTCCTCAAGAAGTCCTGTGACACGCTCGATATTAGCCTGTGCTGCCACAATCTCTGACAAGTTAGACGCGATGTTTCGAATTGGCTCAAACATGTTGACAGCGTATGTGGTAAAGGCTGATAACGTACCAAGCTGAAGAGCCTGTGCCAACACAAGCTCACCGCCCTGCTTTAATGCAAGTGCCACACCAATATAGCCACAAAATACAACAAGTGCTACATAAAGACCATTCATACGTGCCGCCTTCACACCTGCTGTTTTCATGTCATCAGTAAGTCCCTTGAAATGACGGCTGTTTTTTTCCTCAATGACAAGCGCTTTTGATGTCTGCGCACCTGTAATTCCTTCATTATATGCACCTGTAATCATTGAATTTTTCTTTCTGACCTGCCTGTTCCATTTTAAGATACGCTTCTGGAAAAAGCTTGTAAGAAGCACCAGACCCGGCACAATTAGCATAATCCAAAGTGCCAGCTTCCAGTTTAGTGCAAGCATAATGCCAAAGATTCCCACTACATAAAACAGCGCCCACATCATATCAAGAAGATTCCATGCTATCAGACCACTGATTCGTCCTGTATCATTCATTACTCTTGCCAAAATATAGCCGACTGGTGTTGTATTATAATAAGAAAAAGACAACTGCTGAAGATGATCAAAGCATGCCTTCTTCATATTTTTTGCCATATTCATCTCAATCACCATCGCACAGCGGCAAAAAATTACAACACTGACAGTCTGAAATATAATAGTAACTAAATAAGTTCCTGCAAAGCTTCCAATTTCTTTTGTAGTATTGCCGCTGATAAAATGATTAATTGCATACTGCTGAAACAAAGGAAGCGCAATATCGACAAGTGCACACAACGTATTAAAAACAAGTGCAATAATCATATATTTGCGAAACGGCTTCATAAATGGAAACAGTTTCTTCCAAATACGCCAGTCAAACGACTGGTCATATTCTTTTTCTTCAATCTGCATACTATTTTTATCCTGCCTTTCTGTGCCTGCATCACATTTGCAGACACTTTTTAATTTTCTTATACAGAATCAGCATCTAATTGAGTATTCATCTGAATATCATAAATTCTGCGGTAAATACCGTGATGCTCCATAAGCTGTTCATGGCTTCCCATCTCTGCCACAGCACCATCTTCGAGTACCATAATGCAATCTGCCTGCATAAGAGTCGTGATTCTATGTGCAATCAAAATAACTGTTGTTCCTGCCATTCTCTTTTTTAATGCCTCACGTATCATGGCATCTGTCTGTGCATCTACTGCTGAAAGAGAATCATCAAAAATCATAACAGGTGTATGTTCTACAAGCATACGTGCAATCGCAACTCGCTGTTTTTGTCCTCCCGAAAGCGTTACGCCACGCTCTCCAACAATGGTTTCATAACCGTCTGTAAAACTGTCAATCGCACTGTCTACACAGGCAATCTCACATGCCTCACGAATATCATCAAATGCTGAACTTTCCCTTGTTATTCCAACATTTTCCTTTATGCTTCCTGAATATAAGAATGGCTCTTGAAGCACCATACCAATCTGGCTTCTCAAATACTGACGATCAATATCGCGAATATCAACACCGCCAATAGTAATCTTTCCACAACCATCAGGCAGATCGTAAAGACGATTTAATAGATGTACAAGTGTACTCTTTCCGCTTCCTGTATTTCCAAGAATAGCAAATGTCTTTCCTGCCGGAACAGTAAAGCTGACATTCTTTAAGACAGCGGCTCCCTCCTCATATTTAAAGTTCACATTATCAAATACAATATCCTTATTGATTGCAGGCTTTGTCACACCTGGACGATCATCTTCTTCCTTCTCATCAAGAATATAGGCAATACGGTCAATTGACACACCTGCCTTACTCATCTCGGATATAATTCGTCCAAGACTTCTGACTGGCCATGCCATACTGGAATTGTAGGATACGAAGGCAATAAATTCACCGACAGTCAGATTGCCATCTACTGTAAATAACACACCCATGCAGATGACTGTAAGAATCTGAATACCTGTAATCAGATCACCAATCGACCAATAAAGACTCAAAAACTTACCTAAATAAATCCACAATCCTGCAAAGCGCTCATTTTTCTCATCGAAACGTTTGCGCTCAAATGATTCTCTTCCAAATGCGCGCACCACTCGTACACCAGTTAAGTTTTCCTGAACAACGCTTGATAAAATTCCCTCTGCCTCATCTGCTTCCTGAAAGTGCTGTGCAATCTTTGAGAAGAAGTATCCAGAGTACAGAATTACAATCGGAAAAAAGGACACAGCGATCAATGAAATTTTAACATTCATTGAAAACATGATCACCATGTAGAATACAATCAAAAAGATGATACGAAATACTTCCATCAATTGATTAGTTACAAAATTTCGCACAACATCTACGTCTGATGTACAGCGCTGAATGATATCACCT
>ERZ791830.1607-NODE-1607-length-13222-cov-2.591934_pt1 | contig 13222 bp, 18 predicted proteins | sample MGYA00509945_ERZ791830 | MGnify/ENA primary metagenome ERZ791830 (study PRJEB30046, sample SAMN00792021) | human gut metagenome | study: EMG produced TPA metagenomics assembly of the A metagenome-wide association study of gut microbiota in type 2... | reverse complement strand
CAACTGAAATCCAAAGGAATAAAATAGTTGCAAAACAGAATTATGATAGAGTTAAGCTAGAGGAAAAAAAGAAAGAAATATATAATCCAGATAACATTTTTATTAACAATCATAAGAACTCTTTAGTAGATATTCCAGAAAACAAGCAAGAAAAGTCATTAGTTAAAATTGATGATATAAAGTGGTATAAAAAAATTTGGAATAGAATCAAAAATTTCTTTAAAAAATAAGAATTTTATTTGACTTTTTCATATAATCTGTGTAAAATAAATACAGGAAATGACAAATCCACAAACGTGGTTTTGCCGAGATAGATTAAAAATTCACATCTAAATCGCCAAATTACAGATGTGAATTTTCTTTTTATTTATGTAGTTGCTTATCAACCCAGTTTTTATACAGAACTGCTGTCAAGGCAACGTTTAATGTTAAAGATAACATAAAGGATATTATAAAAAATAGTATCACTTTAACCATAAACATCACCACCTTTCCTACGAAGATTCGTAAAATTGGTGTCAAAACCACATCTGCTTATTATCATTCCCTATGTCAGCTAGTATAATATAAATTTTACAATAAAGCAATAGAAAAAGAACAAAATTTCGTAAAACTTTTTTCCGAAATTTACTTGATTTTTATATAATAATTTGGTAATATATTTATAACTTGAATGACTATTTAGTCATTCGTCAAGAGAGCTAACGAGTTGTAAATGTCTACGTCGTTGGCACCAAAATATCAGGTTAGAAAACAAATTTCTAACCTGTATTTTTTTGCATAATTTCGGCAAAAGTGCCAATTTTATAGGTGCTTTGGAACAGTTCTAAAAAGTTCCAAAAAATACCCAAAAATTAATATAAAATGTCGAGATTGCATGTCGGGACAAATTTTAATCTTTGATAGTTCTATCAATTACTCCCTTATTTATTATTATTCCTTCTGATTATCAGAAAGGATGAAAAAAAAAGAAAAACCAGATGAAAATTTTTATAAAATACTAAATGATTTAAGAGGTGTTGCGGTAAATATAAATCAACTTGCAAAAGTGGCGAACACTTATCAGTATGTTGATGATAATAAATATTATCCACTTGCCAATAGAGTTAATGATATGATTGATGATTTACAAAAGTTTTATCTTACACCTACTAAAAAAAAATAGGAGAATTTATGGCAGTAACTAAATTTTTATCAAGAAAAACAAGATTAGATATGATAATTAAATATATTATGAATGGGGAAAAAACTGAAAAAAACAAGGTATTTGGTAGCGAGAACTCTTACAGCCTTATACCTCCACCGAATATTCAAGTATTCGGTGGTTTCTTTTTATTTTAGATTATTTTGATCAATCCAATGCAAAAATTCCATATTTCCACCTTTAATTTCATAATACGAAATTTCAGCTATTTCATAATCATGTATTTTCTTGATTTCATTTTCTATTTCAGTAAATAAGCTTTCTTTTGTTTATATTCATCGCATTCTTCTAATTCATTATTCCACCAATATTTGGAATGAACTTTAGAAAGTTGACATCCAGCTACTAATCTTTTTTCTAGTAATGTATCTACAATTTTATTTGCTATTTCTTCCTTATCACAAAATGTTGTTACAATTATATATTCATTTAGCATTGATTTTCACTCCTTAAATTTAATATTAATATTTCAGCATTCTGATAAGTTGTAGAATTTTCTCCATATCTACTTTTGATATCTTCAAGTCTTTTGGTATAGCCAACATCATTACCATATTTATCAACCTGCATATCTGTCTTATTTAATATTGTTAAAAACAGTGATGTGTACTCTGTGTTTATATTGCCATGATAATAAAATTCTTTCCAATACTTATAATTATTTCTTTTTAATATTTCTCCGCCAATATGTGCATGATTAGAATTGTTTCCATATTCATAACCAATATCATGATTAAATCCTAATACAAATAAATCTTGTAATTCACTATCATTTAAGTTGTATTCTCTTCCTATTTCAACCATTTTTCTAGCAACAGCCAAGGAATGTTTTAATCTACTTTCATCCATAGTTTTCTCCATATATCTTATTTAATAATTTTACATTTAGTTTTTACATCCAGCTCTCCACAATTAGTTTTGTAGTAATCAAAAAAGATAATATCCATATTTCTTTTATCAATATTCTTATTTATATTTATTATTGGTGTATATAATACATCATACAGTAAATATTCAGATCCAATCTTATTAAATCCAAGTCTTTTATAAAATTCAAATCTTTTTATAGTAATTGGATTGTTTATATTTTCTTTTTCAATTTCTGCAATTAGTCCCTTACCATCAGTAATCTTATTTCCTAGAATTTGCATAGCTTTTGTTCCATATCCTTTGTTTTGAAATTCATTAAATATAGCAAAGTAATCTATATAAAATGGATAATTGTTACTCAATTTTTCCAGCATAAAAAATCCAATAGTTACATCTTTTAATAAAATTTTATAGAACTTCTCAATTCCATTTTTATAAGTTCTTTCTATTTTTTCCAAATCTCTTTGTTCATCTTCAGGAAATAATCTAATATATTTAGCATAGATATCTTCCTTAAATTCATTTAGTGTTATTTCAACTACATCAATCATTATAAACTCCATTATTATTTTAATGTATTTTTTATAAAATTAAGTATTTATTTAATATTTTTCTCCCATATTTTTCTTATATATTTTAACGACAATGTCGATAGTGTAAAGCCAATAACAGGAACTAATGAGCTTAATAGTATATTAGAGTAATTTCTTACTATGTATGAATAAGCAATTACAACGATATATGTTAATATGCAAATACATATTTTCCTAGTCCAACAAGTTTCCCACTTTTTATCTAATTCAACTCTTGCATTTCTAATTTTAATATTTTCAATATCTTTTTCTAAATCTTTTAATTCCATTTTAAACCTCTTTATTTAAAAATATTTTTTCTGCTTCAATTACCTTAGCATTATTTTTTCTTAATGTCAATGGGGACGGAGTTTTTTGACAACATAAAAAGTGAAATGATAGATAAATTTCGACAAAGATTTTAAAATAATATGGTTGTCAAAAAATTCTATCCCCATTGACATATTATTAAAAATTTACCCACTCCCTGAAAAAATTGAGTTTAAAGATTATAAAATACCAATTACAAAAGAAATGAAAATATCATTGAAACATTTAGATAGTTTAAGTCAGCAAACTATTTTGCTATCTGAAAATAAAATTAATAATTTAGAAGAACTTAAATCTTTTAGGTACAATTTAGAGGAGAAAGTACGAATTTTAAAAGGTAAAAGAGAAAATTTATGGCGAAAAAGAAAACGAGAAACAAATCCAGAAATTAAAGAAAAGATTACGCACGAAATTGGCGATTTAAAGGTTTTAATTAAGAAAACCAATAAAAGATATCGTCAACTGCTATGAAATTGAAAATAGGACTATTCTGCTTAAAAATCAACTTGAAATTGAAAAATCAAAAGAAGTTGTTAAAGACAAGAAAAAGGATAGGTCAAGAATTAGATAATATTATTTTTAGTAATTGTATTTCTGAGTTACTTGATAAAAAGAGTAAAAAATGGTAATATATAATCATAGTTATTTTGATTGTAAAGGAGACCAATATTATGGAATTAACATATAAAAAAATTGAAGAAAAGGACAAAGGACAATTATTTCAACTTATAGATATAGTATTAAGTGGATTACCAGACCAAAATCATTTTATTCCATATGAACAATGGGAATTAGATAGTATGTTTGATGAAATAAATTATGCACCATTATATGGAGCTTATGATGGTAATAAACTTGTGGGAATGGCACAATTATATGTTTCACAAGATATGTTAGAAGATTTTAAAAAGGAATTCAATTTAACCCAATATAAAGTATGTGAGTTAGGTGGAAATTTAGTATTGCCAGAATATAGAGGATTAGGAATTACAACTAAATTACAAACACTTGAAATGAATCTTGCAAAAGAATTGAACTTTGACTATATTATTTCAATGGCACATCCTGATAATGTAGCAAGTTGTAAAACATTAGAGAAAATAGGACTAGAGTTTGTAAAGGAAACAAGACTATCAAATGGATTTTTAAGAAGACTATATATGAAAAAAATTAATTAAAAGTATTAGAAAGAAGTGAAAACATGGAAAATAAAGTAGTATTAGTTACAGGTAGTTCAAGAGGTATTGGTAGAGCAACAATTATTGAATTTGCAAAAAAAGGATATAATGTAGTTATTAATTATATAGATAGTGAAAAAGAGGCAAAACTTAAATTTATTGATGGTAATTTTGAATTTAACAATGAAGAAGATGCTAAAAAGTTAAAAGAATATGTTGAGAAACAATATGAAATTCAGGCAATGATTGTAGAAATGGATGTTTCAAACGAAGCAGAAATAAAAAATGGAATAAAAAAAATTATTGATAGATTTGGTAAAATAGATGTACTTGTAAATTGTGCAGGTATAGTTTTTGATAGAGATATTTATAAAGCAACAGTATCTGAATTTGAAAATACAATTAGAGTAAATATTTTAGGTGCATTTATTGTATCTAGAGAAGTTTCTAAATATATGGGAAAAGGAAGTTCAATTATTAATGTATCGTCAACAAATGGAACAAAGGTTATTGCACCAGAGTCTATTGACTACAATATTTCAAAGGTTGGATTACAGAGTTTAACAAGGGATTTGGCATTTCAATTTAAACCAGATATAAGAGTAAATGCTATAGCTATTGGATGGGCTGATACAGATATGAATAAAGACTTGCCAAAAGAATATATAGCAGAAGAAAACGAAAAAATATTTTTAAATAGATTTGCTACACCAAGTGAAATAGCTAATACAATCTATTTCTTATCTAGCGAAGAAGCAAGCTATATTAATGGAGAAATCCTTACAATTGATGGCGGATATTAATATGTTTTTAAAGTAAAAGAGTCGAATAAATGCAGTTATTCATTTATTCGACTCTTTCTTGATTTCTTTCAATAAAATCATTTAAGGTTAGTGAATAATATCGTTCACCTGCTTTTTTGAATCCATTTTTCATAGCAATTTTAATGCTAGCTTCATTATCATCTGATATTTCTAATTTAATATTTTGTATTGATGTTTTATTTGCATCTGGAAATTTAGCCGAAATGCAATCTATTCCATCGAATTCTTTTCCGTCATAAATTTGTCTAATGATTTCTTCTAGAACTACAGTACCTATGCCTTGTCCTTGGAACTCATCTTTTATCCAATAATCCATGCTTAATGAATAAGGTTCTAAAACTGAAACAGGAACTCTTCCAACGATTTGTCCAGAATTATTTAAGATAAAATATTGTGAATCTATTCTAGAATTGCTAGAGCCTAATTGCCTATTTCTTATGCTCCTACGATATAAATATAACTGCTCTCCATTTTTGGTTAGCTTTGGAATCTTTATCTTTTTATCAATATCATCCATGTCAAAACTATAAAACTTATCACTAATATCCATTTTTTTACTAATATCTTCATCTGATGGAAATGGATCTTGTTCTTTATTAGTTATATCAACTTTTAAGCTATTTAAAAACTCTTCTTTTCTACTAGGATATAAAGTAGGAGGAGCAACATCTTTTTCAGATAATTCTTTCAAATTTTCTTTTTTATAGACTACTCCAAATTGTGATTCATTTCCATAATCATAAACAGTTCCACCCATTCTTTCATAAAATCTTTTAGCACCTTCATTATCTTTTTTTAATCTTAATGTATATAAATCTCTGTCAGGAAATTCATGGTGTATCTTTTTAAACAGCCCTTTAAATAAAACAGCACCAATTTTAGTACCTGTTAGATTTTTTCTTGTATGAAGTTCATCAAAATATATTTTATCTGATTCTGCTTCGCATAGCATAGTACTTAAAGCAAAATCTCCTAAGCAACAACTTACAAGCATTTGCTCCCAATGTTCTGATGTTTGGTCTTTATATTGAAGCTGTAAGTCTTCAAAATTAGTTATTACAACATATTTGATAAAAGCATCAATAAAGTTTCCTACATTTTTAGCCTCTTGTACTGCATATTGTAGCCCTTTTTTAAGATATTCTAGATGTTGTGTATCTAATTTGCTCTTTGTATAATCAAAAAAGGCTTTTTCATTATCGATAGAAGATTGTACATTTCCAAAATACTTCATCATACCTTTTCCACTCATATTTTCCATACAATCATTACTCATTATCTGTTCTAATATATTACTTATTTGTTTTTGAGTATACCCTTGTTGTAAAAGCATCTCTGCAAAATCATAAAACCATCCAGTATATATTTTTAAACCTTTAAATTCTGCACATTTATTATCAATTATTTGTTTTAATTCTTCCATATTTATTAAATCCTTTTTAACAATTTTTATTTATATATTTTTTAAAATCATTTAATATATTTATAAATTCATTTGGTAAATATTTTATCGCTTTTTCTAATATATCTTTAGGAATCAATTTATAATATGCTTCTGCTATTGATGAATTTATTGTAGTAATAGTATCTGTATCTCCACCAAAAGATACCGCATTTCTAATACTATCCTCATAGTCAGTCGAGTTAAAGAAAGCAATTAACGCAGGTCTTACAGTTTCTTTTGCATCTGATGTATAGGTGTAATAGTTTTTATATGAATCTATATTTTCATGTAAATCATAATTATAATTACCTTCAATATAATTCAATACTGCCTCTTTAGTATAATTATTTTTAAATAGAAATATAGAAATTGCAACAATTTCGGATGCTTTAATTGCTCCTTCTTCGTTATGAGTAGGCATAATAGCTTTATATACTAATTCTTTAAGTTCTTCTATATCTTTAGCATACCATCCAATAACAGCAGACCTCATTGCACCACCATTGCCAGATGATTTTCTGTATTCATCATTTACATTTGTAACCCAATTTACAAAAGATTCTCCATAGATAGTTGGGTTTTTATCTGGATATTTCTCATAAAATGATTTTAAAACTCTTATCATTTCATTAGATTCATGATTTGTATGCAATAACCAATATATAGTTGCAAAAGATAGAATAGTATCATCTGAAAATTTGCTTCTATCTGTAAACAATTCAAAGTCTTTTGTTTTTAAATTATATTTTTCATTTTCGTGAGTATATGAATTGCCAATTATATCTCCTACATAAAATCCATCCATATCTTAATCTCCAATATTCATAGTTAACGTTAAGTTAAAATCATCAAATCCATTTTTCCTATAAAAATCTATTGCATTTTTATTTTTTGAACTTGCAACCACTTTTAAATTGCTGATATTATTATTTCTGCAATAATCTTTAAAAGTATTTATTAGTTTTTTGCCAATGCCATATAGTCTGTAATTTTCTTGTATAAACATATTATTAATTTCTCCATAGTGTATTTCTTCATAACTACCTTTTTCATTTATTGAACCTGCTAAATAGCCAATAATTTTTTCTTCTAATGTTGCGACTATAACATATTGATTTTTGATTAAATCTTCGAAATATTCTTTGCCATCTTCTGTTAATGCCCAATTCAAAACTAAAGTTGTGTCATAATTTTCTTTTTCCAATTTAAATAATTCATTATTTAAATTTTGGATGTAGCTAACATCTTCCAAAATTGCTTTCCTAATTATTATATTTTCCATATAAAATTCCTTTCTCTAATAAAAAATATATATAATTTCATATATTATTTTGCAATATATTTTTGGTTTCTATTTCTTGGTTGTTCTGGTATTGTGAGTTGCAATGAACCATTTTCTAATAATGGATTTATATAATTTTTCTTAAATGTTGTAATATCCTTAAATCCAAAATGAATTGTAATTTCTTTTAGTGTTTTAGCTTTTTTACAGAAATTTATAAGTTCTTTTTCTTGTGGTTTATTCTTAATTTTCTTATTGGTTTTCTTATCGGTTTTCTTATCGGTTTTCTTATTGGTTTTTTCATCATATTCAAATGGATTTTCTCTATATTTAAATGAAACTCTTAAAAAGTGATCCATAAATATAAAACAGCTTTTATCATAAGCATCAAGTATTCTTAAAACACCAGAGCCAATATTTTCAATCAAATCAACATCTTTAAAAACTCTTATAAGATCTTTATTTCTTGGAGCAGTAACACCTTCTAGAAATTCTTCTTGTGATAATTCTTGAGGAAGTCCACCACCAGAAGTAATCTCAATTCTATCAGAATATAGTTCAACAATAGGGGAAGTGTTATAAGTATAATCACTATGAACTATAGCATTGATAACCGCCTCTTTTAGGGCTTTGCTATCTATCATTTCGACTTCTTTTCTGCCATTATATTCAATTTTTGCATAAACAGTATTTTCTGCAACTAATCTCTCTAAAATTCTATGAGTTGCTGTAATTATACAACAATAACCATACTCGTGATTTTCAATTAGCTCCATCTTATTAGTTCCTAAATATTTAACTAATTTTATTGATATATTGTTCTCATCAGCAAGTAGGAAAGCATTATAGTTATACTTACCATCACTGGTTAAGAGATTTAGATTTTTAGCAAAATTATCATTAAGTTTCATGCCATTTTCTTCATAATAGATTTTTAATTGCCTAAAGGTTAAGTCTTGTCTAGGCGATTCTAATTCTTTTAAAGAAGTTTTAACTCTTCTAGAGTACATTTCATCTATCATATCAAATGTCATTTGTTCCTTACCACTACCAATTCTAATATAACAACCTTCAGGAGTTCTTCCTTTTTTTCTTAAATAGTATGGTTTTTCTGTTCCACTAGATATAACTACTTTAATTATTTGTTTGTCATCAATATCTTCTACTATTACATCAAATAGTCCTAGAGTAGAGGGTTGGATATTATTTTTTATTCTATCTTTTATTTGTAATTGTGTTAAATCAATATCTTTAACACCAACTACTTGTCCATCTTTTCTAATTCCAACATAAATTATGCCACCTTCTCTATAATTAAGAAACGCAATAACTTCTTGCTCAAAATCTTCATTTAGTTTTTCTTTGTTTTCTATACGATTTGTTTCAATATTAGCCATAAGTTCCTCCTAAATATTATTTTTTAGCATAGTAGCACTATTTCCATTAACAATCCAAACTTGTAAATTATTAATTTTATGATTTTTAGTATTTTTTATTTTAAAATACAAAGGTTGTTCAGGAATTAAATCTTGAGCCATTGATCTTATTCCTTTACAATTTTGATTATTAACTTGTCCAGAATAAGATACAGACATACTTGCAAAGCTAGACTGATTTGGTGGAGCAATCATTTTAAACTCCATTTCTTCTAATTCATTTGAAAATGAAACATCGATTGTAGGGCTATGTTCAATAAATCTTCTTGCTTTCACAACAATATTAAACTCTGCTTCTGAGATTTTATTTAGCTCATAATAAACATTACTATAAGTTGAATTATATATGTTGTTGTCTGTATTTTCTATTATATCTATTATTTGCTGTAATGCTTTTTGCATACCATTATTATACATATCTATATATAATTTATCTATTAGGATAGTTGGTTGTTTTGAATTATCAACTTTTATTGGAATAAATCTTATATCACCTTTAGTAGATTTATTAAGTACAACTTGCCATTCTAATGTAACCATTCCACTTTTTAAAGAATTTTCACTTATGAAGAAGAAAAAATATTTACATTTTTCTAATCCATTATTCATTTCATTTATTATACCATCTCCTGGTTTTATAGACCAAGAATCATAAAAAACATTATATTTGCCATATTTATTAGCCAACGCTACTGCAATGGGTCCAACTATGTCTTTATCTTTATAATTGTGACTTAAAAAAATCATTATATCCTCCTCATAATTACTATTTATTTTTTGCTCTGCTTCTATAAACATTTGCAACATTTCTACAACTTGCTGTATCATAATCACTATTTAAATTTTTTGCAATAAATGGTTTAAAGCAATGTTTACACATTTTTACTTCTTTTCTTTCATTTGTTTCATTAAAAGCTAGTATAAGTTCAATAGCTTGAAATAAAGAATTGAGGTTCCAGTTTAAAAATGTTTTTTCATTTGCAAAATCAAAATTAAAAGCTACATTATTAGGGTTAAACATATTTGCATATTTTCGATATATTGCTTTTTTATCTTCATTTTCAGTCCATGTACAATTTTCTACTGAATTAAACACTCTATATAAAGCTCTAGCCATTACAAGTATATTAGCTAATTTTTCAGTATAGCATTTAGAAAATACGATACTAAAATCTTCGCCTTTATCAAAGTTATTTAATAAATCTCCATTTGGATTATCTGAGCCATATACATATCTTAATATATCCTCATTAACTCCATGATCGAAATCTATTCTTTGTATATCTTCATTACCAATAAAATATGGTTTTATATATGTACTTGCAGACATTTCATCAATATTAGAATATCCTTGAGTTAGTACACTTAGATATTAATATAGATTATTGCTAAATGCTTTATCATACTTAAGTTGTACTACATAAAGTAAATAAAAGCAATAATTTTTGCAAAATTTGTATATACAATATATATAGGATTATTGTATCTAAAATTTAGTATGTATAAAAATCAACCAAGAAAGGATGCATGAAAATGGTAGAAGAAATCTTAAAAAAGTATTTTGAAGAACATATGAAACAAAAAGATATTGCAGAGTTTTTTAAAGTGAGTAGAGAATATATTTCTAAAGTTGTTAGAAAGGATGCAAGATATCAAGAAGAAAAGCAAAAAAGACATCAAGAAGCTAAAGCAAGAAAAGCTAGATATAATAAAGAGTATTTAGAAACCTACGAAAGAAATAAAGAAAAATCTGATAAAGAAGATTATGATAAGCTACAGGCTTTATTAGATAGTGATGCAAGGCAAATGTCTAGACATTCTTTGGGTATAATTTCTAATGAAAAGACACGACTATTCAAAGTCTATAACATTAAGATAAAAAAATGAGAACTTAGAAATGGAGCTTCTAAATTCTCTAACAGAGATTAGACACCGAAATGATGGGATATCTTTTCGTTATCTCTTTGATAATTATATCACAAGAGATGAAAAACGGACAAGATATTCCTTTAATTTTTTTAAAGGGGGGTAGAAATTTGAAAACTTTAGTTGAAGGCAAAGACTATTCTGTACACGAATATGTCACTAAAGATAAAAGGAAAGATAACAATAGACCAATGTGTCCTATTTGTAGTAATTGTAATCATAAAGAATTTTGTGCTAATAGGAAAAAGCTATTCAAAATGAAAGAATGTGAAGATTGTAGTAATTGCAAAGATAAAGAACATTGTGATAAGTTTTATATCTATCAAAAATTCAAAGTAGAACTTTTAACAAATGGTAGAAAATCCACAACAAAAGATACAAATAGAATACAGTTTAATGGTAAAACAAAAGAAGAATCCTTAAATAAAATGCTTGAATATGTACAAGATGTTTCTATTCATGGCAAGACAGAAAAAACCAAGCAAAAAGATGCAACTATTGTTTCAATATGTGAAGCATACGAAACTAAAAGAGTAAGAAACAAGGAAATTAAACCAAGCACTTATAATAGAAGTCTGCAAACTATAAAAGCAATTGAAAATTATAAATTTGCAAATATTCCAATCCAAAATGTTACAGCTAACCAGATAAAACAATATTTAGAAAGTGAGCGAGCAAAATCTAATTCTTCAATAGACAAATATTATAGTAAAATTAAAAAAGCTTTTGCTATCGCTTATGCAAATGGGGTTATTCAAAAAAATCTATTCCTTATTGGAGATGGAATTAAAAAGCCTGAAAGTTTTAAGGAAGATAAAAAGGTTGATGCTTTTACTAGAAAAGAAGAATATGTTTTAACAGAATATTTAAAAACACATAAATCTAAGTATAAGCTAATATTACTAGTTGCTTTATATACTGAAATGAGAATTGGAGAAATACTTGCATTAAGACCTAGTGATATAAATATTGTAGGAAATATTGGAAGTATTAATGTTAGAAGAACATTAACAAAAACAATTAACACTTATGGATATATTTATTCATATTTAAGGCAAAAAGAATTAAATCAAAAATACACAAAGTATATGCAAGACACAAATGCTATACTAGAAGAAAACTTCGAAAGATTTGAAGAAGAATATTTAAAACTAAAATAATAATTTACAATTAGAACTTTATATGATATAAAATCGGAAAGTTGGAACTTAAAAATATAATAAGAATAATTTGGAACCAAGTTCCAAAAATATGATAAGTTGCAAAACATTGAGAAATACTAGGATAGATGGCAGTTTTATAATGCCCATCTGCACCATTAGAACCTCAAGTGTTTCGGAAGATGAACTTGAGGTTTTAATTATAAAAATAGTGCAAAGTTCTAACACTTTTCCAAAATTAGAATTTTTATAAATAGTTAGAAATGTATTTTTTAAGACAGATTACCTAAATAGTGAGTTCGGTAATTTGTTCTTTTTTTGTATCTTTTATATTTAATGCAAGTTTATCACTAATAACCCTTGCAGAAATTCTTTTGTTTTCTATATCAGTGTGTGCATATCTTAATTTTTTATTATATGTCAAATGTTTTTTTAAAATTCATTTTAAACTCAATTTTTAGAATTTTTTTCGAATATCTTTTAATAAATCATTTACATCTATTCCAAGCACATGAGCAATGCCAAATAATTCATAATCTTTAACAGTCCTTTTATTATTTTCAATATCATATAAACTTTGCTTATGAATGCTGATACCTATTAATTCTAATTTTGCAGATAACTTTTCATAAGATAAATCTTTTTCCATTCTGTATCCTTTTAGTAATCCTCCAATTACGTTCATATTTCCATCAAATCTTGCAATCAATGACATATCTAAATCACTCCATAAATTTTTCTGTGTTATATTTATAAGTGTTAACACTTTATTGCGATTATATACTTAAAAAATTAAAAAGGAGCAACATCACATGGAACAATTAAACAAAGAATTTAATGTACCTTATTATATATTTGAAGAGATTATAGACTATGTAGAACTTACAGCCAAAGATTATTGTAAATGTATGAAATGGGAAAATATAAAGTCTTTATTAAGGTTAGCAGTAGTAAATGACAGACTAACAGAGCAACAAGCAAAATTTTTAGAAAAGG
>ERZ791830.1605-NODE-1605-length-13245-cov-2.173010_pt1 | contig 13245 bp, 7 predicted proteins | sample MGYA00509945_ERZ791830 | MGnify/ENA primary metagenome ERZ791830 (study PRJEB30046, sample SAMN00792021) | human gut metagenome | study: EMG produced TPA metagenomics assembly of the A metagenome-wide association study of gut microbiota in type 2... | reverse complement strand
CATTACTTCTAAAGCACGTCCAATCTGCGCCGACGTCTTCTCAAAAGCAATCTTTTGCTGGATCTGCATGATCTCATTCCGCCGTTTTTCTGCAACTTCTTCCGGCACCTGTTCTTCCATTGCGGCTGCCGGTGTATCTTCTTCCCTTGAGTACGTAAATACACCAAGTCGATCGAATCGAAGTTCCTCCACAAATTCTTTCAGCTGTTCGAAATCCTGCTCACTCTCGCCGGGAAATCCTGTGATCAATGTTGTTCTAAGTGCAATATCCGGAATCTCCTGACGCAGATAATGTACCATATCCCGCAGTTCTTTGCTATTGGTACGCCGCCCCATCCGCTTTAATATGCTATCAGAACCGTGCTGGATCGGAATATCCAGATAATGACATACTTTCGGAAGCGTTTTGATCGCATGAACCAGCTCTTTTGTGATTTCCTCCGGATAGCAGTATAAAATGCGGATCCATTTCAGCTCCTCTAATTCCGATAATTTTTCCAAAAGCTCAGGAAGGCTCTTGTGTCCATATAGATCCACACCATATAATGTTGTCTCTTGTGCCACCAAGATCAGCTCTTTGGCTCCGTTTTGAACCAGATGTTCTGCCTGTGCAAGCAGATTCTCCATCGGAACACTGCGATAATGTCCGCGTACTTTCGGGATCACGCAGTACGTACAGCATTTATCACAGCCTTCTGCAATCTTAAGATATGCATAATATCCACCGGACATACTATCTCGATTCGTCAGCGGCGTCGGCAGATAATCAATATTCTGTAATGTCTCAACAACACCCTGATGCTCTTTTAACTCTTCGCGGATCGTTTCCGCGAGATTTTCATACCCCATTGTGCCGACAATAATATCGACTTCCGGTATCTCCGTTTGTATCTCTTTATGGTAACGCTGAGCCAGGCATCCCGCAGCCACAAGCAGCTTACATTTAGCTGTTTCCTTGTAGGACGCCATTTCTAACAATGTATTGATACTTTCTTCCTTGGCATCCCCAATAAAACAGCAGGTATTTACAACAATCACTTCTGCCTCTGTCTCTTCATTCACAAGACGAAAGCCCTGTTCCCGCAGTGAAGTGATCATCATTTCACTGTCCACAAGATTTTTGTCACACCCTAACGACACAAAATAAATTGGTGTTACATTCTGTTGTTCCATTCGTAGTCTCCATTTCTAACAATGTTTTCTCTGTGCAGATTCCACACAATTGTTCATAAGCATTGCGATCGTCATCGGACCAACGCCTCCCGGAACCGGTGTGATCGCCCCTGCAACCGGTTCAACAGAAGCAAAGTCAACATCACCACACAACTTGCCATTTTCATCACGATCCATTCCTACGTCAATGACAGCGGCCCCGTCTTTCACATAAGAAGCATCTACAAACTTCGCCTTGCCGATCGCAACGACTAAAATATCTGCACGCTTGGCAACCGTCTTCAGATCCGGAGTGTGTGAATGACAGATCGTCACCGTTCCATTTTCCCTAAGTAAGAGCATTCCCATCGGTTTACCAACAATATTACTCCGACCGATAATAACACATTCTTTGCCGTCAATCGTTATTCCAGAACGTTTCAAAAGCTGGATGATCCCTGCCGGTGTACAGGAAACAAAGCCCGGCTGCCCAATACTTAGACGTCCTACGCTCTCCGGATGAAAACCATCCACATCTTTGTCCGGCGAAATCGTACGGATCACTTTATCCTCATCAATATGCTTTGGCAGCGGAAGTTGAACCAAAATGCCATCGACATCTTCTTTAGCATTGAGCGATTGTACTAACTCCAAAAGCTCCTGCTCGCTGGTCTCTTCCGGCAGTTCATATGCCAAAGAACGAATACCTACATATTCGCAGGCCTTCTTTTTGTTGCCGACATATACAGTAGATGCAGGATCTTTACCAACCTGAATCACGGCCAAAGTTACATCAATTCCTTTTTGTTTCAGAGCAGCAACCTGCTCTTTCACCTCATCTTTGATCTGTGTTGAAATTTTCTTTCCATCAATAATCTGTGCCATATCTTTTTGTCCTCATTTCTGCACACCATGTTATCTATCATATCTGCCGACCGTCCTACACTGCCTGCTGACAGATCTGGAAAAACTGTATTATGTGTGCCTAATACAGCCCTGCTGTCAATGTTGCAATTTTCTATACAGATTAATCCTATACATTAAAGACACTGCCTCCCACAAATTCACGCATCAGTGAATTTTTCGGGATGTCTTCACTGCTGATCCCAATGAAATAATCCAAAAACTTAAGCAGACGCTTTGCCTCAATATACTCCGGTGCATCCTTCGGTATTCCAAAGAGGATTGCTTCTGCATACGGTTTTAAAACAGCAAGCTCATAAATCAGTGCCGAGTTAAACATAACATCCGCCTCTTCCTGAAATGGGAATATATATTGATCTTCCCCGCGGCGTACCGATGGCCACATACCGATCGTGCGAGCAGCCGAAGCGCCTCTTGTTCTGGCATCACGTACCATTCGCCGGATCAATCTGCCATCTGTCGTAGAAATCCGATTATGCTCATCAATGTTGATCTGGGTCAGCGCACTGATGTATATCTTAAACTTACTTTCTTTTGGAAGCGTATAAGATAGTTTATCATTCAAGCCGTGGATCCCCTCGATCACTAATATATCATCCTCACCTAACTGCTTATAATCTCCTTTATATTCTTTTTGACCGGTCACAAAATTAAAAGTCGGCAGTTCGACACGTTTTCCGGCAAGCAGCTCATTCATCTGCTGATTAAACAGTTTAACATCGATTGCTTCAAGACATTCAAAGTTATAATTGCCATTTTCATCTAACGGTGTTTCATCGCGGTCTACAAAATAATTGTCTAATGCGATCGGATGCGGATGCACTCCAAGTGTTCGAAGCTGAATCGACAAGCGATGAGAAAATGATGTCTTACCGGAAGAAGACGGACCTGCGATCATGACAAATTTCTTACTTGGGTCATTGGCGATCTGCTCTGCGATCTGCGCAATCTTTTTCTCCTGAAGTGCTTCCTGTACCAATATAAGTTCCGGCGCACCACCATGCGAGATCACATCATTCAACGCACCTACCGTATCAACATCCACCATCTTGCCCCACGATTTCGCCTCCTGCAAGGTTGCAAACAACTTTGGACTTGGTTTGTGCAATGTTGTTTGATCCGGAGTTTTGCTATTGGGCAGATTCAGCATAAATCCATTTTCATATGGCTCTAAACTGAAATACTGAAGTACACCGGTACTTGCCGGCATATAACCATAATAATAATCCTCAAATCCGTCTAATGTATATATATTTACCTTGGAAACACGACGATATTCAAATAATTTTTTCTTATCCATCATGCCATATTTTTCAAAAATACGCAGTGCTTCGGAAGTATCTACCGACCGTTTCAAAAATGGAATATCTCTATGTACCAGTTCTTTCATATACTGTTCAACCTGCTGCAGCAAAGATTCCGTCACAGGGACACCGCTCACTTCGCAGTAACAGCTATCGCCGATCTGATATTTCACATATACATTTTCCAACAGCTGCCCTTTGCAGACCGCATAAAACGCGCGTAACATCAGTAATGTCACACCACGAACATACGTCTTGTGCCCACTGTCATCTGCCGTCGTCATAAAACATATCTGGACATCCTCACGGATCCGCTTATTTAATTCCACCAATTTACCGCCACGTCTGGCTAGAATGATCGGATATGAATATGCCGATTGTACTTCTTTGGCCACCTGCTCATAGGTAACTCCCTCTTCGTAAGTTTTAGGAATCCTTTTAGCGCCAATGATCACTTCCACTTTAATCTGTTTCCCCATAACAACACCTTTGCCTTTCTGTCACTGACAATGCAGCCTGTTATCTCGGATTCAAAATATCTGAGATAGTCTGCTGTTCCTGAAGAATCTGCCTCTTCGCCGGCTGTGTATCCGGCATTGCCTCCAAAACACGCTGCACCCGCGCAAGCTCTTTTTGCATATATTCCAGAAATACCGGATGTCTCGTTCGCATCAGGTACCCTCCATATATATATTCTTCCTCCGTGAAGTAATGCTCACTGCCCCTCTCACACCGTATGATCGTATAATATTTACCCTGATCAAATACCATCTCTTCCTGTGCGATCACAAAACCCAGATCGTGCAGCGCATGACGTACTTTGTATATCTCTGACTGAGGCGAAAGTACCAGTTCTTTCGCAGACTGTGTTACGTGCGGAAATTCCCGCAAAATACGTTCCATCAAAGCTCCACCGATGCCGCTGATCAATATTGTATCTGCCTCGCCTTCTACAAGCTGCTGCAAACCATCTGACTTACGTAATGCGATCCTGTTATCGAGTCCATACTGATGTATATGTTCTTTCGCACGCATTAACGGTCCATCTGCCACATCCATAGCAATCCCTGCCGATGCAAGCTGATTCATCACCAAATATATAATGGTAAATCCATGGTCACATCCAATATCAGCAACAACACCGCCAGAGTGTACGAGATGCGCCACGGTCTGCAATCGTTTAGATAACTGCATTACTCCAAATAATCCTTTAATTTGCGGCTGCGGCTCGGATGTCTCAATTTGCGCAAAGCTTTCGCTTCGATCTGGCGGATACGCTCTCTGGTCACCTTAAACTCCTTACCAACTTCTTCCAATGTTCTGGCTCTGCCGTCTTCCAAGCCAAAACGAAGTTTGAGCACCTTCTGCTCACGATCCGTCAACGTGCCAAGCACTTCATCCAACTGCTCACGGAGCAACGTAAACGCTGCTGCCTCTGCCGGAACCGGTACATTATCATCCTGAATGAAATCACCCAAATGACTGTCTTCCTCTTCACCGATCGGTGTTTCCAAAGAAACCGGCTCTAAAGAGATCTTCTGAATCTCACGAACACGCTCTACCGGCATGCCCATCTGTTCTGCGATCTCTTCCGGATATGGTTCTCTGCCAAGTTCCTGCAATAACTGACGCTGAACACGTACAAACTTGTTGATCGTCTCTACCATATGAACCGGGATACGGATCGTTCTCGCCTGATCTGCAATCGCACGTGTGATTGCCTGACGGATCCACCAAGTTGCGTACGTACTGAATTTATATCCCTTTTTGTAATCAAACTTTTCTACTGCCTTGATCAGACCAAGATTTCCTTCCTGGATCAGATCCAAAAACAGCATTCCGCGACCAACATAACGCTTTGCAATGCTGACTACGAGACGAAGATTGGCTTCTGCTAACTTCTTCTTAGCCTCCACATCGCCCTCTTCCATACGTTTTGCAAGCTCAACCTCTTCATCCGCAGTAAGAAGCGGAACTTTACCGATCTCTTTCAGATACATACGTACCGGATCCTCAATACTGATACCATCCGGCACAGACAGATCGATATTCTCGATCTCATCATCGTCCGGAACTTCCCCATTATTCTCCAGTTCCAAAATCATATCATCATCGGTATCTTTATCCTCCGAAATCTGTAAAACATCCACATTTTTTTGTTCCAAAAACTCTATGATCTTTTCGATACGCTCCTCTGTCAGATCAATATCCTTAAAAAAATTGTTGATCTCTGCGATCTCTAACACATTTTTCTTACTTTTTGCAAGATCTAACAATGCTCTCATGCGCTCCATAAATTTCTTTGTCTCATCTTCTGTCGCTTTTGCTTCTTTGGCAGATGCCTTCTTCGTCGTTGCGGCAGATGCCTTTTTCGTCTGCTTTTTCTCCGCAGGTTCTTTCGCAGCCGACTGCTTTTTCGTCGTTGTCTTAGCTGCCTTCTCAGACTCCGCTTTTGTCTCTGCCTTAGAAGCAGACGTTTTTTTCGTTGTGCTCGCCTTCTTAGCAGTTTTGGTCTGTTTCTTTTCCTTTGTCTCGGAAACGACTGTCTCCTGCAGCTCCGCCTGTTTCTTTTCTGTTGCCATGTTGTTCCTTCCTTTCTATCTGTGTACCGGGATATCCGGGTTTTTCCATTGTATCTATTGTCTATTCTGATCTCCTGTCAGGGAAATATGCAGTTTTCCCGGAGATTCCAGTTCTTTTTTCTGGCGGACAAGATCCTGAAGCTGTGAAAAATCCGTCAAAGTTCTTGTCTGATGTTCTATACTGCGCTCCTTGATCCGATGGATCAATTCGTTGACCGCCTTTTCTTTTTCACGGTTGTCCATCTTCGCAGATAATGTTGTCTGAAACATTCCTGCCACCATCCGCTGCTCTTCTACATCTTCAAACCGACTGATGATCTGTGCCGGTTCTGCTTGTCCGCGTTCCAGCTGCTCGTATAGCAGCCCCGCCACCTGACGATACGGCTCCTCTAAGAAATCCTCAACATGCACAATGTGTTTAACCTGTTCATAAAGGGCCGGCTGTTCGATCAACCAAGACAAAAACAGCCGATACGTATATGCCATTCCCTCCGGATCCTTGCGGATCGCCTTTCTTCTGCTCTGTTCATGTCGTTCTTCCATGACCTCCCGATAACCTTCCGGCTCCATATTGCTGTAGCGGATCACGAGGGATCTTAAATCTTCCTTCGGAACACTATACTTAGCAGATAACGCCTCCAAATAACTATCCCGCTGCACTTTGTCATCAAACACCAAAAGTTTACGTGCCATTCCATGCACAAACTTTGTCTTTTCCTCCGGATCACTCAGATTGTGCTGTTTTCGAAGCACATCTACTTCAAAAAAGAAACTGTTCTGTGCTTGTTCCAGACGTTCTTCAAACGCATCACTGCCAAGTCCCTTGATAAACTCATCCGGGTCTTTGTATGGCTCCATATGAACCACACGTCCCGTAATACCTGCACGCCTTAATATCGGTATTGCACGCAGTGCTGCTTTGACTCCCGCCTCGTCACTATCATACGTCAGATAGATTTCATCAGTATATCTTCGAAGCAGATTGGCCTGCTGCTCTGTAAATGCAGTACCTAACGATGCCACTGCACCACTAAATCCTGCCTGATGCAATGCGATCACATCCATATATCCCTCACAAAGAATAAACTTCTTACGTTTGCCCTGCTTTGCATAATTGAGGCCAAACAGATTACGGCTCTTGTCAAAAAGTTTTGTTTCTGGAGAATTCAAATATTTCGGCTTGGCATCCCCCATAACTCTTCCTCCAAAACCAATAACCCGGTTATTCACATCCATGATCGGGAACATAACACGGTTCCAAAATTTATCATAAACGCCACGCTCATCCATCTTAAACAATCCGGTCTCACGCAAAATGCGATCATCATACCCTTCATGCCGTAAATAGCGGTAAAGCTCACCGCCACCCTGTCCGGCATAACCTAAACCGAACCTTAAGATCGTTTCATCGCTAAGCTGTCGTCCCCGCAGATATTCAAGGCCTAATTTACCCTGTGGAGATTTTAGCGTCGCATAATAATATCTTGCCGCCTTGGCATTGATCTCCAATAACGTTGAGCGCAAGTTTTCTTCCTGTTTTTGCTTGGCAGTCATTTCCTGCTTTGGCAAAGTGATCCCTGCCCGCTCTGCCAAGCTTTCCATCGCTTCCGGAAACGAATAATTCTCATATTCCATGACAAACGTGATCACATTTCCACCCACACCGCAGCCAAAACATTTATACATCTGTCTCGCCGGGTTCACGGAAAAGGACGGTGATTTCTCACTATGAAACGGACATAGCCCGACATACCCGCTGCCGGAACGCTTCAATCGTACTGACGCGCCTATCACATCAACTATATCATTTGCCGACCGAACCTGTTCGATCTGTTCTTCTGTATATCTGGGCACACCGTTTCCTCCTTTCCAAAATCAAACACTCTATTTGGGTTATTCGACGCCTTTTTCCCATTTCCTTTTTTGCAGGCAAAATATATTTTTCTTTATCGGTGTTCCACACCACGAACCGACCAGGACTTCGGTATCATGATCTCTTTATATAGGTTTACTGAATACCGATCACTCATGCACGCAATAAAATCACAGACCGTACGTTGCGTTGTTTCCCCTTGCCTGATCAATTCCAAAAATTCTTCCGGTAATTTGTCAGAATGATGAATAAAATATTCATATAATTGCTCGATCATATGTACAACTTTGCGCTCTTCGCCCTTGGCGATCGGATTGGTATATACATTAGCAAATAGGAACTTGCGCAATGCATACATTGCTTTCTCAACGTCAGATGACATGCATATCTCATTCTTCCCCTCGCTGTTATGTACGATGTCATGCACCAACGTATTCAGGCGACTGTTGGTCGTATCCCCCAAAACATCTGTCAATTCTTTTGGGATCTCCTCTTCCCGTATGATACCGGCTCGGATCGCATCATCTATATCCGAATTGATATACGCAATCTTATCCGATAGGCGAACAATCTTTCCCTCCAATGTCATAGGCATCAGACTTGTCTGATGGTTGAGGATTCCATCTCGTACTTCTGCCGTCAGATTTAAGCCTTTGCCATCTTTTTCCAGCCGTTCCACCACGCGAACACTCTGCTCATTGTGATGAAAACCGCCATATTCCTCAGAGATGCGGTTCAGTGCACGCTCTCCGGCGTGACCAAAAGGCGTGTGTCCAAGATCATGACCAAGTGCGATCGCCTCTGTCAGATCTTCGTTCAAAAGCAGCGCACGTGCGATCGTCCGCGCATTTTGCGCCACTTCCAACGTATGCGTTAAACGGGTACGATAATGATCTCCCTCCGGAGCCAAAAAGACCTGTGTTTTCTGTTTCAAACGACGAAATGCCTTACAGTGCAAAATACGGTCACGATCGCGCTGAAAATCCGTTCGGATATCACACTGCGGCTCCTCGCGGTCGCGTCCTCCGGACTCATCTGCATAAGATGCAAACGGACCTAATATTTGATGTTCCCGCTCTTCCTGCTTCTGCCGTAAACTTTTTGTCTGTGCCATGGAAATCCCCCTTTTTCAAGTGCTGCGCCTTTTTCTGACCGCCATTGATATTACGCTTGTTCTCCCATATAATAAAAGCCTTTGCTTTCAATTAATTTCACCGGAATGATCTTGCCGATCAAGCAAGTTTCTCCCGGAAAATGCACGACATAATTTTGACTGGTGCGCCCTGTCATAAGAGATGCATCCTGTCCATTCTGTTCTTCAACCAATACCTCCACAACTTTGCCGACATCTTTGCCTGCATGTACTGCGGCAATCTGCTGAACTCGTTCTAACAAACGATCGAAACGTTCTTTAACCACTTCTTCCGGCACCTGATTCTCCATAGTGGCAGCAGGGGTTCCGGTGCGTTTACTATATATAAACGTAAAAGCGCTATCATACTGAACCTTTTCCACAACATCCATCGTATCCGCAAAATCTTCTTCTGTCTCTCCCGGGAATCCCACAATAATATCTGTCGTAAGGGCAATGTCCGGATTTTTGGCCCGGATCTTATCTACCAGTTCCAAATAGCTTTCCTTGGTATAATGACGATTCATGATCTTTAGCAGACGGCTGCTTCCGGACTGCAGTGGCAAATGTAGATGTTTGCATATTTTATCAGACTGCGACATCACCTCGATCAGCTCATCTGACAGATCCTTCGGATGTGAAGTCATAAAACGGATCCGCTCCAGCCCTTCGATCTGCTCTACCTGACGCAATAACTGTGCAAAACTGATCGGATGCTCTAACGTCTTACCGTAAGAATTTACATTTTGTCCCAGTAACATCACCTCAACAACGCCATCCGCTACCATACCTTTGATCTCTTCGATAATATCTTCCGGTTCGCGGCTGCGCTCACGTCCACGTACATACGGCACAATACAGTAACTGCAAAAATTATTGCATCCAAACATAATATTAACGCCGCCCTTAAAAGAATACTTACGGGAATTTGGCAATTCTTCCACGATCTCCGTTGTATCTTTCCAAATATCAATGATCATTCTCTTGGCATCCTGATCAAACAGTCGCATTGCCAGCAATTCTGCCAACTTAAATATATTATGCGTGCCAAAAATAATATCTACATTGCGATAACTCTTCTTTATGCGCTCAATAACTTCCGGCTCCTGCATCATGCAGCCGCAAAGGATCGTCAGCATGTCCGGATTTTTGGACTTGTAACGTTTTAACTGCCCTAGCCTTCCATATACCTTAAGATTTGCATTTTCACGAACGGTACAGGTATTATACAGCACCAGATCTGCCTGTTCACTATCCGTCTCCTCATATCCGATCGTCTGAAGAATACCTAGGATCTTTTCCGAATCTCTGGCGTTCATCTGACATCCAAATGTTTTAATATTGCATGTGAGCTTTCGCCCTTTTTCCTGCTCTTTCTGCGCAATATGCTGCTGCAGTTTTTTTATAAAATAATACTGTCTGTCCGGTTCTTTTTCCGGTGGCGGTAATGTAAGGTCTGCCGCCTGCACCATAGCATTTATATTGGTATAGTGTTCCATAAGTTAGCTGCTCCTATCTTGAAAAATTCTCTAATCATTTTACTATACCATATATTACATTGTCCGTCAAAGCCGCTAAGAACCGCTTCTATTTCATGAAGAATGATATCGATCCCGGCGCAGTGATAATATTATACTTCCTTTTCCATTTCCTCCTGCTGCTCCTGATAATGCGGAAACATAACTTCCACATGAAACAGATCGCCATCCAAAAAGATCTGAAACGTCCCCTGCATCAGCTCCGTCAGGCTCTTCGCGATAGAAAGCCCCAGACCGCTGCCCTCTGTAGAACGCGAACTGTCTCCACGCACGAAACGTTCCGTAAGCTCTTCCGGTGTAATATTTAGCTTGGCCGCCGACACATTTTTCATAGAGAACACGATTCCTTCTTCCTGCTCCTGCAGTGCAACATACACACGCGTACCCGGCATGGCATATTTTTTTGTATTCATATACAGATTTTCCAAAATACGGTATACCCTTCTTCCGTCTCCCAAAAAGAGCAGCTCCTGATTTGGAATATCGCACTCCAGTTCCAATTTATTTTCTTGGAACAGATCTTCGAACTCACCATTCGTCTGCGTTACAATTTCGCCAAAATCAATGACATCCATCTCTAATTCGATCGCACCACTGGATGCCTTTGATGCCTCGATCAAGTCTTCGATCAATGTTTTTAAGCGCTTACTTTTGCGATCTAAGATTGCAATATATTCCTTCGCCGTTTCATTGGTAAGATTCTGTCTGCCTAACAGATCCACATAATTTATAATAGAAGTAAGCGGCGTCTTAATATCATGTGACACATTGGCAATCAGTTCTGTTTTCATTCGTTCGCTGCGCACACTTTTTTCAACCGCCTCATCCACGCGCATGCCAACACGATTCAAATACTGTACCAGTTTGGTCTGTCGGTAAGAAGCTCCACTTGGTGCCACGATGTGCATTGAAAAATCTCCTTCTGACATCTGCTCTACCTCGCGCAGCAAAATGCGATCCGCCCGCTCCGTGCGCAGATTATGAATCTGTGTTGCAAGTAAGAGAAGCAGCAACACCAAATAAGCCACAAGGCATAGTATCCCTTTCCGCTCCATAAGGACTGTCTTTACTCCTCGGTATTTCTGTACAAATTGGAATACATATACAATCAATACTCCCTGCGCCAATCCTTCCAGTAAAAACAAGGTCAAATATCTCTGTCCGATCGGCAATTCATAAAACAATCTTTTGGCAAATCCCGGAAACTGTCCCAAATGCAGCTTTCCAAATATGATCTCACGGACAAACAGAAACAGAATACTTCCCTCCAAAAAGTTTCCCGCTTTCATTCGTTTTAATAAACTCAAAAAAATTTCTGCAGCCAGACAATTCATTGCCCAAAAGAGAATGGCCGCAATCAAAAAATCCAGCCTTGCCATAGAGCCGTTCCACATTTGCAGTATCCAGTGATATATCTGTACCAAAAATAGGACACATAGAGCCAACAATTCCAACCAGACCTTGTCCACACTGTGTAATACGATCTCCTTATATCCTGCCTGATGCCCTGTACATAAACACATAGCAAATAATAAAATCAGCGTCAAAACAAGAGCAGGCATTAACAGACTGTGCCCGACCTGTGCATAATACGCCTGCTTGTCAGACCAGATATATTGTGTTTCAAAAACATCCGCCACCGTTTTATTACGAACTGCATTTAAATCCAATCCAACGGCAATGCTATAAGACCGACCTTGATATTCTTGTGCGATCTGCATGATCTTTTCCTGAATATTACCGGACATTTCAAACGTATCCTCCGGCAGATTACTCTGTCCGTTATAGTCTCTGTTGTTATAATAAGCAAACAGTACATTACTCTTATCCGTCGCCTTTTCCACTTTGCCTGCCGTAACCATGCGTTCGACTTGATTCCACCAATTCTCATTATTCGTCAACAGCATACCGGCAGAATCCTGATAGCCATATGCAAAATTGGTCCCCGAAAAGATATAGTGCAATTCCTGATAGGTTTCTACCAAAAACACTGCGTAATCTGTCGCCGTTTCCATAGTTCTCGGAATACGGTGCATTGACCATGGCATTTTGTTGTCCGGAATGTGAGCATACGTGTCTTCCATCTCCTGTTCCAGCAGTTTCTGACACTCTTTTTTGCTATACCGTTTTTCCTCTGTTTCCGTATACGCTTCATATTGCTCGTAAAAATCCAGATATTCTTTGGACCATTTTCCCTGATCATCTTTGGCGTATCTCAATAATTTATTAATAAAATACCATTTCGCATATTTTTCATAATAGGTAATAATATATTTTTCATAGACACTGCTGGCATGAAACTGTATTGGCATCGTATTCAAATGTCCAATCTCAATATCCAGATCTTTCTGATACTGCTTTCCATAATCTTTGGTCAGACTATTTACCAACACCATGTTGGACTCATATTTCAGTGCATCCGCAATCTGCTTTTCTCTTACGCCCACTCCGGAATGATTCGTAAACTGGTAGACTTGTCCATCATCAACAATGACCTTATCTCTTGCAGACAGCGCATACTGTGTCTCGATCGGATAACTGACTCCGGAGGCGCACTTGTCCTGAAAATCGGACATAAAAGAACGCAGTCTGCTCGCATGAAGCCCGGTACTGTTTGCCCGTCGCAACAATTCTTTTAATGTATATTGTTTGTGAGTTATGTTTCTTCATTGGTGATCTGAATGTAAGTGAGACGAATGTCTTCCATTTAGATCATCTCACCATTAATGACTAACTTCTT
>ERZ791830.1601-NODE-1601-length-13294-cov-3.211723_pt1 | contig 13294 bp, 13 predicted proteins | sample MGYA00509945_ERZ791830 | MGnify/ENA primary metagenome ERZ791830 (study PRJEB30046, sample SAMN00792021) | human gut metagenome | study: EMG produced TPA metagenomics assembly of the A metagenome-wide association study of gut microbiota in type 2... | reverse complement strand
GTGATTTGTCTGTTGTGGGCCCCCGTCCGGAGCGCCCGGAGATCGCCGCACAGTACTGCGAGGAGATGCCGGAGTTTGCGCTGCGCCTGCAGGCAAAGGCTGGTTTGACCGGTTATGCACAGGTGTACGGCAAGTATAACACCACCCCCTACGATAAGCTGCAGATGGATCTGATGTATATTGCACATCCCAGCCTGATCGAGGATTTGAAAATCATGTTGGCAACCGTGAAGATTTTGTTTATGCCTGAAAGCACCGAAGGAATTGAGGCCGGTCAGACCACTGCGTTGGGGCATGAATATGCAGAAAAAGATGAATAAAACACATGAAAATGTGCATAATTCAAGGCTTTCTGCAGATTTATGAATGGAGAATTTTGCCTGTTCCTTTGATGGTTTCAGACAAAAAGAGCAGAGGGTAACGATGCAGACCCGAGCTGTATCCCTGTAGAAGGGGAGAAACCTTCGATACCCTATGACCAAAAGACATAGGACAGACAAACGATAAAAAATGTCGATATCCTTTGATCAAAAGAGGGAAAACAGAATGACGAGAAAATGGGCGCTTTTGATAGTTTCAGGAAGATATAAATGAGTTTGATGAATGCTCTCGATGGTTTCAGGAAGAATGAGTAGGGATAGATGGATGCCGTTAGGTATGAAGAGACGGGAATGTGGATATGTTAACCACACGGATGTGGTTAGGCAAGAAGAGACGGAGCAAGCGGATACAGCTGCTTTTTACTGAAACTGGTTTACCAGTTTAAACATTGGAGTTTTTGAGACGCTCCGAGACATAGATCTGTCTCTGAGCATTTCGCTTTGTTTTAGGTGATAATCACCTCTACTTTTATAGAAGGATGGACTAGAAAATGCACGATAAACTAGCATGGCTCATTAAGCATGTCACTTTTATTAACTGGCTATATCAAAAGATTATGAGTCTTTGTTTTCGGTTGATGGGTTTATTTATCCCTGTAGATGAAAAGCTGGTACTGCTTTCTTCATATGGTGGAGATCAGTACAACGATAGCCCGAAGGTTCTTTTTGAAGCCATGAAATCTGACCCTCGATTCAAAGGATTTCATTATGTTTGGGCTTTTGCGAATCCAACTGCCTTTGATGTTCCTGAAGCAGAGAAGGTCAAGATAGATTCATTGTTGTATTTCAAAACAGCTTTAAGCGCAAAAATATGGATCACTAATGTAAATATTGAACGTGGGCTTCATTTCAAAAAGAAATCACAGATTTATCTGAATACTTGGCATGGTACTGGCCCCAAAGCGAGTGGCAATGCTGTCAAAGGTCGAAATGATTATGATTTCTCCTACGTGGATATTATTTGCGTTGACGGGCAGCATACTCGTAACCAAATGATCAATGACTACAATGCCCGTGAAGAAAACCTGCTCTTTAGTGGTCGGCCACGTGAGGATGAGCTTTATACATTTAATGAGGAAACTACCAAGAAAATCAGAAATTCTTTGAGTATCTCGGAAGAGAAGAAAATCCTTCTCTATATGCCCACATGGAGGGAACATGGAAATCTCGAACTATCAAAAGACTTATGGGAAAAGAACCTCTCCAATGAGTTTGTAATGCTTGTTAGAACTCATCATTTTGTAAAAACTGAACCGAGTATTTCCAATAACGATTTCTGGATTGATGTATCAGATTATCCTGATGTGAATGAACTGTACTGGGTTTCGGATGTACTTATTTCTGATTATTCAAGCGCTTTTTTCGATTTTGGATTATTGGCGAAACCTATGGTTTGCTTTGCCTACGACTATGATGAGTTTGAGAAGAATCCCGGACTTATTATGAATCTTAAGAAGGAATTTCCAAGTGGCATTAAGTCTACAGAACAAGAAGTCATTGAGTTCATTAAGAGTATGGATTTCATCGAAGAAGGCAAGAAGACTAAGGCATATATTGATGGCTATTTAAGTAGGCCAGAGAATTCTACAAAAATGTGTGTTGATAGAATAATAGACTTGCTATCAAATAAATGACCAGTTAGGAAGGAAATCTATGAATTTATACGATAATAAAGAATACATGGGCGATATCCTCTACGTTGGAGGTTTGCAGCTTCCATGGGAAAAATTGCATAATAAAAGCATCATGCTCTCGGGATCTACAGGACTTATAGGAAGTTTTCTTGTGGATGTCATTCTGGAGAAAAATGTGCTTGATGACCTGAACTGCACAGTTTATGCCCTAGGACGAAATGAGGAAAAAGCTCGCAAGCGTTTTAACAAGTTTGCGAACGACTCACATTTCGTATTTATCCCCTACGATGTAAAACTCCCGTTGGCCCGCAGCGATATTGGGACAGTTGACTATATTCTTCATCTTGCATCAAACACACATCCACTGCTGTATGCGACCGATCCAATCGGTACCATAACTACAAATATTATAGGTGTACAAAACCTTCTTGATTTTTCAGTAGAGCACCGCGCATCCAGATTTGTATTCGCTTCATCAAATGAAGTTTATGGCGAGAATCGCGGAGATGTTGAATTGTTTGATGAAGAATACTGTGGATATATCAACTGTAACACCTTGAGGGCGGGTTATCCGGAAAGTAAGCGTTGCGGAGAAGCTTTATGTCAGGCTTATAAGGTTCAAAAAGGGCTGGATGTAGTCATAGCTCGACTTACTCGCTCCTATGGACCGACAATGATCAAGTCTGATACAAAGGCAATCAGCCAATTTATCAAGAAGGGCATTGCAGGTGAGGACATTGTTCTGAAGTCAGAGGGAACACAATTTTATAGCTACACTTATATGGCAGATGCTGTGAGCGGACTTCTCTGGGTACTGTTGGCTGGAGAAAACGGTGACGCTTATAACATTGCAGAAGAACGCAGCGATATTATGCTAAAAGATTTGGCAGCTGTTATTGCCGGAATCAAAGGGAAAAAAGTTGTATTTGAATTACCGGATGCAGTAGAGGTTGCAGGTTATAGTAAGGTGACGAAGGCTCGGCTAAATGGACATAAGCTTCAATGCTTGGGGTGGAGACCAAAATACGATATTAAATCAGGAATGGAAAGAACTATAAGAATTTTGGAGACTATGGAAACGTGATCATAGTCTTACTAAAACAAGTTTTTTTGATTGCACCTAGACTTGAATGTACATCATGAGGTTGTAGATATGAAGAACTACGTGATTCTGCTTGCCGGCGGGGTTGGCAAACGGATGCAGGCGGAGATGCCGAAACAATTTATAGAGGTAAAAGGAAAGCCAATCATTGTCCATACACTTGAAAAATTTCAAAACCATCCGGATATAGAAAAGATTGTCGTTGTGTGCGTCAAGGATTGGATTGAACACTTGCAAGATCTGATTAAGAAGTATTCCCTCTCGAAGGTTGCTTGGATTACAGAAGGTGGTTCTACAGGTCATGATTCTATACGAAATGGAGTATTCTTCTTAAAAGATAAAATAGAACCTAATGACTATATTATAGTTCACGACGCGGTTAGACCCGTTCTTCCCAAGAAGGCCATAGATGAGGTTCTTCATGTGGCACATGAAAATGGGAATGCATCTTCATCAATTGCATGCCATCCGCCAATAGTCTATACCGAAGATTTCAAGTCGGGGATAAAGGATGTTGACAGAGAACACGTTATGCTTACAGCTTCCCCACAGGTATATAAATACTCTTTGGCTTTGAAATACTATGAGAAGGCAGAAGAGGAAAACAAGCATAATTTTACATTCACGAGTTCATTGCTAATCCATTATGGTGAGAGGGTCTACTTCGCTAAAGGGACTACCAGTAATATAAAGGTCACTCAAAAAGAAGATCTTGCACTGTTCGAAGCACTTCTAAGCATACCTGAGGACCTTTTATATAGTTAGGGCAATACCGCATAATTCTAAGTGCCGCAGCCGCCTGAGCGGTGCTTAAGCCGTAAGGCGGGAATTATGTGGTGTTGCCTTAGATTATAAGCAATATTGTAAGTGTTAGGTGGAAGGAGATAATATATTGAATTGTTCAGACTACTTGGTCGACTTTTTAATCAAACATGATGTGACGGACGTGTTTGGTTATGCGGGGGGATATATAGTCCCCTTCATGGATGCGTTATACAAGCGGAAAGACGAGATTACTATTCACGTTTGTTATAACGAACAGGGATGTGCTCTTGCAGCAGACGGTTATGCGCGTACTAGCGGAAAAATCGGAGTTTACTTCACAACATCTGGCCCTGGTGCGGTAAATGGAATTGGTGGACTTGCGGATGCTTGGTTCGATGGGGTCCCGATTATGGGCATCTGTGGAAATGTTCCGACAAACGAAATGAAAGGTTTTTCAGGAATCCGACAGAATGGTTTTCAAGAGATGGATATTGTGTCCATGACCAGGAATATTACGAAGTATTCTGTGACCGCAAATACTAGCAAAGGGTTTGCGGACATTATAAGCCGTGCATACAACATGGCGTTATTAGGTAGGAAAGGAGGCGTTATCATTGATTTTCCGCTCGACATACAGCAAGCCGATATTGTTAGTCGGTAATGGTGTTAGAATTGCAGGCGCAGTTGATATGGTTCATGAGTTCGCTAAAAGGACAAATATACCTGTGTTGACGACCATGAACGGAGTTGACCTTGCCCAGGATGATCTTCATATCGGGTTTATCGGTACTCATGGTAATCGAGTTGCAAACATGATTCTTAATGAGTGTGATCTCATTGTGTCTGTTGGGGCACGTCTTGGTATCCGTCAGGTTGGTCAGTTCAATGAGAAATTTGCGCCTCATGCTGATTTGGTGCGCTGTGATATTGATGAATACGAATTAAGCCGGAATATCAAAGAAGGGGAGAAGAAGTATCATACTGACGCACGTGATTTCATGAGAATGATTATGGAAGAAGACGTTCCAGATTATTCGGATTGGAAAAGACAGTGCCTTGAGGCTAAAGCATATCTTTCTTCTTTTGATAAACAGCCGGGGAATATGGCGGTTGAAAAGATTGCGTCTCTGCTTCCCGAGAATCCAAATGTATCCATTGATGTTGGTATGCATCAGTGCTGGTGTGCGCAGTCCCTCGTTTTGAAAGGCTATGAGGGCCGCATACATATCAGTGGTGGTTACGGAACGATGGGGTGTGGACTTCCATTTGCGATTGGTTCCTGCATTGCAGAGAAGAAAAAGCCGGTATATTGCATTGCTGGTGACGGTGGCTTTCAGATGAATATTCAGGAAATGGAGACTGTTCACAGAGAAAGCCTTCCCATCAAGATCTTTATTCTTAACAACCGGGTACTCGGTAAAATCAGCGAAACACAGCATTTCAATCATGGTGACAGGTTTGCGGCTACTGCAGTAAGTGGCGGTTATACTGTACCCAATTTCCAGAAGATTGCTGAAGCATATGGTGTCCGAGCGGCTACTCTTACATCATATGATGATCTATCGCAGTATAAAGAGTGGATTGATGATGACGAGCCTTGCCTGTTCGATATCCCGCTTCCCGAGAACAGTTTGCTGACTCCAAAAATTAAATTTGAAACGGGGCAGATTAATCCGAGACTGGAGGATTCCGCTTTTGCCCACGCAAAGGAAATACTGAAAAGCTAATCCAACACAGTAATTGATTTATTCATAGTCAGTTTGAGGGTTTGTATATGAGAGTTTTATTGATTACAAACAAAGTGAAAACGTATGCACTTGGATTCCAAAATGTTATTGAGCCGTTAAAAGCTCTTGGCCGTGAGATTATATGGGCAGCAGATTTTTCTCACTTTGTCGGAGAAAGATCATTGATACCATGTGTTGTTGAGAATATTAATATTAACACAAACCCTCTAAACCCTATTAACTGCAGTGCATTGAAACAGGTTTGTGAAATTATCAAGAAGTATGAAATTGAAGCTATTCAATGTAGTACCCCAATAGGTGGACTTATTGGAAGACTATCAGGCAAGAAAATGAAAATCTCCCCTGTTATCTACGCTGCAAATCAAGAATGTAGATTACACTGCTGAGTGTGCTAACACCAAGCAATTTCGAGACGAGGTCGTACAGTATGGTGTGGGTGCGACTGAGATGTGTATTAAAAAGATGTTTGGAGAAGCTAAATGAAAGTACTTATGTGGATGGGAGGAAACTTTGACAGAAGGACTCCATCAGAGCATTTGCTGGTTGCAATAGTTCAAGCTTTGTATGCAGACGGACACACAGTACACATTATTCAAAAGGATACTGGAGGTCCGCTTCCTAAATTGCCAAGTGAGCTGGTTGAACTTGGAGTGACTACTGATTGTATTCCATGTCGGTTGGCATCAAAAAGCAATTTTATTGCAAGATATCTTGTTGAACTAAGGTATGTATGGAAATGTAGAAGACTGATCAAAAAGTATAGAGACTATGATGCAGTTTTTAATCAGTCTAGTAATGTGGCCGGTTTTATGGCTTTTGTAGTGAAGCATAATATGCCTAAGGCACGACTCACCTATAATGTTCAGGACATTTTTCCAGAAAATGCTGCTTATATTGGCAGTGTGAAAGGAATAGTGTATAAGATTCTTTCTGCAGAGCAACGATATGCCTACCGTCATGCAGATCAAATAATCACAATTTCGGAAGACATGAAAGAGTTGCTGATTGAAAAAGGTGCAGATTCGCAAAAAACTGATGTTGTGTATAACTGGAGCTATACTGACAATTTGTACCGTTATGAGGACGTATATAACGAAAAAATTGCGAAGTATTTATCTACGGGTAAGTTCAATGTGGTTTATGCGGGCAACATTGGCGCCATGCAGAATGTAGATGTGGTAGTGGAAACCGCAAAACTTATGCAGGATGAAGAAGATGTTCACTTTCATATTTTTGGAGATGGCATGTATAAGGAACGGCTTCAACACGAAGCGGAAGGATTAAGCAATATTTCTTTCTGGCCGATGCAGCCGTCAGAGTTGGCTCCTAGCATTTATGCTATGGCAGACGTAAATGTGATTCCTCTTGCACCCAATATTTACCGAACTGCTCTGCCAAGTAAAACAGCTACTTGCATTGCATGCCAGAAACCTATTGTAATGGCAATTGGAAAAGAAAGTATTTTTGGAAGAAAACTCTCACAAGTAGAGGCTGTAAAACTTGTTGATTCAAGCAACCCAGTTGAGGTAAAAGAAGCGATTTCAAAGCTCCAAAATCATGAGGCATATAAGGATTTGTCGGAATTTTATAAGGAGCATTTTGTTAGATCTGCAAATAGTGAGAGATATAAAGAACTAATAACAAGACGAGGAATAAATCGATGAGAATAATGATGATAGGGGGCGGTTTTGCACCCGCAAAAAAGTATGGAGGCCCCGTAGTAAGTATGGTGAATCTCTGTAACTTTGATACCACAAGCGAGTACTATGTTGTTGCAAGAAATCATGACTGGAAAAACGAGGAAAAGCTTGTTGGGATTCACTCAGGTTGGAATGTTTTCAATGATAATACAAAAGTACTTTATTTAGGGGACGATGAGCACACAGTTGGGAGATATAAGGATATTGTTTCTGAAATTAATCCGGATTTGATTTACATCAATGGTTTTTACCTGGCCCATATGTACTTGCCGGCTATTGTTGCTGCGCAAAATAAAAAAGTTCCATTGCTCATCGCTCCAAGAGGGACATTGAACAAAAATGCAATGGCGATTAAATCCGCCAAAAAGTATGCATACTGCTTGTTCATGCGTTGCTTGTTAAAAAAGGAACGCACGTTCTTTCAATCAACTTCAGATGAAGAAACTGATAGGATTCATAGTTTACTTGGAATTAAACCAAGCAAGATTTATGTTGTTGAAAATGTTCCAACAATTCCGAATGCAGTAGTCAATGCGGTAAAAAAAGAGAGAGGTATCGTAAGGTGCTGTTTCTTTGCAAGAATCTGCAAAAAGAAAAATCTGCTTGGTGCCCTTGAAGCTCTACAAGGATGTAAGGAGAATGTGGTTTTTAATATATATGGAAATATAGAAGACAGTGAATACTGGAAACTCTGTGAAAGAAAAATAGGTGAAATGCCTTCTAATGTATCGGTTTACTATAAAGGGGAATACGATCATGATAGTGTGTTTGATTTAATGAAAGACAATCACGTTTTCCTTTTTCCTACATTTAGTGAAAACTATGGACATGTTATAGTGGAAGCACTATTAGCGGATCTCCCAGTAATAATTAGCGATCAAACTCCGTGGAATGGGGTTTACGCCAACGGAGCGGGATATGCTTTGCCCCTCAAGGAAACAGGTGCATTTACAACAGCAGTGGACAATTATGCATTGATGGATTCGGAAGAATTTGAGAAACAACGTCAAAACGTACATAAATATGTCAGATGTGCTCTGAAATTGGAAGAACTAAAGAATAAGTATAAAAGTATGTATTCTAATGTGATTGAACCAAGCGATAAGGGATTTTAACGATATGAAAAGACAAATCTTGGTTAAAATGAAGCCATCTGAGCTGTTGATTGCATTTTTGCTTCTCCTTTTTTTGATTGGTGCAACATTCGCTTATGCAACAGAGATGCGATTTAGCATTCAGAAATCGTGCATAATTGCTTATGGTTTTTGTGTTGTGTATATATTATTCTGCTTATTTAACAGTAAGCAATCGATATTTTCCCCTGTAATGATAATAATTCATTATCTATTTGTTACGGGATTTGGTGTACCAATTGCTTATTTGTTTGCGCCAGAGTACACAGGTATGCGATTGAATAGATCGAAAATGTTTTATGGAATATATCTAGATAAGTACATATTAATTTCGACTGTTGCGTTATCATCGATCTTGTTGGCGGTTCTCTTGTTTTCACAGACGAAAAGAGGTTGTGAGGTTTTCTTAGGCGATTCATTCCGGGAGGAAAAAAACTACTATTACGAGATTGGATTATTTCTGCTTATCTCATTTGCAGTATATTGCGTTTACGGTGTGTTGACGCGAAAAATAGTTCTGTTTAGTTATTCTGAGTATAAAGCTGCGTCGAATAGACTACTAGGATATCTAGAAAGAGGATATTGGTTTGGAACAATCTTTGCTTGTGCTGCGGGAACAAAGAAACAGATAGGATATGCAATACCGTGGTTTCTGTTGGGATCTATTATCTTACTCCTAGCAGGAAATCGAAATGACATATATTTCCCAATGTTAATTGGCATGGGCTTATATGTCATGCGATTTGCCAAACTACCAAGATTTCTGGTGATTGGTGTGTCATCGCTGATTCTTCTTTCAAGCCCAATTTTAATTCTACTGCGAAATAATGGAGAAGTTACAATGTCAGAGTTATCTGTTTTCAACCTTTTAGGAGAAACCTTCTCTGAATTAGGTGGACAGGTATGTGCATCCTCACATATGTTTAGATGGCTAGAACAAGGCGATCATTATGGAATGGGAATATGCTATGTGATGGGTGTAATAGGTTCTATATTCTATCCGTTTCATATCGGTGTTGAAACTGCAATAAGCAACGCAGGATATTGGATTGAAAATCGAACAGTTGCTATCGGATTTTCTATGGTAGCTGAGGTGTTTTATAACTTTGGGATTTTTGGTCTCGGTATTGTATTCTTTCTTATCGGTTTATATCTTGTAATCAGAGAAAGAAAAGTGATTTCGGATACAGATGAACTAGTTAGGACAGGGTTCCTTTACTTCTGGTTGTTATACCTGGTTAGAAACTATTTTGGTTTTTCTTTTACATATGCGATTATGTTTTATGCTGTGTATTTTCTTGAAAAAGTTGTGAGAAGCCTTTTCGAGTATCAAAGGAGGTAAAATATAAGCATGAAAAAAGAAATATATAACATATGTGTGGTTGCGCCGTCAATCAGTGGAGGAGGTGGAGCGGAAAGAACTGCGGTTCTGTTGTGCAACTCATTATGTAGAGATGCTCGATTTAACGTGTCGATTTATGCAATGGATACTAAGGAATCGTCTTACGTATTAGATAAGAAAGTTAAGTACGTTAAACTTGATGAGGGCCTAAGCAAAAATAAACTGCTAAAGAATATAGAAAGAATTATCAAACTCCGAGAAATAACTAGGTCGGAGATAGATTTGGTGATTGGTTACACGATACAAGGTGGAATATTTGCTTGCATCTGTAAATTAATGAATCGAAAACTCAAAACAATTGTTTGCGAACGGCAGGATCCGTATCAATTTTCTTATGCAAAAAGAAAATTGAGAGATTTCTTATATAGATTCTCATCTGGCGCAGTGTTTCAGACATTAGATGCACAAAAGTACTTTAATAGTATTGTAAGAGACTCAACTGTTATTTCAAATTTCATTGATTTGTCAATTATGCCGGAGCCTATATCATGGAACCAACGAAAAAGCGAAATTGTTAGTGTTGGAAGATTAACAAATGCAAAGAATCATCAGATGCTAATCTATGCATTCGCAAAAATCACGAATGAGTTTCCATCAGTAAAGTTGAAAATATATGGGGAAGGCCCAAATAAAGATAAACTTCAGGAGCTGATAAAAAAACTTGACATAACCGGGAGAGTGGAATTGTGTGGAAGAAAGGACGATGTTTTTTCGTACACCAAATATGCAAAGTATTTTGTTCTTTCTTCTGATTATGAAGGATACCCAAATGCCTTACTGGAATCGATGGCACTAGGACTATCGTGTATTGCAACGGATTGTCCATGTGGGGGACCGAGGGCAATGATTGAAGATGGGAAAAATGGTATGTTGGTTCGTGTCAACAATAGTGATGAACTAGCTGATAAATTGCATTTCATTCTCTCGCATGATGATGCAGCGGAGAATATAGCACACAGGGCGGAAAAAGTACGCGAAACAAATTCCTCCACAAATATTATGAGGCGATGGATCACATATATTTTACACGTATGCGAGAAGGAGACATAAATGGCACGGATATCGCTGATTCTGGAATATGTTGTATCAACCATACGGATAAGACTGATTCCTCAAGTAGAGCTTCAAGGAAAAAAACTTGTTGATATTAGGGGACAAATCAAATGCAGTAAGGGTTCAAAAGTTATACTTCATGACAAAGTGGGAATGAGAAAAGGGTCCTATTTGTATGTGCGAAAAGGCGGAATTGTGGAAATTGGAGAAAGAACGACATTTAATCATAATTGTCTTATAACTGCACGAAAGTCTATTACAATAGGAAAACGTAGCATTTTTGGACCGGGTGTTATGATTTATGACCATGATCATGACTATAAAACAGATATGCAGGAATACAGATGTGAAGATGTTAGCATTGGTGGTAACTGCTGGATAGGTGCCAACTCCATTATTCTAAAGGGAGTTCACTTGGGCGATAATTGCGTCGTTGCTGCTGGAACTATTTTACGGGGGGGAGATTATCCTAGTAACTCTTTAATCTATAATTCCTGCAGCACTGTTATAAAGCAAATTCAAGGACAATTTGAGAATGAGAAAAAATAAACTATTTAAGAATACATTTAGCTCGTTGCTTTATCAAATGGTAGCTATAGTGTGTGGCTTTATTCTCCCGCGAGCTATTTTGAGCTTCTATGGATCGGAAATTAATGGTCTTGTAAATTCTATAACGCAGTTTCTTGCTATTTTTTCATTTATGGATATGGGTGTTGGGGCTGTTGTTCAATCGGCTTTATACAGGCCCTTGGTTGAAAAAAACAATGAAGAAATAAGCAATGTGGTTACTTCAGCAAGCCGGTTTTTTAAGCGTGTCGCCCTTATTCTCCTTGTTTATATTTTGGGGCTTGTTGTTTTATATCCGCAGATTGCAAATCAGAACTTTGATGTCCTGTTCTGTGCCGAGTTGATCGTGGTGATGGGAATTTCTTCGTTTGCTCAGTATTATCTTGGAGCAGTTGATCAATTAATTTTGCAAGCGGATCAAAAGGGGTACATTCAATATTATCTACAAGCAGCATCTGTCTTAATTAACACCGCAGTGTGCACAGCACTTATTTATTTGAATTTCAGTATAGTCTTTGTGAAATTGGCGACATCGCTAATTTATGTTGCGCGTCCATTAATTGTCAGGGCTTATGTTAACAGGCATTATAAACTGAATAGACATGCACAGTACAAGAATGAGCCGATTGTCCAAAAATGGAACGGTATGGCGCAACATGTGTCTGCAGTAGTATTACAAAGTACAGACTCTATTGTATTGACTATGTTTGCATCTCTCTCTGATGTTTCTGTTTACGCAGTGTATCATTTGGTAGTTAATGGAGTTAAAGGAATAACAATTTCTCTCATGAATGGGCTTCAACCATATTTTGGAGCAATAATTGCTAAAGGAGATAAGGAAAAATTGTTTAGAAGTTTCTCCTTAGCAGACTGGAGTATCCACACGGTTGTTACGTATGTTTTTGGATGTGCCGCTACATTGATTTTACCGTTTGTTGAAGTGTATACAAACGGAATAACAGATGCGGTTTATTATAGGGTGGCTTTTTCACTGCTGATTGTAGTTGCTTATGCAGTGTACTGCATAAGAAGCCCGTATCATCTTTTGATTAAAGCAGCAGGTCATTATCAACAAACTCAAAGAGTTCATGTTATTGGAACACTCCTAAATATAGTGATTTCGGTAATGGTTGTAAAGGCATGGGGGTTGGTTGGTGTGGCTATTGGAACTTTAGCAGCGATGACATATCAAACGGTCTGGATGGCTTTTTACATCTCAAAAAACATTGTTTTTTGGCCTATTATCAGATTTTTTAAACAACTTGCAACTGATATTGCTGGTTTTGTTTTAATTGTGTTTATAGGAAACCTTCTAAAAATGAGTGGTGTTTCGTACGCTGCATGGATCGTTCTTGCAATAAAGATATGTCTAATTGCTGCGCTAATCGAGGTTACGATAAATGCAATCTTCTATCCCAAAAATCTTAGCTTGATAATTCATAAGAAAATAATGAGAAAAGTAAAAAAGTGATATCTAATCTCTTTTTAGGAGGAAATTAAAATGTCTGCATTTGATAACGCAACCCTTATGATCACTGGTGGCACTGGTTCTTTTGGCTCCACCGTTCTGAAGCACTTCCTGGATTCTGACCTGAAGGAGATTCGTATCTTCTCCCGTGACGAAAAGAAGCAGGACGATATGCGCCATGAGCTTCAGGCCAAGCATCCGGAGAATGCCAAGAAGGTTAAGTTCTACATCGGTGATGTCCGCAATCCTCAGTCCATCCGTGACGCAATGCCCGGTGTTGACTACATTTTCCACGCCGCCGCACTGAAACAGGTTCCTTCCTGCGAGTTCTTCCCCATGCAG
>ERZ791830.1573-NODE-1573-length-13514-cov-3.850212_pt1 | contig 13514 bp, 8 predicted proteins | sample MGYA00509945_ERZ791830 | MGnify/ENA primary metagenome ERZ791830 (study PRJEB30046, sample SAMN00792021) | human gut metagenome | study: EMG produced TPA metagenomics assembly of the A metagenome-wide association study of gut microbiota in type 2... | reverse complement strand
GTAATGCCGGTGGGAATGCCACCCCATTTCCGGAAGCGCTTCCAGATTTCCACGGAGTAGGCGGCTGCCTGTTCTTCTTTCAGAAGCAGATGAAATTCATCGATATAGTACCGGGTGGCTTTCCGGGCCTCCCGGTTCCGTGTGACACGGTTCCACACCTGATCCTGAACGATCAGCATTCCGATTTTCTTCAGCTGCTTGCCCAGCTCCTTAATGTCATAGCAGACCACCCGGTTGCTGACGTCCACATCCGTGCGGTGGTTAAACACATTCAGGGAGCCGTCTACGTAGATTTCCAGTGCTGTTGCCACAAACTGGGCTTCCTTTTCCTCCTGCTTTCGCAGGCAATCATACAGGTCGCCGAGAATGGGCATGTTTTCCGGCTTTGGATCGCTGAGATACTTCTGATAGATCATCCGCACACAGCGGTCAATGACGGTTTTCTCCACAGGCTTCAATCCCTCCTTGCCGCCCACGATCAGCTCACACAGGGACAGGATAAAATCGGATTTCAGAGAAAGCGGGTTGTCCTCGTCGCTGTAATTCAGGTTGATGTCCATGGGATTGATGTGGTGGTGGGAAGTCGGAGAGATTTTAATGACCTGCCCGTCCAATCGGTGTACCAGCGGATAGTATTCTCCTTCCGGGTCACAGATCATAATATCGTCATTTGTCGCCAGAAACACGTTGACGATTTCCCGTTTGGCGGCAAAGGATTTGCCGGAGCCGGGAGTGCCGAGAATCAGGCCGTTGGGATTTTTCAGCCACTTCCGATCCACCATGATGATGTTGTTGCTCAGGGCGTTGATGCCGCAGTACAGAGCCTCCGGGCTGTTCTGGAAAAGCTCCTGAGTGGTAAAGGGTACAAAGATAGCGACGCCGGAGGAAGTAAGCCCCCGCTGAATCTCGATCTGGTTCAGCCCCAATGGCAGGCTGCTGACCATGCCCTCCTCCTGCCGGAAGTCCAGCTGCACCAGCTGGCAGTTATACTTCTGGGCAATGGAATTGGTCTGGAAAAAGTTGTTGTCCAGCTGCCGCTTGGTGTCGGCGGTGTTGAGAATCAGGAACGTAATCAGGAACATCCGCTGATTCCGGCTTTGCAGATCGGACAGCAGCTTCTTGGCTTCTTCGCCGTAAGTCGCCAAATCCGAGGGAAGAATGTCCATGTCATATCCGGCACGGACGGCTTTCTTCTGTTCCTCAATCTTTGTTTTGTCCAGATCGGTGATGGTGCGCTTGATAGTCTTAATGGCAGCAACTTGATCTACCGACTGGACGTGGATGTTCACAATGACATTGCTTTCAATGTCCAGAAAATCCTTCAGCACACGGTCACTGAGTTCCGGGGCGAGAATCTGCAAAAAACTGACAGAGGCGAATTTTCTACCCATGCGAAAATCTCTCGCCCTGCCGAAGTAAAAGGAACTGGGGGCGATGTAGTCCTTGGTGGACAGACCGGAACGGGGTAAATCCTCCCATCGAAACGAAAACGGCTCCGGGGTGTCCATGCGTAGAATGTCATGGCATACCCTGAGCCGTTCCTGCCCGTTCAGCACCTGAGCGCTGACGCCGAGCTTTTTGAAATTGTTGAGAATATCCGTCTCGATTCGTTCCAGCCGGGGCTTTGCAGAACGAATACTGTCCGCGTCAATGCCAAAGGTCAGGTACTTGGTTTTGACGATGCCGTTGTTGCCCTTTTCCTGCTGATTCCGGATCACCTCAGACAGCTCCCGCTGGATGCTCTCGAACTGGTCTGTGCGCACCGGGATCGTCCGCAGGGCAGCGCCCCGCAGGCCGGTGAGGTTGATAAAGGACAGCTGGAAGGAAACGGAGCTGTCGAAGTAGTTGAGGAAATCGCACCAGCCGTCGAAGATGGCCTGTTTATCCTCGTTGTCCGAGAGTTGGTAGTTGATGTCCCGGAATTGGATGGTTTTTGTGTAGTGATTCTGCGTCACCTGACAAATCCCATCCGGGCGCATGAGCAGATACGGAATGCTGTCCTGAGAAGACTTCTCCTTTTTATCTGTGCGCTTTGCCTTTGAGATAGCGGCCTGCACCGCTTTTTTCTGTTCTCGCTTTTTGCGATGGATGAACAATCCGGTATACCTCCCTGTCTAATTTGTCCTGCCGTGCCAGAACGGCATAGAAATTGTTGGTTCGGTAGGGGCGTTCTTTTGGCCGGAGGAACAGCACCCGAACCATATTGCGGATAATGACTTCCAGATGCTGCCCGTTCTTCTCATACAGCGCCAGCATGAATGCCGGGAGCATGGTGAGGATCATAAGCAGGGCGGCGGTAGAGTTCCCCAGTGGCTTCTTTGTGAGAAAGAACAGGGGAATACCCACGAGCAGCCCCGCGCTGAAGCATATCAGCTGACGCTTGGTCAGGTTGAACAGCACCTTGGACTTGATTTTTGTCAGGTCTTTTGGAATGGTTACATAGGGCATAGACGCACCTCCTTAATGGGCGTTGAATACGGACCGGGCAAGGCTGCTGGTTTTGAACAGGCAGAAGCAGAGCAGCACCGTGTAGCCCATGCAGGTCCAGATGGCGGCGCTGATGTCGCCGGACACGGAAATATTCTGTACCAGCACTGAGTAGATCGCCACGCATACCACAATGAGAAACGCCTGAAATCCCAGGGAAAAGAGGGTGCGCAGATAGTTCTGCCCCATCTGTCCCCACTCCCGGTTGACCATGGTCGCCATGGGGATAGGGGCCACAGAGGTGACGAGAAACACTTCGATCATTCTGCCGTAGGTGATGATGAAAATGCAGATGGTGATAGCCCAGGTACAAAGCCCTACAAACAAGGAATGAAACCAAAGTCCAAAGAGCGGCCCCAATTCCATCTCTGACAGCCTGCTTTCCAGCCCGCCCACCACAGAGGATATGTCGATGCTGGTCTGCCCGACGATCACCCCGGCGGCGCTGTTGACAACGCTTTGGGAAGCCTCAAAAATGCCCATGACAATATCCCATGTGTGGGTGACAATGACTACGGCACAAGCAGACCGGAATGCCCATTTGAAGAACATCCATGTATCCACGTCATTCAGGTTATTGCGGTCTGTGACCAGCTGGATCAGCTCCAGCGTCATAACGATAGCCAGGATTGCCCCGGCGATAGGAAGGATCACGGTATTGGACAGATTCTGGATCATGGTGAAAATACCACTGTTCCAGCTTTGGGGCGTTTTGCCCACCTGGCCGATGATGTTGCCCACCTGCTCATTGGTGGAATCGAACAGGCCGGACAGGTTGCTGACAATGCCGCTGATAAGGATTTCTTTCAGCCAATCCGTAATGCTTTCCCAGATAAAATCCATAGAGTTACCTCCAATCGATCAAGATGTGGGAAATGTGGTCGGTTCGGAGCGCTCACAGTAGACCACATATCGCTGCCGCCCCCCGGAGGCATAGGGGTGACAGGTGAGCAGCGTCAGAAGCTCCCGTCCGGGCTGAATCAGAATCTCCTCCACATCGCTGGGGTCGATGATCTTGATTTCACAGACCCGGTAGGTCAGCGTTTCCCAGAGATTGGTCACGGAAACCGTATCCCCAACATGGAGCTTATCCAGATAGCGGAAGTAGCTGGCTCCGCTGTAGCCACGGTGGCCCGCAATGACGCAGTTGGTGTCCATGCCGCCAATGGGCAGGCTTGTCTGGCTCAAATGGGCGGCTCCATTTGCCATATGCTGTTCCGTGGCTCCCAGATAGATGGGCATTTCCAGATCAATAGCAGGAATACTCAGAACGCCGAAGATTTCATCTGGGAGGCCGTAGTCCACAAGACGGAAGCTGGCTTTCTGGTATTCATAGGCGCAGGATAATCCAGATTGCCCCTGGGCGGCAATGCTCTGGTTGTACCGCACCATATCTTCCCAAAGCTCCGGGTAGGACTTGACGTTCTCCGGCTCAATAGAATCAATAATGACGGTGGTAGTGGGCAGTTCCGGTTCCTCCCGTTCAAGGAAGTCTTTCGCGGTGCTGGCGATAGAGCTGTCCACAGCGGCACCCCAGATATAGGGATACAGGATGGAGACCAACCCTGCAAGGAACACCAGCAGCATAACCGTAATGAGCAGCCCCCGCAGTTTACCGTTTTGCATAGCGGCCTCCTTTGCGGTGTTTGGACTGTTTCTTCCAAATTCGTGTGACAGCGAGCATAAGCAATCCGGCAATTCCAGCGGCACCACACCCAACCAGCAAGCCTTGCAGGTACTTTGCTTCCCATGTGGATGCAGCCGGTTCGGCGCTGACGTTTTCTTCATCCAGTACCGCCGCTTCCTCATAGGGAATCCGGGAGCCACGTACCAGCAGCCTGTGGGTATTGACACCATAGGGAGTGCAGGTGACGAGGGTACACAGGTCCTTGCCCGGAACAATACTTAAGTGGTCTGTTTCATAGGGCAGAACTGTGTTGATCTCTGTTACCTGATACGCCAGCGTTTCACCCAGAACATTCAGATAGAACACATCTCCATGGGTCAGCTGTTCCAGATCGGTGAACATCTTCTGACTTGCCATACCGCTGTGGCCGGAGAGAATGGTGTGGGTATTTTTGCCGCCCACTGGCAGAGAGCTGCCCAGCAGATGCCCCACGCCACGATCCAGTACCTCCGCGTCCGTGCCGTGGTAGATGGGCAAATTCACTTGGATTTTGGGAATTTCCACATAGCCCATGATTCCGTTCCCGGTAATGTCCAGCTGGTCATCGTAATCCTCGGCGGCAGATGACAGAGATTCTTCGCTGTAAGCATCCGCCGCGCCGGGCGTGATTGCCAGATTGTAGGCGACAGCCCGCTGCTTTGCCTCCTGCAGAACGGAATCATCTGTCTGCTGGATTAACTCCTGATATGCCGTCTGAATTTCAGAGGCATATTTTTGGTTGACATAATTTGAAATAAGTGGGTACAGTGTAAGCCCCAATGCCGTGAGAAACAGCACTGCGGCACAGATTGTTATAATTTTCTTTTTCAATACATCCTCCATCTTTTATTTTTGCGTGTCTTTCTCGCTGAAATCCGATGATTGGCGGCAATTTATTCCGACACTTGGCGGAACAATACCCTGAGATTTCTGTCATTGAGTACAAAACAATGCAACAGGACGAAACAGTCTGCTGCATTGTATCATCGGGTTGTGTAATTTTTTACAGTGTTCTCAGCAAGAATGCCATATACAGCGGGAGCGTCAGAACTTGCCCAATGCGCCCAACATTGTAATCTCCCAGCTTGATTGCACTGCTTACATGGTACTTCTCGGGATGGTTCAGAATCGTCTTTGTGCTCTTGATATTCCCGGTTGCCGCCTTTACCTCTACAAGCGTACATTCGCCTTTGTAACGAATCACAAAGTCCACTTCCAACCCGGAATCCTTGTGGAAATAGTAGAGCTTTCGCCCCATTTTGGAGAAAATATCCGCAACCAGGTTCTCAAAGATAGCGCCCTTGTAGCCGTAGAGATTGCCTTGAAGAATGTCGTATTGGGTGCCGTCCTCCAGCATACTGACAAACAGCCCCATATCCCGCATATACACCTTGAATGTGTCCTCCTCGGCATTGCCATCCAGAGGAAGTTCGGTGATGGAAAGGTTATAGCAGCGGGCAATGATCCCCGCATCCTCAATCCATTGCAGACTTCCGGCATATTTGGCGGCTGTGGAGCCTTTCCGAACAACGGAATACTGGAATTTCTTGTTTTCCTTGGCGAGCTGACGGGGAATGGATTGAAAACATTCCTTGATGCGGGACTTATCCTGTTTTTCCGCATACTTCACCATGTCATCCTCATAGGAGCGCACAATGTCCCGCTGGATACGGAGGACTTCGTCCATCTGCTTGCTGTCCACAAAGGTCTGCACCGCATCGGGCATCCCGCCAACAACGGCGTATTGCAGCAGGAGCTGCTTCATCCGACTGTGGAGCATCTCCGGCACCGGCGTTTCAGCGTCCAGCGCTTTTTGCAGCATTGCAATCACCGGTTCCGAAATGCCGTTGGCCCACAGGAATTCCTCAAAATCCAGTGGGTACATATCAATCACAGTTTCCGAACCCACGGGGACCGACTTTGGCTCCTTGCCGTAGTCTTTTACCCCCAGCAGGGAGCCGGTGCCGATCACGTCGTATCGGCCATCGATTCGGAAGAATTTTAGTGCGTTCCTTGCCTCAGGGCAATCCTGAATTTCATCCAGGACCAAAACCGTTTCTCCTGCCTCAAAAACAGCATCCTTACCCAGCAATGCGGAAAGCAGCATCACAATGTTATCGATTTCCAGTGATCCCGCAAAAACGGAAGCGTAGTCTGGATTTTCAAAAAATTTCAGATAGACAACGTGCTTGTAGTTCTTTTTTGCGAAATCCAGCACAGAGAACGTCTTACCGCACTGTCTGCATCCCTTGACGATCAGCGGCTTGTGGCCGGAAGTGTTCTTCCATTCCCTCAGCTTCAGCATTGTGTATACCTCCAATCAGCTGTCAGTTTACACACAGCAATCACAAGGGAGAAACTTTTTCAAGGGACTTTACCAGAAAAGTATCAACTTTTTCAAGTGACTTTTTTCGACGTGATACAACTTTTTTCTACTCCTTTGTGTCTACTTTTCTTGACTACTACAACAAGAAATTTTATTTTAGAAAAAATGTGTTTTTCTGCCGAAAAAAAGAAAAGAAAAATGTGCAAAACATCTATTGAATTTTTAAGAAAAACGTGTTAATCTAGCATTGAAAACCGAGGAAGAAGGTGAATCGCATGAAACGAAACGCACTTGAATTCCTTATGCAGTGGAAGTCCAGTGAAGATCGGAAGCCAATGGTCCTGAAAGGAGCCAGACAGGTAGGGAAAACCTGGCTGATGAAGGAGTTTGGCCGGACAGCATACGATAGCTTTGTATACTTCAACTTTGACGAGGAAGATGAACTGAAATCCATTTTCGAGGTCAATAAGAATCCTCAGCGAATCGTTGAACTGTTGTCTTTGATTGCCGGTAAAAAAATCCTGCCAGAGAAAACACTTATCATTTTTGATGAAATTCAGGAATGCCCTCCGGCACTGAATACCCTGAAATACTTCAAAGAAAAGGCGAACGATTACCATGTGATTGCGGCAGGAAGCTTGCTGGGAACACTTCTGGCAACACCGAAATCCTATCCTGTTGGAATGGTCAATCTTCTGGATATTTACCCTCTGACCTTTGATGAATTTCTGGATGCAACGGACCCCATCCTCTACACCTATTATGAAAGCATTCAGAAAGAACAGGAAATAGAGGAAATCTTCCACAATCGGCTGCTGGATGCCTTTAATAATTATCTCATTATCGGAGGGATGCCGGAGTGTGTTTCTTCCTGGGTTAAGTACAAAGATCCGGCAAAGATTCGGGAAATCCAGCGTGAACTCATAGAGGTATATGAAAACGACTTCTCAAAGCACAACGGCAAAGTCAACAGCGGACGCATCCTGATGGTGTTCCGCAGCATTGTGTCCCAACTGGCAAAGCCGAATGAAAAATTTATCTATGGCGCTGTGCGAGAGGGAGCTCGTGCCAGAGATTTTGAGGAAGCCATTGAATGGCTGGTTTCTGCCGGGATGCTGAACCGGGTTTACAATGTTGGGAAGATGGAGCATCCGCTGACCGCCTTCGACAAGCTGGATCAGTTCAAGCTATTCCTTTTCGATACGGGGCTTCTAAAATACATGGCCGGTATTGATAACAGCGCAATCCTGCTGAAAACAGATTACCAGTTCAAGGGTCCGTTGACAGAGAATTACGTCTTACAGCAGCTCCGGGGGCAGTTTGAAGTGGAACCTCGGTATTATGCTGATAAGAACAGCGAGATTGACTTTGTGCTACAATACGGTACAGAAATCATTCCCGTAGAAGCAAAGGGTGGTGAGGACAAATCCGCACCTTCGTTCAAGCGCTATATCGCGCAGAATCAGCCCAGACACGCTTTGCGATTCTCCCGCAGAGGGTATCGTAAAGACGGAGCCATTACAAATCTTCCGCTGTATCTGGCGAGAAAGACAAAAGAACTCTTATAAGCTTTACACAGCCGGAGGGGGAAGGCCCCTCCGGCCTTTTCCGTTTATGCGGACTTCTTGTTGGACACCGCGTACAGTACAACCGTTGCGCCGACCATGAGCAGAATACCCACGATGGTGAACATCATAGTGCCGTTGTCGCCAGTCTTGGGCAGATCAAAGCCGCGCGTATTGACCACGGTCAGAGGCGCTTCGGCGTTGGCGCTGCCGTTGTCCTCTGTCATGTTCACATTCTTGCCGCTGACAGTAGCGGAAGCGGTCAGCAGCTTGTGTTCCAGATGCTTCTGGGGAATGTTCTTCAGATCCGCGTCACTCTGAATGACCTTTGCATACCGGGGATCGTTCTGGATCAGGCCCAGAGCATCGGAGGCGTAGATGGTGCAGTTTTCGGAGCTTTCTTTCTGGGAGATCACGACCTCAATATCCTGTTTCAGCAGCACATAGCCGTTATCGGTGCGGACTTCGGTCATGGTGTAGGTATCGTCCTCCAACCCCTTAATGAGGATACGGCCCTTGGTATCACCGGTTTTCACGGGGACAAAGTGAGTAGCATCTTCCTTGTTGGCGGTATGCCCGGTTACATAATAGATGCCCTCGTCCTGGTTCAGCTTCGCCTGGACATAGTAGTTGTCCGTCTTGTTCTGTACCAGAAATTCCACCTTGGAGAAATCGCCCTTGCCGTCAGAAAACAGCTTGGTAAGGTCGATACCGTAGGTATAAACGTGGGCATCGTCTACCAGAGTATCATAGAAAGTCTCACTGGTACGCTTCCAGGTCAGGACAACTTTGTTGTCGTTACCCTTGTCGCCTACCACCAGGGAATTGTCGCTGTCCACCTTGGCGGTGTAAGTCAGGCGCATGGTGCAGTCGGAGAAGCCGGAGTTGACCATGCCGGCATCGGCGTAGACAGTCTTGGACTTATTGATTTCTGCCAGACCCTTGGCGGTCATTTCCACAGTCATAGCGGTCTTGCCGTCCTTGGTATCGTTATAGGAAACGGTGAAATAGCCGTCTGCTTCCTTCCAGGTAGTTACCGCATTCTTGCAGGCAGTATCGGAGAAGATTTCTAAGGTTACATCCCCCTTGGTGTAGGTCAGACCGGCAGACAGAGTGTCAACGAAGGTGTAGCAGGACAAGTAGGTTGTCTCGGAGGTAATGCTGGGCAGGGTGGAAATGATCTGGTAGTCAATGGTGTCACCAGCGGAGGCGGTGCCGGTGTGGGCGTAATCGTCCGTCTTGCCAGTGTCAGCCTTTGCCTCCCGCAGCGTCTTTTCCAGAGAAGGAATGCCGGTCAGATTCTTGGGGTACAGGGTAATGTCGTAAATCCAGCGGGTGCCACCATCGTTGGCGTTGGTGCCGTTGACGGAGGTCATGGGAACGGATACCAGAAAAGGATTGGTAGTAGACACTACCATTTCAGGAACCTTGGTTTCCGCAACCAGGTACAGACCCAGAGGCAGATTTTCAGCCTTGGTTTTGCCGTAGGAATCCGTCAGAGGCATGGCCGTGCCGTTGGCAGCGGCGTAGCATTCCATGGCGTTCTTCACAGTGGTAGCGTTGGCAGTCAGGCCGGAGGACAGAGCGGAAATCAGCACATCGGACTGGTAGAAATGCTTGGATTCATCCAGAGCATCCGCATTCTCGTAACGGTTCTTTCCATCTGCCAGACCCAAAGCCGCCAGAAAATCCGCACCGTTAGTCTTATCCACAGCGTACAGGATTTCCACATGAGCGTCGGTGCGATTGTTGCTTTCGGATTCCTCGTACTGGAAGATATCAGCCACCTTCACGTAGGTAAACTCCACGCCCTTAATGGCATACCCATAGCCAGTCTCGCCGTTGCCCAGAGCGGAGGAAGTGCTACCGCCCAGAACATTGTTTACCCCGGCTTCGTCGTAGACACCAGTGGATACATAGCTGGAATCCCAAACGCCGTCCTTCTCGGCGTTAGTAAGGTCATACTTATAGATGGTCAGGGAGCCGGTTTTGGATTCGTCGATGGTGGGCATATTGGTCAGCTCCACAGCAGAGGCAGCCACCGGGAAGGACAGGAGCAGGGTCAAGGCCAGCAACAGGGAAAGAATTTTTGTGATGTTTTTCATAGAGCAGTTTCCTTTCTTTTGATATGATTTTTAGTGTTATAGATGAATTTAGGCGTGAAAAAACCAGGGCTGATCCCTGGCATGATAACAGTATTTCAGGTTACGGCCTCCGTTTCCTGGCGAGCAGAAGCCCCAGACAGCCCAAAGCCGCAAGTAAACTCAGCACCTTCAGGATCGTGCCGGAAGCAGCGCCGGCCTCCGTCATGGTAAAGGTTCTGGCGTTGACCACTGTAAGCTCCACGGTCAGATCATCCGCAGGCAGTTCCCCGGAGAAGGCAACATCGGGCAGCAGCTTGTAGCCATCCGGAGCTTTTACTTCCGTCAGGCGGTATTGCAGGCCGGGGTGCAGGTTTGTCCATTCCAGAATCCCATCTTCGCCGCTGGTAAGCATCCCGTCTACGATTTCGGCATTGGCGCAGCCGCCCTTGATTGCGGTTTCAGAGAACGTCACCGGCCACCACAGAGCGCCGTCTTCGCTCCATTCCAGCAGGAACGCAGCACCTGATAAGGGATTCCTTTGGGTATCCACCTTATGAACGGTAATTCTGCCTGTGCGGATACCGTTGATGAACGTCACCTCGGCGATCTCCCCCTGAACAACAGAAACTTTCTGGGGATTTTCGCTTTTACAGACGTACAGGGAATCCTCCGGGAGAATTTCTTCCACGGTGTATTCGCCGGGAAGCAGCGTTTCCAGAATGGTGCCATCCTCGGAGGTAACAAACGGGGAACCTTCCACTTCCGCCCCGGCTGCGTCCGTTACCCGGAACTGCCAGCCCGCGGCAGCCGTGCCATCCTCCATTGTTTTGAGGATTTTCAGCTTGCCATACTGGACGTTGGTGAAGGTGATCTCCGTATCCTGATGGGGCAGGATCTCGACTTTCTGAACAGATTCATCCACCATCCAGTATTCATCCTCAAAGCGGCCATACTCGTCCCCGGTTTCTTTGGCGTAGTAAATGCCGGGGTCAAGGTAATAGCCGCCCCGGCCTTCTTCGTTGGTGGTAATGGTTCCCACCTCTTGTGTACACTCCGGGTCAGAATAGATGGTGATTTTCCAGCCTTCCACATTTTCGCCGGTATTGGTTTTCTTGTAGAACCAGCCGATACCCTGTTCTTTGTTCAGCCATGTGTCTACAACATCCTTGCCGCCCGTGACAAGCACCGTGTGGAAGCCCAGCTCTCCGATCCAGTAGACATCCTCTGTGGGAAGTTCCATCACCGTATAGCGTCCCAGGGGCAGATTTCCGGTAATGGCATAGCCGTTTTCATCCGTGGTAAATTCGCCAACGGTTTTTCCGCTGGAATCCCTGACCTGGAATGTCCAGCCGCCCAGATGGCTGCCGGTGTTGGTGGTTTTCACAATCTGAATGCGGCCATACTGTGTGTTCGTAAAGGTGACGCTGGCAGTCTGGTTTACCTGAATCGTCACGGTTTTTACCTCTGCGTCGAATTCCCAATAGGGGTCGTCTGTAGGAATTTCTCTGGCATACAGCGTTCCGGGCTGCAAGCCCGTAACCGTTATGGTGCCGTCCGCCCCAGTCACGAACGGAGAATCCGGTATGGGATTTGTACAGTCAGCGTCATAATACAGGCCGATTTTCCAGCCGCCCAGATTCTCACCCGTGTTGGTTTTCTTCACCAACATGACGCTGCCGGTATTGCATTTGTTGTAAAAGCTCACCGAGGCCGTCTGCCCGGAGGAAATTGTGACCTTCTGTGGGTTGGTGCTGGCACAGCTGTACAGAGCGTTCAGGCTGGAATCTGTATTACCCAATTCCTTGACGTAGTAGGTGCCTGCGGTCAACCCTGTGACGGAGAGCTTGCCGCTGGAGTTGGTGGTATACGGCCCGGATACCAGGTTGGTGCAGGCAGCATCAGAATAGATGCCAAATTTCCAGCCGGATAGATTCTGACCGTCCTCTGTTGTTTTGGTCAGGCTGATATTGCCCAGAGAGGGTGCCTTTATCTTGAAGTAGGCGTTCAATCCGCTGCTTCCAGCATTGTATAGAGAGATGGTCGTCTGGTAACTGGAACCCGACATATACCAAATATTGTAGCTGGAATTGGATGCCGAGGGCAGATACCGGGTCGCGGTGAACACCGTGGATTCAGAAATATCTCCGGTTCTTGTAATATTCAGGGTGTTGCCGCTCTTGGAAAAGCTGGCTCCGTTTCCGTTGGAAAAGCTGAAATTGGGCAGAACCCCGTTGGAATCATAGGCGCTGCCGGTATCCCCGGAAAGCTGAATTGTGGGTGCATTGCTGCTGGAACTGCCGCAAAAGCTGGGAATTTTCTTTGCGGACTGGATTGTGGAAACCAGATTGTTGTAGCAGGAACTAAACCCGGACACCGAGGCCGAGGCAGCGGCATAGAACACATCGCCAGAGGTGCCGCACTCGTTGGAGCTGTTCCGGTTAAAACTGCTTGGGTCACGCAGGCCGCAGACGATCTCATAAATCAGGATTTGCGTCGCAATCCGCAGGGGAACATTGGGGTTGCTGTCCTTCTTCGTGGTGGTGACGCTGATGGAATGGTTCCATTGCTGATTGCTGTACAGAAGAATCAGTCCGATGGCCTCCCGCCGTGCAGCAGGCATCGCATACCACACGTTGCTGCCGGTGGTACTGCCGCTGCCGTTCAGGGTCACGTCCCGGTCAACAGAATTTCCGGACGTGCTGGCACCGTAATTTCGCCATGGCTCAATACAGTACAGCGGCTCATCCGCATAGGCAACGCCGCCATACCGGGCAAAGTGCCAGCCCATGTTCTTGACATAGGCCGTCCGGGTCGTACCGCTTCCGTTTGGCTTGTATTCGCAGGATACCTGATAATTCAGCCGGGTGGTGTAGTCGCCGTTGTCCGCAAAGTCGAACAGCATGATGCTGTTCTGCGTGGAGGCGTAGGTGTCCACGGCCAGAACGCGATCATCTGAATCCACATCTTCCGATTCTTCCGGCAATGTGCTTTCTTCTGCCGGAGGCACGGTAGCGTCCTCAGTTGGCACTTCTGTGGATTCTCTGGGCGGTGCTTCCGTTGGTGCGGTATTTTCTGCTGCATCAGGAGACGTAATTTCTTCCGCAAAGGCGCAGGGAATCATCCCAAAGCACAGCACAAATACCAGCAGGAGCGATATGACGCTCCGAAAGTGCTTCATAGTGTTTCCTCCTTCCAAAAATGGGATAGCTCCCACCTCAAAGGAGGCGGGAGCCGGTTGTCATGCAGAGAACAGGCCGGACAGCAGCGGCACCAGAGTAATGCCGATCAGGGCCACACCACCACCGGCCATAAGCTGCTTCATGCCCTGGCTTTTTGCTGATGTGTGATAAAGAAGTAGTAGAAGTGTAAAAAATTTTGCCGTTCCT
>ERZ791830.1571-NODE-1571-length-13549-cov-2.096710_pt1 | contig 13549 bp, 7 predicted proteins | sample MGYA00509945_ERZ791830 | MGnify/ENA primary metagenome ERZ791830 (study PRJEB30046, sample SAMN00792021) | human gut metagenome | study: EMG produced TPA metagenomics assembly of the A metagenome-wide association study of gut microbiota in type 2... | reverse complement strand
CGCCGCCGAATTTTTGCTGTCCTGTACCTCGAATTTCACTTTTTCATCAGCATTCAGAGACAATTGATATCCATTCGATACGCCAACAAAAGCCGTTGTGAAAGTCAGGTCGCCCTCTGCGAGATCTCCGGAATATATTTTATTTATAAGATCAACTGCCGTCTTCTGTGCGGTCTCTGATTTTTGGTTTTCGTCGATATTCTTAGCATCAAAATCCGCGAAGCTGCCACTATTGTCATAGAAATTATTGTCTGCTACCGTTTTCTCTTCTATAGGCTCAGGGGCATTATTAACCGGCACATCAATGTTACTGCTACTTTTTGCAGTGCGTTTTGGTGTAGAAGTTTCTATATTGGGGGGCAGAGCCTTACTTCTATAGTTAGGCTCAGTTTTGCTGCGGTCGTTAGGTTGGGGCTGTTCGAAATTTTTCTTCTTGTGAGGCTGCTTTTCACGCGCAGGCTGCTTGTTTCCTTTTGACAATATATTCTTGAATATTTTCTTGATTCCGGCAACATTTCCCCTGCAAAGGATGCACACAGCAAGCACAATCAGTACGATCACCAGCACAAGCACCAGAACGACAATGGTTATCATCGTACTTTTAGAGACGCTTCCACCATCATTGTCTTTGTCAGCTGCAGTCGTTGAAACGACACCTTTAGTGTTCTCGTTGTTACCGACAGTTGTTCCGGATGCCTGAATCGCACCGGTCACGGGTTCGGCATCGGTCTCGGAGCTCTGCACCGGTGACGCGATTTTTTTCACTTTTTTGTTGATAATTGTGATTTCTTCAAATTTGCTTATATCACTCATCAATGTATACTCGGTATACTCGCCTTCCGGGGTCTTTATCGTCAGCTTCGATGAGGAAAAGATAAGTGTATATGTTTCTGTTCTATTCAGGGGATCGTACTTATGTGCCTCTATGCAGCCCTTTATAGGATATAGGGTCCCGTTTTCTTTTGTAAGTAACAGGACATAGCTATCCGGGGATTCTTTTTCAACCCAGACAGTCACGGGATACTCCTCGCCATCATCGCCAAGTGCAACGAAGGAGAGCAGCTTTTCATAGTAAAGCGCATTGTCGTTGAGACCGTCGATGGTGAAAGTATATTTTTTGAGCTCGGACTCTCTCAGCCCGGCTCCGGCGGTCGTGCTCTCATATGTGGAATCCGTGTCATTTATATTTCTGACCGCAAAAGCGGGCAGCGCAAGGCAAAGAGCCGTCAAAACAGACAGCACCGCCGCAATAATTTTTTTCAACATTGTTGATTCTCCTCTCGTTGTACAGATTGATATCAGGCAAGCCAGTCCGAATATAATACCGCCGATATTCCATTCGGCTTGGCTCGCCCATTTTGCCGGGGTCGTTTCCGACCCCGGCTGATGGGAACGTTGAGTGGTGTTAGGATTTAAAGCAATCTGTTGATAACTTCATCCAGCATATAGACGGCAAAAAGCTCTGCAAAGATTTCAGGGTCGCAATTTGTAGCACGGACTCTGTCTATAATTACATTTATACTGGTATGCCATATCGCATTCGGACTATCCGCGACACTATCTTCATCTATGCGGCTAATCAGAGCATCCTCCGGATAATATTCTTTTATTAAATCCAAAAGATGAAAATATGCATTAGCAAGATCACCGTCATCAAACCCATTCGGCAAAATTTCATTACCAGCATTTCCCGCGTCGGGAATTTGACCGAGCAGAACACCATTTCTATTCGGTAAAGCCGCCAGTCCCTTGACTACTTCACTTTTGCTCTTGTCGTTATTGTTAAGCGACGGACTTTGCACATAAACAGCCGCATGTTCAAGTCCCAGCTCCTTGCGCAGCGCATTGCGAAGGATCTGCTCAAAGCCATTATTTCTCAAGCTTCCTATGACATGCGAACCGCACCCTGCAAGACAGACGTCAAACCTATTTTGACTGAGTTTGACGCTTTCCTTGTGTTTCAAATAGTTCGAAATAAGATAAAACAGTGCAAGGTATTTGAAAGATATTGCCGATGTCAGTTCATGGTAAATTACATTTGCAAAATTTATATTTGTCCCGTTATCCGACAGCAATGCGTTGAGTACTTCGCCTTTCTGGATATAATATCCGTCCACATTAGCAAAGTTTGTTCTGTTTACATTCTCGTAGCATTCTATCAACTCTTGGAAATTGGGATCTCCATTTCCCCAAAAAGCTTCAAACTGACCCTCGTGCTTATCAAAAAAGATGATTATGGTCTTTTCAATTATATCCCTTCCGGCATATTTAAAAGAATATTCCGCTTGCTTTTTGGTTTCTCTTCGCGGTTGATTGTCGGCGGTCGCGTTTCTGGCAGCTTGTCTCTCCTGCGCAGCTTTACTCGCTTCGTCATTTTCTCTATGTCTTGCCGCGGAATCCTCCTCAGTCGCTGGTGTCTCAGTCTCATTATTGTTGATCGGCTGTACGTCTTCTTCCTTCCAGAAAGAAATATCCGTGGTTCCGCCGCCGATATCAACTATAGCATAGCCATCTGTTGGACTAAACCCAACATTTGCGTTATTTTTAAAGAATTCGCCTGCGCACTGTGCCTCCGTAGCATAACTCGGATTAATCGTCAGACCGCTGTCAATCGTCAACTGCCTTGTCACATTATTAATCGTATTCTGTATGCCGTTTCCGAGCTGACTCGACGGATACGAAACACGAAGGCTTATCGAGTTTGCGCCGCTGTCCGCAGCTTCAAGAATCGCTGAGGTGAGGATAGATGAGATAAAGTTGTCTCTTGCCTTGTCAACATTATTAGCGATTGCTGCCATATTATTGGTCGGCCACTTCAGATTCCCGTATATTTCGGGGTCTCTTACGCTATTTTCGTTGACATATCTACTGACCATATACTGTCTATCCGCTTTTATAAAGCGACCGGATATATTATGGTATGTATCTGTTATATTTTGGAAATATGGCCGTCCGCCTCCACCTTGCATCATTTGTTGTACATCAAACACCTGACCCAAAGTGCATATCTTGCCCAGAGACCTGTCGTCTTTGGAAAAGAGGTAATAATTCTGATAAAAATCTCTCTTATCCTTACTTTTTATAGGCTGATAAATATCTTCAACATACTTACCGGGTGACGAGATTGACATCGGAGCAAGATTAGCCTGTCCTGCCTGCATCACATCAGAGATATACACATTCGTGCTGGTCGTTCCAAAATCCATGGCAACAACCATCGTTTTCTGATTTCTCTGACCTTTGCCGCCATTATTTTGTACAGGTGCAAGCACCCATGAGCCCAATGAAACAGCAGCTGTAGCGTCGTTATATTTAAAACTCAACGCAAACGGTTTTGATGTCGACTTAATCATTGTAAATGTCATCTGATTCGACTGAGCCGCCGGCACAAACGCTGATGTGCATTCATATTTCGCGGGAGCGATATTGCCGCTTGCCACTACTGAAATATCAAACTTATCTTTGTCATTTCCGGATGCCTCTATTTTCATAACACCTGGTGTATTTATGATTCCTTCCACCCTACCACGCACCTGAAAATTCGCGAAATTATTAGTAAAGCTGGCGGTATCACTCGGATTTGTAAGAATTGAAACCAGATAATCATTCCATGTCTGACCTCTGAAATTGCTTCCGGGCCACATTGAAATATATGGCATACCGACCGCAAACGCGATTCTGGTCGCATCGAATGTTTCTTCATATTCAAACCTTGCGCCGTTAGCGCTCAAGCAGTAAGAAACCCTAAATTTGGTATAATCATCATTAGGCTCAATATTCCATGTATTGTTCTCGAGGCATAACATGCCCGGATTTCTGCGGAGGCATTCAATAACTTCATCGGCTATCGGCGGAATCGCATAGAATCCCCATGTGCCTGTATCTTGTGCGCCAATATTGTCAGCATGAATAAAGAAAGCTTTCGGCGCAAAGCCCTGGTCTCGTGTTATAGCTCTAAAGTCCTCAGTATCCTTTGGGGTTGCCACAAGGAGTAATTTATCCGAAAACCTTCTTTTCGGTATATAATTCGGAACCGGGCAATATCCCTTCCATGCATCCCATGCGATTGTTCTAACGGTGTTGTCCGTCGTTACAGCATTGTTGTTTGCTGCCGCGCCGTTGTTTGCGACATTATTGGGATCGATATATTCCTTGAATTTATTGAGCAAATAGCCATTCGCAGCATAGTTTGCAAATGAATCTGTCCAGTTGACAAGATTTACTTCTTCCACGGTAAGTGTTCCGGCATTATTTCTATCTTGAATCGTTTCTTTAAGGTCAACCCATCTGTGTCCGCCGTTGTCATACCACGGCACATTGGTAAAAAGCTCTGAAGGATATTCCTTGAAAGGGCATATACCGATAGAGGGCATAAACATTGCAAACGGCTTAGCCTGTCCATTGCGATCTCTCATGGAGAAGACAGTAAGCACTGGATCATGTTTACTTCCATTATTATCTATATATCCGGTAACGTTTTCTCCATCTGTATAGCCGGTAACATTAGAATTATCCTTGAGCGCATCGAAAAAGACTTTTCCGAGGTCTGTTTGGGAGAGCGAGATGTCTCTTATCGAAACCTCATAGCCCCTGGCCCCTCTGAGAGCTATCACGGCAAGCATTCCGCGCCACTCATTGAGAGCATCTTCATCGTTGTTGTCAAGTCTTGTCTTGAAATCTTTTACATGAGCTATAGGAGAGGGAATTGCGTGGGACGCATTTGTTCCGGCGCCGGTATCTACAATGTTGTTGGCAATTTCCGCCAATGTACGATTTCCGTCAATTTCAACCCAGCCGAGATCTTGTCCGGCAGCGTTAAAATCAAGATTCCATCTGCCGGAAGGAAAAAGTATATTCTGTACAGCCATAGTTATTTTGCACCTCCATTATGTTAAGCATATTCTGAACGCTTCATTGATAAAATCCCCAAATCGATTTTCCGGAGAAATGTTACTTCTTTTATACGCGTCTTTTATCTGCGGCGAAAAAAACACTTTAAGTTGATCCAAAATGCTCGCTATTGTATTTCCGTTTTTGGCAAACTCGATTTGCGAAATGATATCTACCTGATTTGCCATTCCTGTTGTATTATTGCTCTCAATATAAAGGCACAGATCTTCGATCAATTTGAAATCGTCTTTGTCAAGAAGCTCATAATCACCCTCGTATCCATGTTCACCATCATTCGCCCTGTTCTTTCCGTTATGAGCAATATCTCCGGCAAACCTGATATAATCGAGACAGTAATTATAAAACTTCTAAGATTCGCAAAAGCGGCGTCTATAGCTGTCCTATTGGCCCCTGCAGCAGCGGCATTGTTGTTAAACAACCCGTTGCTAAGCTCCTTCGAATCATAAGTATAGCCCACCATACAAATATCGTCACAAATACTTCTATTACCCGTGATATCACTGTGAAGCTTATACGGAACCCAAACTTTCGAGAGTACAAAAGCGGAAAAGAGCAGCATTTTTCTGAGATTCAATGCAAGGGAGTCCGGCAGAACTGTACTTTCTACATTTTGCAGCTGCACATTTCTATTGTTATTCAAACGGTATTCATAGATTTTGCCAATCTTATTGGGATCTATATTATTGGCACCATCTCTCATATCTTCATTGAAGAAGCTAACCATAGCATAAGCCGATACGAGGTCAACCAAATCAAAATGATTTTTCTGACTTTGTCCGCCTATACTGTATTCGCCGACCTTGTGAAGCGGATTCTGACCGCAGATATAGAGAGTATCAAAACTGTTGTCACTGTTGACTCTTCTTCTTATAAGATGCGGATCATTTCCGTACTGCTCGAGAGCTGTTTTGCTTTTGGCATAAAATTCCTTCTCGTTAATTATGTTGTTGGGGCGATTATTGCTAAACGAAAAATACGGCAGCAATAGCACTCCGGAAATAATCAGTCTGTTTCGTTTATCAGCTATGTTCCCTTGCTGCTGTTGATTGTTTGCATTGCCATCCGAATTTGCTAAGGCACGCGCTTTGCTGCGTATATGAGCCGCAAGGTTCGAGAAAACCGCAGCTCCGGTGCCGCCGAAAATGGAACCGATAATAAAGACCTTTGCGGTATCTGCAGTTCCTGACAACAAATCTATCACCGGCTGCGCGATGTCATTACCATTGGCATTTTTCATCATATATTTGAACATAAGCGCACCGATAGTGGGATGTCCGTAAAAGCCCTCGCTTGTCCTGCTGTTCTGCTCTGAATCACTATAAAAGGCATCGAAAAGTATTCCGTCATCTGTGCCATTCTGTCCCAACGCATTCGCGAGCGATGCATTTCCATTGTTGTTGCCGGCAATACTCGCAAGCGCATTCGTAAAATCCCACGGATTGGCGTCAGGCTTTGTGAGCCTCGACTTGCAAAGACACGCTCCCGTGTTGCTTCCAGTTATCTGTGAAATATTTTCTATTCGGCCTATTACTTCTGTAGCCTGTGCCGTTCCGCCGCAATTCTGGTCTTTATCAACAATGATGAATGTTATTTCCCTTTCATCGTTTACCAGATTCATCGCACAAAGGTGGGCGGCGACTTCCGCAATGCGTGCGCCGGTTCCGCCTATGCAATAGCAAAAACATTTTTCCGCCATAACAATATCCTCCGTTTTATTTTTTATTAGTCAGGCTGGCAAACCAAATACGAGATAAGCGATCCGATGACCGCAAGAGCGAAAGTGATTATCGCGAAAACTACCGCCTTCTGGAACATAATAATCGACATAACAACGGTAAGCACAAACGACGCTATCACGCCGAGCGCAAAAAACGGCACCATATTGACACGTCCGCCTCTTGCCGATGCAAGTTTTTTGACAGTTTTCTGATACCAGATAATATAAAACACCACGGCGGGGATGCCTTCGACTGCGAAGAATACCATCGCGAGGTCCTTCATAGAACCGTTCATTCTCACTCCGCTCTCGCCGAAGATCCAGATAACGGCTCCGGCAATTCCGAAAACAATGCTGATTATTATCCCCAGAAAAAGCTTCCTGTACTTGACGCTGGTCACACTGCTTGATTTACTCATCTTCTTTTCTTCCCTTCAAGATATATAAATTTATTATCCTCCGCAGCCTCAGTCATCCAAGGCAACGGTTATAACCACATCCGTGATAACACGGCTCATTTTGACCTCGTATTTGTCTCTCTCGACCTTGCTGGACATCTTGCCGACGAGATATGTATAGAAGTCATTCAGACCGACAGTCTTGCTGTAAAGTCCGTTCGCGGCTGTCGGCACCACATTGTCCGCAAGGTTCAGGTTCCCGATCCATCCGGGGGTGTTCTCCTCGTACGGTCTTTTTCCCATGACCTTGAACGATATTGTCAGCTTGCTATACATTTTCGAGAGTTTGTTCATCTCTTTGAAGTTGACTCTGACAATCAGAGCTCCGCTCTTGTTGTTGACGGTGTAGAGATTAAGCGCATCTTTCGGATACTCCTCTATCTCGCGAAGAGTGTCGTTGCTCGCGAAATCTCTTACGCGATCAAGCGTTTTGCCGTTTTCAAGGAGCTGGCAGGTCGGCATATCCATATAAGGTTCGCTGCTCTCGAGAAGATCCTTCATGGGTATGTCTTCCCACACAAACTCTTCCTCTGTACCGTAGGAATCGCCGTATTCATCGGTCACTTCGTATTCTTCCAGCTTAAGTCCGCTGACCTTGAGCGACTCCTTCGGGATAGAATATTCGGTATTATTGGCCGGCTCGCCGTTGGCAAGATCCGAGAGCTTTATGGCAAAATTCATGGTTGCGATGCCATATGTAGACTTTTCCAGAGACCCCCTGCCGGAGTCCGTGGTGTACTTGTAGTAGAGACCCGGGAGCATATGGTCTGCATCGTAATACATCGAATCGTCGTCGCTCTTGCAAAGCTCAACATTGAAGTTAAAATTGGAGTTTTCGTGAGTGACAGACGGATACTCGTCATAGTCGCTGCGCTTGCCTTCGGCGCACACGTTGTCGAACGCCTCGGCGTCCACATTAAGTACCGCATTGTCCCCGTCCATCTTGCTGATAGGAGTATACTGAAGTCCGCGCTTCGAAAGCACGGTAAGATAGTCAAAGTCTCTTCCGGACTGAAGGCCGGATCCCTTCAGCGAATCGTTGAGCACATTGCAGATATTGACGACCTCGCTTGTCGGGCCAACGATCAGGCAATAGAATGGTCTTGTGCCAGTATAGTTCTCGTCCGTCATACGCACCTGTCCGCTAACGACCGAAGAGGGCACGGGCACAGATGCCAGGCCACTGAAATTCGAATTAATATAATAGAGCGCTGCGGAACGGTTGTCATTTTCGGTCAGCACTTCGTTTATTCTCTGCGCAAGCTCCTTGTTATTGAGCTGCTGCTCCGCAAGGTCGGTAATGAACACGTTCAGCTCATCGAAATTGACCGGTGAGTTGGCATTTTTGAAAAGCAGGCCGAGCGGACCGTATTCACCGGCAGCATTGTTGAAGCTTCCTTTATTGAATGTATAGAAGTCCTTGCTCCTGAAATTAGATATGTCGACATTGCCCCACCCGAGGAAACCGTTATCCTTCCGGACAAGCGCATTCATACTGTAATTTGCGTAGCCCTTAACAGTCTCGATAAGATCGCCGCATGCAACGGCAAAATTACTCGCAGCATTGATATATCCGTACATCGACTGTGTGTTATCAAAATACAGGTTTGCCTTCACCGAATTAGCCGGCAGCTCCGCTTTTTTGATTGTATTCTCGAGGGCTATCACCTCTTCCGACACAGGCTCGGAGTCGGCGACGCACACGCAGCCCACCAGATTCACAACCATAAGCAGGCACATTATTGCCGCTGCCATAATTTTGAGAAATCTCCTCATTTAACATACACCTCTCCAAAGTTGATATTTTGTCACGCGTTTTTTCTTCTGTTGCATTATGAGGTTGCTATATTTCCACATCGAGTTTTCCTATAGCGTTTCCTATAGAGAACTATCGATAAGCGGATTGATTATACCGCATTTTTCGACTAAAATCAATGCTTTTTAATTCTGTTCCAGCTTCAAATTCAAAAAAATTTCACGGATATTGCACCGATTGTTAACATTCAGTTCACATCTGCAATTTCTATCTGCAATGTGACATTTGGCAACGCCATCGGTCTCTCTTTCGGATGGTTTCATTTTGCTATGTGACATCAGCGCACACCGTATTACAGCACTTATTGTCAAATGCGCACTATATACAACATAATAGACATTTGAGATTATTACACTCGGTGAATAAAATGAACTTATTTTGAGCTTCTTTTTTAATTAAAAGGCAGCGTTCGTCACATTTAAAAATAAACCGTCAAAAACGCCAAAGTAGCATTAATATTCTCCTGTACCATATTGACTTTGCTTTTGCTTGGTGCTATATTTTGTCAAAAAGCTGCAATAAAGCAGAAAACGGAGGGTATAAAAAATGGAAGAAAAGAAATGGCTCGATTTGCTGCTCTATACCGATCGTCTTAACCGTTCTGTCAAAGAGGCGGGCTGGAACTATGCAGATAAAGAAAAAGTATACAGTCTGAAAGACTCTGTGGTGCAGACTCTGCTCAGAGCCAAGCCTGACGACGTAAATTTTGAGCTCTATTATGTTCCGTATTTCAAATATTCCGGCGCCACAAAAGACCGCGCCGGTGCTCTTATGCGCCAGGACGGCAGCAAATATCCGTTTGAATACTACCTGTCGCAGGTAGAGCCGTCGGAATACGACTACGAAGTGCCGGAAAAGGCACTGGTCGAAGTGACAGTAGAATGCCTCGGTCAGGAGTTCAGCTTCCACATGCCGCTCGACAAAATAACCGAGTGCGGATATGTAATATCCTCTCTTGAACGCAAGGTTTGGATAAATTCAACGGATTTCCATCACAGCCAGCTTCTCAAGTTTGAACCGCACATAAAAGAACTGCTTTCTCATGTGAGCGAATAACAAGCAGCATAGAACATAAATACGGCTCCTGCAGTAAATGCTGCGGGAGCCGTATTCTTAGGCTTTGCCTGAGTGCAGATTGATATCGTTTCAAATCATCAACTTTTGTTGACATTTAGCAAAAAGAGAAATATAATGCACAATGCAGAATTAAAAGCAAGGAGTGTAAAACTATGGCAACTGTTTCTTCCGGCATTCTTTCGGCGGCCGCTCTTTTTTGCGTGCGAATATTATGTGGAATAATATACATAATCCGCAAAAATACTTGCGCTTTTCTGTTACAGATGGTATAATATATCTTGGAAAGCACCCAAAGTATAATCTGCTTCATTCGATACCCCCTACCCCGCGGGTTGCGGTACCCAAAAAAACGGACGGAGGACCTTGCAATGACAGACTACGTTAGGACGGATATTTTCCTCGGCGAGAGCCGAGTGAATCGTTCTGCCCTTTTGCTGCAGCAACAGGTCTTTTTGCATAACAAAATAAACAGAACTATGCCGGAGACAGGCTATTTTTGCGCTGTCCCCGGTTTTTTGCGTTTTAAAAGGGCGGTGATATATGGCGGATAAAAGCTCATAGGTCAGACCGGCTTTTGCCGGAGTAAAAAAGTCCTTCCAAGAAATAAAGGAGGGAGAAACAAAAACAACAAATCGGAGGAACAAAAAAATGAAAAAACGAATTTTAAGCATGCTGCTTTGCTGCCTCTTGCTGTTCGGACTGGTTTTCACAGTCTCCGCAGATCCCGATCAGCCCGAAGTTGATCCCGTTGCACACGCAATCACCGTTACAACCGAAAACGGCACTGCAACCGCATCCGCGGAAACCGCTTTCGCAGGCACGGAAATCACCCTTACCGCAGAAGCCAACGAGGGCTTCAGATTCCTGAAGTGGGAAGTTGTTGAGGGTCAGATTGAGATAGCAGACGACAAGTTCGTTATGCCCGACACGGACGTTGTTATCAATGCGGTCTTTGAAAAGATCCCCGTTGAGCACAAGATCACCGTAAAGCCCTCCAAGATGGGCAAGGCTTACTCCAACCCCAAGACTGCTATTGCCGGCACTGAGATAGTTCTTACCGCAGAGCCCGACAGCGGCTATTTCTTCGCAGGCTGGAAGGTCGTTGAGGGCGATATCACAATCGCCAGCGACAAGTTCATCATGCCTGACGAGGATGTTGTTATTGAGGTTATCTTCTCCAAGGAGAGCGCTATCAAAGTTACCACCGACGGTAACGGCGAAGCTTCCGCCGATAAAGCAACGGCTGTCAACGGCGATGAGATAACCCTCACCGCTACCCCCAAGGAAGGCTATGCTTTCAAGGAGTGGCAGGTCATAAAGGGCAAGGTAGAAATAAAAGACAACAAGTTCATAATGCCCGACGAGGATGTTGAAGTTAAGGCCATATTCGCCGCAGAGCACAAGATCGTTGTTCTGACTGATAAGAACGGCACCGCTTCCGCTTCCGCAACCGATGCTATCGCAGACACCGAGATAGTTCTCACCGCCAAGGGCAATGACGGCTACTACTTCAAGGAGTGGCAGGTCATCAGAGGCAATGTCGAGATAAAGGACAACAAGTTCGTTATGCCCGATGAGGATGTCACCGTTAAGGCTATCTTTGCGGAAATCAAGGACGCTCCGAACGATGACGACATGAACGTTAAGCGCGACATACATTTCGTATTGGTCAAGACTGACGGAAACGGCGTAGGCGTTGCATATCCGCCTTACTCCGAGGCAGGCACAAAGGTAACGGTCGTTGCCATTGCGAAGCCCGGCTACAAGTTCAAGGAGTGGAAGGTCGTCAAGGGCGGCGTTGAGTTAGAGAACAAGAGCATTGCCACCTTCGAAATGCCCGCAGAGAACGTTATACTCGAAGCCATATTCGAGTCCGACGGCACCGAGGGCGACAAGCCCGACATCCCGAAACCCGACAAGCCCGGTACACCCGACAAGCCCGGCACACCCGACAAGCCCGGTACACCCGATAAGCCCGGCACGTCTGACAAGCCCGGCGCAACCGACGTACCCGACACAGGTGATACGACTAACGTACTCCTCTGGGCTGCAGCTCTGGTAATCGGCGGCGGTGCTACGATAGGCACTGTTGTCAGCAAGAAAAAGAAGAGAGAAGAAAGCTAATCTTTCGGCACACTGAAAAGAGCGGTCGCTTCGGCGGCCGCTCGATTTTTATTTGGCGGCGGAAAAATACAAATTATTGCGCGAAAAATCCCGATGCAGTGCATAACCGCATCGGGATAAATTATGTCAGAATTTCAATTTAAAGCATTGACGCTGCCTTTTAGGACGCATTACTCCCCTATCGGCTCCGACTTCCGGGTGTTCGCGCCGAAATAGATACCGGAACGGCCGAACCGATTGGAAATCACGGTTTCGTGCTTTTATTTCAGGCCTTTTACAAGTTTAATAATCTGAACGGAGAAAGTCACAGATAATTCTGCAAGTTTATTTTTCTTTTATATTCGTATCACCTGTTTATATAGACAGTATATCCTAAATCCGAACATTGTTCAATGACGCCGACGCTGTGCGCCCGATGATGTCGCTTGCGCTCCGAAATGTTGCTGTTTGCTTCGCTCACAGTGAAATAATTTGCTCTGCAAATTGTGAAATTTGACGCTTCGCATCAAGTGAATGTGAAACAAAGCCTCACCGCCGCAGCGCTTTCACACGCCGCAGACGTATTTCACATTTGCGAAGCAATATTTCACATCGAAGATATTTCACTCGTTCCAAAGGAACGAATTTCACTGAAAAAAGCATTTGCAACCGCAAATGCTTTTTTCATGGTGCGAGTGGTGATACAGAACTTTTTGAAAAAGCCAGCAATATCAACGGTTTTCGAGGCGGACGAGTAGCAAATAACTTGTATATATCCCCTTTTCGGGCGACTGTTTTTAAGACAGCCGCCCTTTTTCTATACCTAAATTCAAGTGTTGTGATTAGGGTGCGAAAGCCTCTGTTTTTTCCTCTCTGACCGCCGCAAGCAGGCGGGCATGGATGTTTTCCTATGGATCACATCCGAGAGGCAAACCGGAGGCTTTTTTCATCGAAATCAACACTTTTCATTTTCAGAGGAAGGAGGTGCGAAGATGGCTGTATTCCGTATCGAAAAGACCAGAGATTACACGGTCATGTCCAACTACCATCTGCGGGATATGTCGCTGTCGCTGAAAGCGAAAGGGCTTTTATCTCTCATGCTGTCCCTGCCGGAGAATTGGGACTACACCATGAAGGGTCTTGCCCGTATCTGCAAGGACGGCATTGACAGCATCAGCGGCGGCATCCGGGAGCTGGAGGCGCACGGCTATCTGATCCGTGCGCGTGTCCGTGGTGCAAACGGACAGCTCGGCTCTATCGAATACACCATTCTGGAACAGCCTAAAGCGCTATCACCTACACAGGAAAAACCTATACGGGAAAATCCCGTACAGGTGAATCCAATGTTGGATGCTCCAATTCAGGAGAACCCCGCCCAATTAAATAAAGAAGAATCAAGTAACTATCCATCAAAGACTGATCTATCAATTACGCAAGAATCAAGTCCTATCCTATCAAGTCCCCCAG
>ERZ791830.1570-NODE-1570-length-13555-cov-1.978370_pt1 | contig 13555 bp, 12 predicted proteins | sample MGYA00509945_ERZ791830 | MGnify/ENA primary metagenome ERZ791830 (study PRJEB30046, sample SAMN00792021) | human gut metagenome | study: EMG produced TPA metagenomics assembly of the A metagenome-wide association study of gut microbiota in type 2... | reverse complement strand
GCGCGTTTTCTCGCTATCGACATCGCGATGAAATAAACCCACTCGACGGCGAGATATGCGCCGAAGAATATGAGACACTCCGTGCTCAGCGAGCCGTCGTCGTTGAACACGACCTGCGCCATTGATATGAGCTGGAACGCCGTGAGCAGAATCAGCGCGGGGAGCCACCATTTTGTTCTCTTCATTGTCTTTTTCATGCGCTCTCCCCTCCCGTCGTTCTGAAAGTGAGCGTGCTGCCGCAGATATTGATCGTGTCGCCGTCATCGAGCTGGGTCATGCGTCTGACGGGTCTGCCGTTGAGCAGAGTGCCGTAGGTCGAATCCATATCCGTAACGCTCCATTTGCCCGTTCCGTCGTCGAACACGAGCATGGCGTGATGAGCCGAGACATTCTGCCGTTTTAATTTTATCTGCACATCGTCTCCGCTGCCTATCATGCAGGTTATAAGACCGTCTATTCTATATGCATTGCCTGTCTTTTCGTCGACTATATAATCCGCGTGCTCGTCCGCGGGGGCGGTCTCTTCACCGTCCGCCTGTTCGATATGCTCTTCCGGAGCCTGTTCGGGCTCGATAACCGCATTCTCGACGAATACGAACACCGCGTTGCCGAAAACTATCGTGTCCCCGTCCGCGAGGGCGCGGGGCTTGTCTATCTTCTCGGCGTTGATATATGTTCCGGTTTTCGAACGAGTGTCTGTCACACGCCAGCCGTTCTTATGCTTTGAAAGCACGGCGTGAAAGCGCGAGACGGTGTTATATCCGAGGACGATATCGCACGCCTTGCTGCGCCCGACGGACACCTCGTAGCCCGACAGCGGCAGTCGGTCGCCGTTTGCCTCGTTTACAAGATATCCGGTGACGCCGATCTTCTTGTTGCCCTTGAGCAGAGAGGGCACGCAGAACGCCGCAACAAGCAGCGCGAGCACGGGCATTATCCACCGCGCCGCATCGCCGAATATGAGAGATATATCTATATCCATGAGTCCACCTCCGATAATCATAACGACTGACGAAAAGTTATTCCTGCTGTCATTTTACTTTTTTCGCAGTCAAAAGTCAACCGCGCGCCCGTACTTAGTTCGTTCATATTTGGGCGATACCCTTGATTTTGTTCGCGATATAATGTATTCTATTATCACAGCGCAAAAAGCGCAAAGGATGTTAAAACAAATATTCTTAAAGGAATGATGATAAAAATGAAAAAAGCTATTCTGTGTATTTTCATGTGCCTTGTGCTCATGCTGAGCTTTGCCGCCTGCAAAAACAAGGACGGCAGCTCGGACACCACCGCCCCCGACACCACGGAGGGCACCACTTCGAGCCTTGAGGACATAATCAACGCCCTCAACGGAGTTGACACTACGGATTCTTCGAACCCCGCGAGCACCACCGAGGCGACCGAGCCCGAGACGATGCCGAAGGGTCATGAGATAAAGGACAACGGCGCGAAGAAGGACATCAAAAAGACCCGCTTCTACACCTATTTCCAGAAGAACTCAAAGCGCGATTCCTACACCATGACCGCGACCTGCTCCTCCAATATGCAGGGCGCCTCCGTCAATGTGCCCCTGACGATGGTCAAATCAGGCAAAAAAGCCTATATGAGCATGAAAGCTCCTGTCGGCAACGGCGTATCAATGACAATGTCGTTCATTTCGGACGGCGACAAGTTCTATATGGTATTCCCCGAGGGCAGGATGTATCTCGCCGTTGACGCGGGCGAGGCAGGCGATGTCAACGAGGCTATGAACTCCCTCTCGGCGATAGACTTCGAGGGCATGGAATATGTCAGAACCTCGGAAGTCAAGGCTGACGGCAAGAAATACATCTGCGAAGAGTACAAGAGCAACGACAGCACGATAAAATGCTATTTCTCCGGCGACGACCTCGTCAAGATGGAGATTCTCAGCAGCCAGGGCGTGCTCGTCTGCAACGATATCAAATTCTCCTCAAAGGTCGACGAGAGCGTTTTCAAAATTCCCTCGGGCTACACTGATATATCCACTCTCTACGGCTCGAACGGACAGTTCACAGGTTTTTCAAAATGAGCGTAAATAACAAAAATGTGATAATAACCGGAGCTGCCGGCGGCATAGGCCGTGCGGCGGCTCTTGCCTTTGCAAAAGATGGATTCGGCGTGCTGATAAACTACCGTACTTCCGAAGATGCGGCGCTCGCTCTCTGCCGCGAGATAAACGAAGAAAACGGCAGGGCGGTCTGCTTCAGAGCCGATGTGAGCGCGAAGTGGACGAGATGATGGACTTCGCCCGCAGGGAGCTCGGCAGAATAGGCGTTCTTATAAACAACGCCGGAATCGCTCAGCAGAAGATGTTCTGCGACATCACCGAGCAGGATTTCGACCGCATGATGGGCGTCACGGTTAAGGGCGCGTTCAACTGCATTCAGGCGGCTCTGCCCGACATGGTTCACGAAAAGAGCGGAAAGATAATCAATGTTTCCTCCATGTGGGGCGTGTGCGGCGCGTCCTGCGAAGTGCACTACTCCGCCGCAAAGTCGGCTCTGATCGGGCTGACGAAGGCGCTCGCGCGCGAGCTTGCACCATCAAACATTCAGGTCAACTGCATAGCCCCCGGCGTTATCGACACGAAGATGAACGCCTCCCTCGGCGAAGAGACGCTCGAACTTCTAAAAGAAGAATCTCCCATGGGACGCTTCGGCACGCCCGAAGAGGTGGCGCACCTCATGCTCTTCCTCGCGGGAGACGGTTCGGATTTCATAACCGGGCAGACGATAGGCATAGACGGCGCTTTTATCTGATGCACACATTGTGCTCATTTTTTCCGTTCATTTTTATAGTTTTTGTATAATTCTTCTTGATTTCTCATTCTTTTTATGTTAAAATCAATTGAAATGTACACAAACAAAGCCGCGGAGGGGTTTTTCGCGGCAACAAAATCTGTTTGGAGGAAACGATATGGCTAACTGCCCCAAGTGCGGCGCGCATCTCAAGCTGACTGACTGGCGCCCCACCTGCCCTCATTGCGGCATCAATCTTATCTACTACGGAATGGAGGAGCGTCTGCTCGAGGATGCCGACAAGGCCGAGAGCGAACACGCCGTATTCCAGAAGAAGCTTGACAGGCTCAAGGCTTCGTTCATCGGATCTCCCCTGACAATAATCAGAATCGTGCTCAGCCTTCTTCCCATCGGAGCGCTCATGCTTCCGCTGGCGAATGTGTCCTTCTGGGGACCGTTCTTCGAGAAGAAAGTGTCGGTCAACGCCATCACGATATACAATGCGGTGTCAGCGCTCGATTTTGACGCGCTGTTCAAGTATATCGGCTCGAGCTTCTTCGGCAACACTTTCCTGCTCTACTTCATATCGCTTGTGACGATCCTGCTTTCGGCAGTGCTCATCCTCGTCAGCCTCATTATGCTCACGATGGGATGCTCGAAGCACGGCAACCCCCGCAACATCACCCTCAACAGCATCATGCTTGTGCTCGCGACGGTTTCGATAGTCTGCTTTAACTTTTTCTCGAAAGATCTCGCGAAGTTCTTCCCTGATGTTTTCAGCGGTTCGGTCGGTTTCGGCGCATATGTGTATCTTGGAACGATCGTCGCGCTGCTTGTCATCAACATCGTTATCGCGAAGGTCGGCGTAAAGGTCAAGTACACTGAGACATTTATCGGCGGTATCCCGTCTGAGGAATACTTCGAATATGTCAAGCAGGGCATGAGCACCCACGCTATCAGAAAGATGATGGCAGAGATCGATGCAAACAACAAGGTCGAGCTCGCCATGAAGGCAAAGGAAGAGGCCGACAAACTCGAAGCAGAGGCAGAGAAGCTCTCCGCAGAAGCCGCAGGCGCTTCCGATGCGGGTCACAAGACTCAGCTCGCCGCTCAGGCAGTCGATGCGGCTGCGAAGAAGGCCATGGAGGCCGCGGAGCTTGCAAGAGAAGCTACCGCCGCCATGGAGTCCCTCAAGCAGTTCAACGAGCCCGGCGCAGAGACAGAAGAAAAGGAAACTGTCTCCGCAGACAAAAAATAAAAACAATATCGGATTTTCAAAGCCGTACAGTATCCGCTGTGCGGCTTTATTTTTATAATCATTGCAACCGCGCGGTTTTTATGCTAAAATCTACTGAGTATCTTTCGGAGGTGGCAAGTTGTATTTATCGGCTGAAAAACTGAAGAGCGGCGCTCTGCTCGCCCCGATGGCAGGCGTGGCGGACAGATCCATGCGCGAGCTGTGCATGGAGTTCGGCGCAATAGGCTGTATCGGAGAAATGGCAAGCTCAAAGGGCATAAGCATGAACGACCGCAAATCCTCCGAGCTGCTGAGTCTGAGCGATGCCGAACGCCCGGCAGGTGTCCAAATATTCGGCGACGTGCCTGAGATAATGGCGAAAGCAATTGAGACCTGCATGAAATATTCGCCCGATTTCATCGATATAAATATGGGCTGTCCCGCGCCGAAGGTTGCGGGAAACGGCGGCGGCAGCGCGCTGATGAAGCGCCCGGAGCTTGCCGCAGAGATAGTTGCGCAGTGTGTGAAGGTCTCCCCCGTTCCGATAACGGTCAAGATGCGCGCCGGCTGGGACGCGGAAAATATCAATGCGCCGGAGCTTGCCGTACTCTGCGAGCAGGCGGGTGCGGCGGCTATAACCGTACACGGCAGAACCCGCAAGCAGATGTATGCACCGCCCGTCGATCTCGATGTGATAGCCGAAGTGAAAAGACGCGTAAAAAGTATCCCCGTCATCGGAAACGGCGACATAGTCGACGGCAAGAGCGCTGCGGATATGTTCGCAAAAACCGGTTGCGATGGAATAATGGTCGGCCGCGGGGCGCTCGGCAGGCCGTGGGTATTCACTCAGATAAGCGAATATTTAAAAAGCGGAAATATTCTCCCCGACCCGCCTGTAGATGAGCGCATGGACATAATGCTTCGGCATATCAGCGCGCTGATAGCAAACAAGGGCGACTATATCGGAATCCGCGAGGCGCGCAAGCACTCGTCGTGGTACATTCGCGACATACATGGGGCGGCGGCTTTTCGCCGCGAGCTCGGCACGCTCGAAAGTTTTGAACAGCTTGAAGCGATAGCGAAAAAGGTTGTTGAATCTGCCGCTGAATAAAATAATATATAAAAAGGGAAACCGCCGGAAAGCAAGAAGCTCTCCGGCGGTTCCCCAAACCTTATCTCCTATATACCCTTCCGTGCCGATTGCACGGAACGCAGTTAGTATAACACTAAAAGCATATAGCAGTCAATATTAAAAAGCACCGCCGAAAAACTCAGCGGTGCAGTTTTATTTTTATCTGTTGAAGCTGTCAAGAATGATGCTGAACTCATCATCGGGATTTATCTCGGCAGGTCTCTTGGCTATATAAGGAGCTTCTTCCTTCTTCGGCTCTTCGAGAGCTACGGGTTTTGCGGGCTGAGCGATGCTCGTCTGAACATACTCGGTCTGCGCTGCCGGAGCTGCGGGAGCCTCTGCCTTAGGCTGCTCTTCGGGATACATCGCTGACTTTGGCTTATCTTCAAAGCCGGTTGCGATAACGGTTATCATCATCTCGTCGTCCATGCTGTCGTCGAACGCAATACCCCATGTGATATCCGCATCGGGATGCGCCTGCTCGGTAATGAGCGCAGCTGCGCCCTCGATATCATCAAGGTCAACATCGGGAGCAGCGGTGAAGCTGATAATAACGCCCTTTGCGCCCGAGATCGAAGTCTCAAGCAGCGGGCTGGAAATCGAGCCCTTTGCCGCCTCGGTAGCCTTGTCCTTGCCGGAGGCCTTGGCGAAGCCCATGTGAGCATAGCCGGCGTCCTTCATTATCGAAGTGACATCCGCGAAATCGAGGTTGACGAAGCCGGGAACTTTTATAAGTTCAGAGATGCTCTTGACACCGTGGAGCAGAACCTCATCCGCCATCTTGAATGCCTCGACAAAAGTCATCTTCTGACCGTTGTTCATCGCCTTGAGCTGTTCGTTGGGTATGACAATAAGGCTGTCCACATTCTCGGCAAGGTTCTCTATACCCTTCTGAGCTTGGAGCTGCTTCTTCTTGCCCTCAAACTTGAACGGGCGGGTGACAACGCCGACGGTGAGTATGCCCATATCCTTGGCGATTCTTGCAATGACGGGAGCGGCGCCTGTGCCCGTTCCTCCGCCCATGCCGGCAGTGATGAATATCATATCAGTGCCCTTGAGCGCGTCGGAGATAACATCGCGGCTCTCCTCCGCCGATTTTTCGCCTATTTCGGGTCTGCCGCCTGCGCCCTGACCCTTTGTCAGCTTCTCGCCGATCTGGATCTTGTGCGTTGCGCTGGAATGAGTAAGTATCTGCTTGTCCGTATTGACAGCAATAAATTCTGCGCCGAGCACACCGCTTTCGACCATGCGGTTGACGGCATTTCCGCCGCCGCCGCCGACGCCTATAACTTTTATCTGCGTGGTTATCTCGCAGTCATTGTCGAGTTCAAACGCCATTTCGTAACCCCCAAACTGATATATAAAAAACGGTTAGTTTTCAGATAGATTAATTTTAGCATATATTCAATAAAAAGACAAGCAAAAAATCAAAACAAATTTCCTGTCTTACTCTACCGCCTGCTCCGGCGATATCTCCGCCGTTGTCTGTTCGGCAGACGGCGTTTCGCTCTTCTTCGCCTCGGGTCTGAAATATGCCTTGTCCGTTATTGTTGCGTCGAGCGTGCCGTATTCGGTCGAGTCGATCCTGTCCTCTTTTTCGACCGCGCCGGCGGCGAGCTTGAGCTTCGCCGGAATATCGGCAAAAGTGCCGAGCTTTATTGTTATTCTGCCGTCATATGTAAGCGTCAGCGCGGCGGGATTGCTTACATCCGCGCCGTTTATCTTGCCCTTGAGCGAGGTCTTTTCCGCCTCGGTCAAAAGATTTTTGTATGTGTCGAGCGGAGACTCTTCGCCGTCCTTGACTTCAAATGCAATAACGCTTCCGGGCTCAAAAGTCTTGGCTTTCGGCAGTTTTATTTTCTGCGACACATTCTCGGGTTCGGAATCGAGCAGCTCGATAACTTTATATTTTGTATCGGTCAGCGCCCATGTGCCGTCGACGCAGACGCCGTAGAGCACCTTCGCCTGCTTATATTCTATAGAGACCGTGTGCGGCAGCTTGCGCTTTATTGTCACCGTTTCAATATACGGCAGCTTCTTCGTTATCCTGTCCTCGGCTTTGTTGAGATTAATCCACATCAGGCAGTCGCCGATATCTATTCCGGACGCACTGACTATCTCGTCATATCTGCCCTCTCCGCTGAGAGAAAAGCCCTCCACGCGGAACAGCACCGCACTGCCGATGAGCGCGACTGCCGCAAGAACGACAATAACAATAGGCAGAGTCACTATCGCTATTCTAACGCGACGGCGGCGTCTCGCCTTTTTGCTCAGTCTTTTCTTTTTCGGAGTCTTATTTTTCTGCGGCTGTGCTTTTTTGTTTTCCATGCGGGACACCCCTTTTCAGCTTTCTCTTTCAATCTCCGCCCCGAGTGAACGAAGCTTTTCTTCCATATCCTGCCAGCCCCTGTCAATGAGACAGACATTTTCTATCGTCGTGCTGCCCTGCGCCGCAAGTCCTGCGACGGCAAGCGCCGTGCCCGCTCTCAAATCGGCGGCGCACACACATGCACCCGTAAGCGTCTCGACGCCCTTTATCACCGCGACTTTGCCCTCGGTCATTATATCCGCGCCGAGTCGGCAGAGCTCGCGCACATGACGATATCTGTTTTCAAAAATATTTTCTATCATAACGCTCGTGCCGTGCGCCACGCTGAGCATAGCCATGACAGCCGCCTGGGAATCGGTCGGGAAGCCCGGATACGGCATCGTCCGCACAGTCTGTACACTGCGCAGACGAACGGGCGCCGAAATATGCACGCTGTTTTCGCCGCAGTCAACTTTGCACCCCGCCTGCTCAAACACGGGGATGACCGGAGTTATATGTTCGGCGCGGGTATCTAAAATGCGCACGTCACCGCCGGTCACTGCCGCAGCAGCCATATAGGTCGAGGCGATTATTCTATCGGGAATGACCGTATGCTCGGCGGAATGGAGCTTTTTCACGCCGCAGACCTTTATTTCGCCGCTGTCGGCGCCGGATATATGCGCTCCGCAGGAGCAGAGAAAATCCGCAAGATCGGCTATCTCCGGCTCGCGCGCAGCATTGAGTATAACCGTTTCGCCATCAGCGGACGCCGCGGCGATAAGTATATTTTCGGTCGCGCCCACGCTCGGGAACGAGAGGGTTATTTTTTCTCCGCGGAGACCGTCGGGGCATCTGCAAGAGAGCACGCCGCCCTCGGTCTCAATCTGTGCGCCCATAAGGCGCAGGGAGGACAGGTGAAGGTCAATCGGGCGCAATCCTATCTCGCAGCCGCCGGGCGCGGATATCTCCGCCATACCGAGCCTTGCGAGCAGGGGCGACAAAAATATAACGGACGAGCGCATCTCGCACATGAGCTCGCGCGGCACGTCACAACGGCTGACATCTGTCGCATCTACTGTAACGGTGTCGCCCTCGCGTTCGACTTTGCAGCCGATAAAGCGCAGAATTTTTATCGCGGCGTCAACATCGGAAAGGCGCGGGCAGTTATGAATAACGCTCACGCCGTCAACGCTCGCCGCAGCCGCCAAGATAGGCAGCGCGCTGTTTTTTGCGCCCTGGAGGCGCACCTCACCCGAGAGTCTGTTTTTCCCTGTGATCCTCACCGTTTCCATTTTCGCACCCCGCGCAACTCAATTAGTAACTGCGTGCCATCATATGCGAAAATGATTTGTTCTGTTACCCGACCACCTTGCACAGGCAGTCGTATATGCGTTTTGCCGCGTCGCTGACGCACATCGCGCGGGCATTTTCACCCATTTTATCGAGCCCTGCGCGGTCCTCGAGAAGCTTCTCGACCTCTTCGGTCAGCTTTTCGCCCGTCAGGTCTTTCTCTTCGATAACCACCGCCGCGTTCTTTTCAACGAGAGTCATCGCGTTGTGATACTGATGATTCTCCGCAACATACGGCGAGGGAATGAGTATCGACGGCTTGCCGAGCGCCTCTATCTCCGAGAGAGTCGATGCGCCGGCGCGGTTGATGAACAGGTCACACGCCGCCATGCAGCGGGACATATCGTCTATGTATTCTCTTATTGTAACATTCTCGAATTTGTCCGGGTCGACTCCGCGCTTTTTGAGCTCGTCCGCGACCCATGTGCCGCTGTGTCCGGTGGCGTGGATGAAGCAGCAGTCGCCTTTGGGCGCGCGTGCCGCTATCAGCTCGACCATAGCTCTGTTTATCGGCTCCGCGCCGAGGCTTCCGCCGGAGGAGAGAATGAGCGGACGGCTGTCAACGCCCAGTTCGAGACGGCTGTGTTCTTTATCCGCTGTAAAGAACTCGGCGCGCACGGGAAGTCCCGTCAGCACGCAGGGATTCTTCGGCTCGAGATATTTTTCCGCCGCCATGCTCGTGAGCATAACAGCATCGACCTGCTTTGCGAGTGTCTTGTTCGTCACGCCGGGATAGGCGTTCTGCTCGTGAATAGCGGTCGGCACGCCGAGCTTCGCCGCCATTCTGATAACGGGTCCGCTGACATAGCCGCCGAAGCCTATCGCAAGCTCGGGCTTGAAATCCTCGATTATCTTTTTCGCCTGCGAGGACGATTTGAACATCTTTGAAACCGTCTTTATGTTATGAACGATGCCCGCCGGGCTCAGGTCGCGGCGGAAACCGCTGATGTCTATCATCTTTATCGGATAACCCGCCTGGGGGACAAGCTTCGCCTCCATTTTATCGGCAGTACCGACGAAGAGTATCTCGGCAGTCGGATCCTGCGAGCGGATATATCCGGCAACAGAAAGAGCCGGGTTAATATGGCCGCCTGTGCCGCCTGCGGCGATAAGAATTCTTTTTGCTTTGAGCATATTGACTCCTCCGTTGTTTTTATATTTTTTCTATTTTTGCGCTTCGCGATACGCTCAGTACCATGCCCACTTCAATGAGCAAGAAGCACAGTGATGTGCCGCCGTAGCTGAAGAACGGAAGGCTGATTCCGGTGTTGGGAATGAGGTCGGTGACGACCGCGATATTGAGCGCCGCCTGAAGACCGACCTGAACCGCGATGCCCATGACGAGCAGGGACGCGAAAGTGTCTTTTGTACGCATGGCGATATCGAAAGCGCGCTTGACAAGGAGCACGAACAGCACGATAACGACCAGAGCGCCGACAAGACCCATCTCTTCGCAGAATATCGCGAAAATGAAGTCGTTCTGCGGCTCGGAAACATACATGTGCTTCTGGCGCGAATTGCCGAGTCCGACGCCGAACAGCCCGCCCGAGCCGATAGCATAGAGGGAGTTGTTTGTCTGCCAGCGGGCGTCGCCGGGGTCATAGCTCTTGTCGAGCCATGCGATTATTCTCTCCGCCGCATAGGCGGGCATTTTATCTCTGAAAACGACCATGAGCACCGCGCCGCCGACGATACAGGCTATAACGAGCGGATACCACTTGCGGTCGATGCCGCCGAGATAGGTCATCGCTATGCCGAGCAGTCCGACGAGTATTGTCGCGGAGACGTGCTTTTCGAGCGCGATAAGTCCGCACATAACGCCGACGACTATCATATAGAGGAACATCATCTTCCAGTCAGAGCATATGGCTTTTTTGCGTCTGTCCATGCTCCACGCGCAGTACATTATCAGCGCAATCTTCGCAAGTTCTGACGGCTGAAACACATTGTGTCCTCCAATGACAAGCCAACGTTTAAAATCACCAGGACCGTGAAAAAAAAGCACAAGCACAAGAAAACCAAACGCGACAGTCATAAAAAAGAACGACATATCTTTATATACTCTGTAATTTACTCTTGATGCAATGAACATTAATGTTAAGCCAAGCAAAACATATTTCAGCTGACGCCCTATATAGTAATATTCATCTTCATACTTGTTTATGGCGTTGATATAGCTCGCCGAGAACAGAGCTATCAGTCCGATGACGAGCAGGATGACGACGAGCAGGAAGAACCTTGTGTCTATCTTTCCGAAAGCCAGCACTTCACGCTTGTCGAGCCTTTTTATACCGTTCGGGGTATATTTATAGAACGGATAATACTGGCGAAAAAGCTTTTTTGCAGGAGACATTTCCCCGCTCTCTCTTTTTGTTTTTTCGCTCTTTGTGTTCTTTGCTTTTCCTTTTGTCTTCGTCATCCCGATCCCCCTTTCGTCTGCGTTTGTTTTTTTAAAGTGCGTAGCCGCCGAAATACATCAGCGCGATCGCCACAGCTCCGCCGACAGCGTTGACTATCGAAAACACTGCGACTATCTTCTTCTCGCTCCAGCCGCTCATCTCGAAATGATGATGAATGGGAGCCATCTTGAAGATGCGCTTGCCGTGAGTTATCTTGAAATAGCCTATCTGGAGCACGTCTGACGCGCCCTCTATAACATATATTATGCCCGTCAGGAGCAGAATAAGCGGGCAGTTGAGCGCATACGCGATAGCGACGACCATGCCGCCGAGGAACATCGAGCCCGTGTCGCCCATGAACACCTTTGCGGGGTTGTGGTTCCAGACGAGGAAGCCCGCGCATCCGCCTATAAGTACGCTCGCCATGAGCGAGACGCCGAAAAATTTAGGCATATAAGCAATAACGCACATGGAAAGTCCGAAGGTTATTGTAACGCTCGAGCAAAGTCCGTCAATGCCGTCTGTGAAGTTGACTGCATTTATCGCGGCATAGATAACGACAAAGCCGAAGATCCAGAAGAATACGCCCATACGAACATTGCCGGCAAACGGAATGAACATATAGGGCTCCTTGCCCATGCCCATATAGAGTGAGACGAGATAAGCGATTATAACGAGCGACTGAAGCACCGTCTTCTGCTTCTCGGTCAGACCGAGGTTGCGCTTTTTGACGACCTTTATATAGTCATCGGCAAAACCGATGAGCGCCACGCTGAGAGCAAAGATAATGCCGCTGTAGAACTTCGTATAAAGCTCGATTATAGACGCGCCGGTAGCGCTGCTGTCGACGATATCGCCGCCGAGGAGCTTATCGGTAATAACAGTCACCGCGACTGCGGCTATTGTGCCGAAGATAAACATGAGTCCGCCCATGGTCGGCGTGCCCTGCTTTTTCTCGTGCCACTTCGGACCGATTTCAAGAATAGTCTGCCCGAAATGGAGCTTTCTCAGCCACGGAATTATGGCAAGCCCGAGCAACGCGGTGACGAGCGCCGCGGCCGCCGCGCCCATTATCAATGCTGCGATAGTGTTCATTGTTTTTTCCTCCCTGTATCGTGCGGAAGCCCGAGAATTTCTCTTACGGTCTCCCGCTCGTCAAGCGGCAATTTTTCGCCGCCGATAAGCTGATATTTTTCGTGTCCCTTGCCCGCGAGCAAAACTGTGTCGCCGGGTTCGGCTGTTTTAAGCGCGAGCGCTATCGCCTTGCGTCTGTCCGGTTCAACGAACAGATTGCGGCGTTTTTTGTCCGTGCCTTTTAATATATCGCCGATTATTTTTATCGGGTCTTCCGAGCGCGGGTTGTCGCTCGTGACGATAATCTTATCCGCATATTTGCACGCGGCGGCGCCCATCAGCGGGCGTTTGGTTCTGTCTCTGTCTCCGCCGCAGCCGAAAAGAACTATGAGCTTCCCGCGGCAGGACGGGCGCAGAGCCCGCAGAACCTGTTCAAGCCCGTCGGGCGTGTGGGCGTAGTCAATAATGACGCTGTACGGTGCTGAACACTCCACGCGTTCGAGCCGTCCGCAGACGCTTTTTGACTTCGCGAGCGACTGCGCGGCATCTTTCGGCTCGATGCCGAGATTTATCGCGCAGACAGCTGCCGCCATAGCGTTCGAGACGCTGAAAAGTCCGGGCGAGGCAAATTCTATATGTTCTATGTGCCCTTTCGAAACAAGTTCAAAGCGGACACAGTCCGAAAGAAGCGAGATGTTTTTTGCCGTATAGTCGGCGCAGTCGAGCACGGTTGAAAATGTAATTATCTTTCCCTTTGACGCAGCGATTATCTCATTAGCGCGCGGGGCGTCGAGATTGACTATTGATAGAGCAGAATGTTCAAAAAGCTTTTTCTTCGCAGAAATATAATTTTCAAATGTGCCGTGATAATCCAAATGGTCGCGCGTGATATTTGTGAACACCGCCGCGTCGAAGTCTATACCCTCGAGTCTCCCCTGCGCGAGCGCCTGAGACGAAGCCTCCATGACGCAGGCTTTGCACCCCTGCGAAACGGCGCGCGATAGCAGCGAATAAAGCTCGGGCGGCTTCGGCGTAGTCAGCCCGCTCGGCAGATTTTCATCCCCGAGGCGGTTGCAGACCGTCCCGGTGAGCAGTGTTTTCGTCCCCGAACCGGAAAGTATATTCCTGATAAGCGTGGTCACCGTCGTTTTGCCGTTTGTGCCGGTAACGCCTATCATTCTGAGCTTGCGCTCCGGGTGATTACAGAGTGCCGCACAAAGGCGCGCATATGCGCTGCGGGAATCCGCGACATGAAGCTCGTTTTCGAGCCCCAGCCTATCCTGAGTCACAACGGCC
>ERZ791830.1568-NODE-1568-length-13565-cov-4.747577_pt1 | contig 13565 bp, 18 predicted proteins | sample MGYA00509945_ERZ791830 | MGnify/ENA primary metagenome ERZ791830 (study PRJEB30046, sample SAMN00792021) | human gut metagenome | study: EMG produced TPA metagenomics assembly of the A metagenome-wide association study of gut microbiota in type 2... | reverse complement strand
TCAAGTATTGTAAGGTAGACGATCAAGGTAAAAAGCACTATCGTACAAAAACGTTTTATAGCGATCACGATGCAAGGGAATTTATAGATGCACACAGCAAGCCGTTGCATCGTACATGGTGGGTAGTAAATGTAAAGGAGATGTGAGTACCATTAGAATAGTAGTATATTGTCAAGTAGATGAAACAGGAAAGATTAGATATAAATGTAAAAAATTTAATAGTGATTATTATTTAATGAAATTTATATCAGAATACGCAAAGACTTCTAATAAGTGGTGGGTATTTAATGATTAAAATAATAGTTAGATATTATGAAGTAGACAACCAAGGCAATAAATACATGCACGCTAAAAGATTTAACAGTGATGACGATGCAAGGGTGTTTATTGATGAAATTAGGAAATCATTAAATCTGTTATGGTATGAAATAGATGTAAGGGAGGAAGACTAATCATGTATTTATCTTATTTAGATAACAATTCGCAATTATACGTAGTTATTGATCCAATGTTCAGTAATGTGGAGGATTATTCAAATAAAATAGTAGGAATGTTTACTAACAGAAACTTTGCGTTACTATTCAAAGAAGCATATGAACAGGAATACAAGATGGAATGCTTTGTAATGAGCGGATTTGAATATATTAAACAAAGCATGGAAAAGGGCTAACAGCTAAACCTGTTAGCCCTTTTCATTTAGCTATGGGGGGATGCGTTATACATTCCCGTGGCAGTAGACGTTGCATTTTGGTTCCAGCCATAAAGCCAGATATCCGGAGCTACGCCGCCAATTCGTAGATATAACGAACCCGGCCTTGCCTGTGTTAACACTGTTGAGGAAGGATTGGAAGTTGACCATGCCAACCTGTAAATATAAGAATCATCAGTAGAAAAATTAATACCGAACCAATTATCAGAACTGTCTGTCTTTGTAGTTATACCTTTTGTTCTGGTATTGATTTCATTTGCAAGGTTGCCCACCTGTTTTATTGTATTAGTCGCGCTAGTAAGATTAGTTTGCAAATCACTGATATCTGAAACATTGTTGTTAACATCATCCATAAGAGTTGAAATCTGTTGTGTATGTTCGGATACAGTATTAGTTAAATTTGTAACGTTATCTTTAGGAATACCTGAATATATTTTTTGAAAACCGCTATTTATTTGGCTCCATCCGATAGTATCAGTAACTTGGCTAATGCCCTCAGTATAAAAGTAAACCGATCCTATATCTGAGGCAGATTCAGCCGCGGAACTGGGCGTATCGGCAGACCAACCAATACTATACACTTTTCCTGCATCTGTAGTTAAATTTATAGCTTGATAATAATTTGACGTATCAGTTTTAGTAGAAATACCTTTAGTTCTAGTGTTTATCTCATTTACAGTCGTTTGCAAGGTTTTAATTTCATTTTCGATAGAAGAGGTATCCGATCCATTATACAGCGTTTTAACCTCCTGTTTGCCTGTCTGGGAATACCCATACGTATTTCCAGTTAATCCAGTTTGTGTTAAATACAAAGAGCCGGGGGCAGATGCTTCCGTAACAGCTTTTATCGGCGCGGAGGGTGACCATCCGATCCGGTAATTATTCGATCCTACCAAAAGGTTAAAGCCGAACCACCCGGATACAGTGTCATTTACTGTACTAAATCCTTTAGTTTTATTTTCAAGTGTCTTAATCTTATTGTTGATATTGGTGACGGTATCGTTAGGTAATCCGTTGTACCATGCTACAACATTATTTGTTGCGGTTTGGCTCCAACCTACGGCTCCCGTTAAAGGTGAAATTCCTTGATTAAATAAATAGATAGATCCACGGGAAGAAGAAGAAAGCATTGTTTCAGTTGTATTATTACACCAAGCAATACGGTAATTTAGATCACCATCCGTATCCAGTGTGATCCCGTACCACCCATCCGTGCCGGCCGTATTACTAACGATACCTTTAGTGCGAGTATTAATTGTATTAATCGCCGTACTATTATTTCTTACTGTGATCTCAAGGGTTTCTAAATTGTTTTCTATTTTTGCTACAGTTGCGTTAGTATTGCTCAACCCCTTATTCAAATCGGTAATAGCCTGTGTATTTTTACCCACGCTATCCTGTAGAAGGGAAATTGCCGTGGAATGGTCGCTGGTCAAATCCTGCAACGCTTTAATGGCTTGCGCGTTCTGGGCGGCACTGGATTCCACATTGTTGATATCGTTGGTAATCTGGTTGTAGATTGTACGTGAAATCGAAGTAAAAGCAGGTTGCGTCCCTTTCGTGCTGTTCTGCACATGCGCCCATGTCCAGTCATCCTGAGGGCCGCCGATCTGATAATATACGGAGCCGGGGCGGGACGTTTGCAACACAGAAGCGGCGGGAGCATCGGTTGACCATGCAAGGCGATATACATAACTATCATCGGTTTGCAGATTGAGGCCAAACCAATTGTTTGCGCTGTCCGTTTTCGTAGAAAGTCCCTTTGTCCGGGTATTGATAGCGGTAATATTATTGGCATTCGCCTGTACTTTTTTCGTAAGATCTGCAATTTGCTGGGTGTGCTGTGCCGTAAGCGTTTGCAAAGCATCAATTTCACTTTGCATTGTCTTGATCAACTCGCTATGCCCGTTAATAGTTTCGATAGCGTCATTTAATTTAGCAGTTAATTTACACAAAACTTCATAAAATGACAGGCTGTCATCTAATACGGCGGGCATAACCTTTTGACACCAAAATGCAAAGGGGGTTAATTCGTCCATATTTACCTCCTTAAAAAACAGTCATAAACAGCGGTTTCAATTCCTCTATAATCATTTTATCAATATTTATAAATGTTTCACGGTATTTTAACAGCATTTCACTTTGTAGCATATTATAACCCCGTTCTGTTGTTTCTGTCCTATCGATATTGTTTGTATATTGTGATTTAGAAGAAGTGGTATTGGTATTGTTAATTTCACTTTTACTTGTCCCGTTGTCTGTATGCTCTTGCGTAACGGTGCCCACATCTGTGCCGTTATCGCTAATATTGTCTTTATTAAAGGTGGCTTCTGATGCGTATAGATTGTTTTCAATGTCATCTACAGACAAAATAGCTTGCGGCGTATCGCTTTTAATCTGTTGTGTATTACCTATCCTTTGGTTTGTAATGGTATGCGAATTTCTATCATCTGCTGTAAATGTGTTAGAATTTGTATTGTTGGTTTCTCCTGTCAAAGTTTCATTTCCATCTACAGAATTATTTCCGGTGGCTTTGTCTACTATCGTTTTGGTTTCGGTTATTTTAGTAAGCGGCTCAATTTCAATTAGTTGCGATTCATACAATTTATTATAATAAGGCATTATAACATTCATTTTATTTTTAAAACGGATTGCCCATCTAGCAACTGTTTCTTCACAAATTTCTGAAAAATAATAAGAATTTATAATGTTGTCGTTAAGTGTTTTACGGTAAGATTCGTTAAAAATGGGATAGTCATTCAATCCGAAATCGTATCCGATTTCAAGAATATACCGCAATTCCATAGTATATTTACTCATCGGAATATAACACCAACTTTTTAATAAATTTACCTATTGTAACAAATACGTTAGCTATCTTTTTCAGGGCCTTCCTGATCTTCATCTTTCTCCACCTCCGGGTTATCAAGTCCAATAATTTCTGCGGTGGAAATCAAATTAAATTCAACGTCAATATTTAATCCAAACATATCGTTTATTTTTCGACAAGCTTGTTTCCTAGCGTTTAGAGCGGTTAGACGTGTCATTTCAATTTCATTAGTATTCACGGCAACTTCACCCGCAAGCATCCTTTCCCGCTTATCCAATGAAGTTGACACGCCTAGATAGGACAAAACCTCCGTCCAATATTGTAATTTAAGTTTATAAAGTTCATCTCCTTTATATTCGCTATGCGTATCCAATGTTTTAAAATCATCAGAAATCAAAGTACCCTTTCTACCATAAATAACAGGATAGTTGCCCTCATATTGCATATACAAATTTTTCATTGATAGCAAATTTTCTTCATCACACAGGATAAGTACAGGTGTTTTCTGTGCTTTTGCATTGATGTCAATAACCCTTTGAACTTCCGCTATGCGTTCTGCGTATTCCCATATTACGGAAAACGACGGCATACGCAAATAGTTATTATATATCAAAACGGAATTGGATATATCTCTGTCGGCATAAAACCCGCTAGGCGCATAAGCATGATATCTTGTAGGGATATTATAAGGATTAAAGATCCCTTCAAAATTACAGGTTAAAGCCATATAGCCGAAAGTTTCGTCATCAAAAAATAGGCAATAACCCTTGTTAAAAAGTACCAGTTCTAAAAAACGCTCGTCAACGCTATGGGGTAGCCCTTTCCATTTAAACCGATTTATAGCGATCTCTTCCAAGCGTAAAAAAGTATTGACAAAAGTTAAATCATTTGATTTTACCGCTAAATTAAAAGGATCTCCTATCTTTGGTCTCATTATACCACCCCGTTTGGCAACGAATAATTTCCAACATCTGTTGTGTGCCAAAATGTAATACCACGGTCAAACATTGCTTTAATAGCGGCAACAGCGTCCAGCGGCGCGTTACATTCTAGTACACAACCGTTTGTCTTTATGTAGTTCCAATTTTGACGGCTCATAATATTGGGCGTTTTTACTTCCTGCACAGCGTATCCGAAACGGTCAAAAAATGAATCGATGCGTTTAGCAACGTGTTCTTCAAGATAAATATTATAACTGGTAAAACATTGGTGATTAACTGCATAATTGCCATTGGTAACATTCGCTGGGCCTTTAAAAGTCGGGGGCAATACTTGCATATCAGCATCTTTGCCCAATACAGTCAAAGAGCTTTGTCCAACACCTGCCAAACCTCCGACTGCGCCAGCAACATTTCCAGTCGCTAAACCTGCAAGCGTACTTAAACCCCCGGATAAAATAGAAGTAGCCATACTATTCATATTCTGAGCAAACCACTGTCGATATGTGTCATATGTCCAGGAACATAGCGGAAAATTGGAAAGCGTTAAACATTCGTAAAAAGGCTGGCTCAATCCATCATAATCATTGGGAAACAAATAAAAAGTTACGCCCGGCGCAATACTGCCGGTACAAGTGAACTCAATAGTATTATTAGCAAACAATTCATACTTGTATTCTTTTGTTTGGCCTTGGTTATTATCCACACAAATATATGTAAAAGGATATGTTAATAATTTTTTATTTCGTGGGGTATAACTGCCATTTGCACTAGGCTTAGTAGTATTGTATGTAAGAGCTTTACAATCAATTAAAAGTTTATTACTAACATTGGCATACTTTGCGGGAAATGTATAAATAACAAGTACAGAATTTTCTTTACCCTCTGGCCAATTTTTTAAATCAGAAGCTAATTGCAATACTGCTTGTATGCTATCATAAAATACATAATTAGCGCCGGTAAAAACTTTTTGAAAAATTGCGCCGTCTACTTGTGAGCCATCGGGATTTATTGTAGTCGCCAACACATAGCCCACAGTATTGCCAATATCATTGTCCATATCGCTTGACAATTGATTCAAAATTCTTGAGCGTTTATATATTAGCCCGCCAACCGGTTCAGGGACGATATTGGCTCCCACTGTATCGTCTGCGACTGTTTCACGCTCAACAAAGGATTCTTTTAAAGTTAATTCAAAATACCATGTCTGTATATAGTCTTGCTCAAGATACACAAGGCTGGTAGATTGGTTTACATATTCAATCTTAGTAACAAAAGCGTAAAACCATTTTGGACCAAAATTTGCATTGCGATAAATGGCATAGTTTATGCCGTTCATGGTTTCCGCATTGACCGGAACCCTTATGGCTTGATCATGCCGCTGATATGTAAACGTGTCGAAAGAATGTACAGCCTTACTATAGAAATAATTTAGCTGTGCGGTTTGATCGGAAAAAGTTATTGTATCTTGATAACTGTTATTTAATGGAATGTTAGAGCACAAATGGACAATTGTTTCAGGAGTAAATAGCGCCATGTTTTACCTCCTATAACGCCGGGGAGGAAACCCTCCCCGGCTATAGTAGAAATTAGGCCGAAATAGTCACAGTGGCCGTTTTTGTGATAGAAGTATCCTGTGCAAGAATACAATTGACGGTCAGGGGGCCAGTTTCATTCGCGCCTACGGTAAGCAAGCCCTCGCTGGTAATGTTGGTAGATTCATCCTTATTGCCGCCCAAACTCCAATTGAATTTCTGCATAGGCGATCCAGTACCGGAAAATACCGCGGTAAACTGCTGTTGCGCGCCCTTAGCAAGAGTGGGAGCGGAAGGGGTCACAGTGATGGAACCCTTCACAGCGTCGGTGGTAAACAAGATGGCGTTTGAAAAGCGAGAGGTAGACAAGGTCTGCCAATGATGGAAGAAATAATTCCAGTACAAACCCTGCGCGTTGTACTGCTCGGTGAAAGACATATAATTATCAAACACCATGAACCAATTGCGGTCAACCAAAGCCGCAACCGCGCCGGAAAGCTCCCCAAAATTATCAATCAGCACGCGGCGGCCAAGGAAATCCGCTTTATCCATGTTGAAAGCCTGTGCAAGGACTTCAACGTCCACCACAGCGTCAAAATGCGTATCAAGAATGATTAGCTGATCGGCGCGGGGCGTAGTGGTGGCAACCCCCATTGAATTATACGTGTTGCTCATAAAGGTGAGGTTATTGCTATATTCCCGTAGCAGGGAAATAGACTGGCGGGCATTGTCGGCAGTATCAATTCCCGGAATCGTGACAGAATAGAAATAGCCGTTATTCGCGTAATCAATGAGCAACTGCTTCATACAAAGGAACTCATCGTAATTGTCACCGCTGTAAAGGCTGTCTACAATGCGGCCAATAAGATCTTCAATCCCCTGATAGGACAAGAAAGCAGTGCGCAACTGATCATTTGAAATAGTGGCCTTATAAAAATCCTGTCGATCCATCCGGTGGAAAATCGCTTTAACATCAGGAATTTCCCGCTTGAAGACTTCGTTTTCCGCAACAGACGGATCGTAATGCTGTGCCTGCGCAATATTTACAAAGATTTCCTCCACGGTTTCGCCAAATTCCAGCTTGCCCTTTTTAAATTCCCGCAAGGGATTTTCATACATACGGGAAGTAATAAGGACTAGACCGATGCGGTTAATCAACGCGCTGAGAAAAGCGTTGGTAGTAGCCTGATAGCTGAGAATTGCGTTGCCCACTTCTTTGATGTTTTCCTGAGTGGCTTCCGGTACGCGAGACTGGTAATCATAATTTGCATTCGCCCGGATAGTATTAAGGATCTGCGCACCATTCGCTTTCAACGTCTGAGTTTTAATAGCCATAATTAACCCCTCTCTTTCGTTTCAAAAAGCTCTTCAAAGGTAAGGTTTTCGCCATCCTCTTTGATATCTTCTTTTTGATCCTCTTTCACTTCATCGCCGCTGATCCGCATAAACAGATCGTAATTCTTTTCTTTCAGCTTACGATTTTCTTCCCGTAGCTGTTCGGCCTCCGCGACATATTTTTCCCTTTCGGTGTCGCGCTCGGCCCATCGGCTATCATAATCGTCAAATTCATCTCGGATAGCCATCAGGGCTTCCGTGATCACAGGAATATCGCCGTTAGCGTTAAGGATCTGCTGGATACGACTTTCCCGCTCTTCTTTAGTCATCATATTACCTCCTATAATATAATTTCATGATTTCCCTTATATCTGTTTCCATTACAGGGGTTTCAAATCGTAAATCATTGTTTATATAGCATTTACAAACTAATGATAATATAGGGCTTTTTCTCAATCTGTCTGCCATTATTGTATTATTATCGTGATCGCTGAGTTTAAAGCAATAAGTGATATTGTTTCGTTGAATATCTTTTGATACGTATAAGTAATCGTTTTGCCATATTCCATAAATGCGATTGTTGATTTTAATGTTACAAATAAATTTACATTTCCCTGTTTTCTTTGCTATAAAATTATTAGAGGTATCATAAAAATCTCCATCAATTGAACTGGATTCGTACCGACTACCTCGCACAATTTTACCAAAACGGCCGTTTTTCCTAGCTTCAATAAATTCTAACGATCCAGCGTTTTGCGACAATATGTCATGATGACAGATAATTTTGCCCATAGGCCCCGGACGGATATTGAACTCTAGGAAATAGGGGTTTACTTGATACAAGGAGTTTCCTAGGAAAAAAACCTGTATATCCCTGCCCCTTGCAACCGTTTCATATATGTTATAAAATAGTGTTATTTCATCCGGCAAATATCTTTCGGTTGTGCCTGTTATTAGAAATTCATCAAAAATTATCTTATCCACATATGGGTACTCATTTGATTTTTGTTTCATGCTAGTGCTTAAACATTTTGAATATCCACATACTTCCCCATCTATTTTATACTCATAACCATCAACAGAAAATTCATGATCAGGAAAATGTGGGATCATTTTTAAAAAGAAATTTTTGTTTTCTGAAAATTCGCTATCATATCTTCTCAAATATAAGAACTGATTTTTATTCTTTAAAAAGTCTTTAATAGCGTATTGCTTGCAACCGTAAGTTTTGCCAAATCCGCGTATACCATATATTAGATTAAATAAGGCATTATAGCTCAAAACTTCATTGATATCCCAATATAGCCCCAATGTAACCACCCTTTATGAAAAAGAGGCAATCTGCTGTATGGTTAAACGTCAGCCACGACGATGCAACAGAAAGCGGTTTTACCCGTTGGCCCTCCCCGTTGTGTAACCATTACTAACAGTGCCCCTTTACCTTTATTATATACTCGGTATTGCCATTTGTCAATAGTAAAATATTATTTTTCACGATGGTTGAACAAATAATCAAACAATGCGGTTGCAAAAGATCCTAGACTAGCGCACATCGCGCATATTAATAGGAATAAAAGCGGATGAATATACATACTATCCCTTCCTTTCAAATTTCGGACAGGATGTTTTAACGTACCAGTAACCATCAATAATAACCGGGACTTCGTAATAATTACAATAATATGTTTTACGATCTACAAACTATCCTTCTTCATCGACTATTTCAAAATACTGGCAATATTTACATAATCGATTAGGCTCTAATGGTAAATTCTTTTTCGACAAGTACAATACCCCCCGGCACGTGTTTTGGCATAAGCTTACCGCCATATACGCTACCTTTCTCAAAATTGTCCCAGGTAACTTGATCGTAGCACGTAGACGGCATTCCCGCGCAAGTGATTTCCAGCTTTCCGTTCACTTCTTCAATATAAGTTTTTTGCCTAACGAATTTAGCTCTGGTAAATGTTTTTTCTAGCTTCCATGCTCCTAGCTTGTCATCGTCTATATCTAAATTTGGCAAATCTGTACCAATTAAATGTAAACTATCGGTATCTGCGTAACAAAATCGATCATATACTTTTTGCGCGCTGGATATTGTATAATATCGCGCATGTGCGGTAATAAAAGTGGCAACGGGAATATAGATAGGCTCTCTATCGGTTGGGTCAGCTAAATGATAGCGTACAATATCTTTTTCACTATCTAAATATGGTATTTTACTTGCAACTTTTGGGTTCAACGCAAATTTACCATATAAATTATTTAGCATTAGTTTAGCTAATGTTCGTAATCCTAGATTTCCAGTTCGAGACGCTTCTATTTTGATTGCCATCCACTTATCAATAAACGGCTTAAATATCTCCGTACTGCTTTTAAATTTCCATCCTCCGTGAAATTCCAAATTATACACGTTATAATGTTCAAAAAATAACTTTAAGTCTACGCTTGTTAAGGTCAAAAGCACTTCTTGCCCATTGCTATTCTTTAAATATTCATTATTAGCAAAGGATCGACTGTTTTTGATTTGTATGGTTGGCAAGTAATTTTCTTTTATTTCAAAAATACATGTAATAGATTGTATATACAAATTATACACTTCATCTTTTATGTATTCCCCTTCAAAATATTTCCCTTCCCCATATGGTAATTCGCAATAATACATCCTTGATGGGTATAAACTATTTACGTCTAAAACAATACCGTTACCTATTGTTTTTCCTGCAATATCTTCTTTTACGTAGGAAAAACCACCTTTATATGATCTACGGATATCTTTATCATATGCCGGTTTTGGAAAATATCTATCAAATTTTTTAGGTGTAATAATCGATTTAAAATCTGCTAAAGCGTCGCTACCCAACGTTATTTTATTTAGATTTTGATCGAAAAAATACTGTAATCCTTTCTGTACAATTAAAATATCATAGGTTATATATTCCTTATCATCATCGGTTAGCTGTCCACCTTCTTCCCGATGATCTGTATATTCTATATGTAATTTAGATATATCCATACCAAACGCTTTCGCCATTTGGGCAACTGATAAAGGGATTATTGCAAATGAATCTTGAAAAGTAATTGTAATATTATTGTATCTTACCTTTAATATATAAAATTTGCCCATATCCGTTATAAGGGTCGAAAACTCACCATTGTTTAATCTCTTTTCAGTTGTATGCGCAAATCCGTGCTTAAGTAACCAATATAAAATAAACTCACCATCAAATTTTAAATTATGAAAAAAAAATATTCCGTTATTATAAATGGGTTTAAAAATTTCTTCTATAAAACTGTCTATGCTAGTGCCCATTATAACATGATCTTGATCGTCCCATAAACCTACAAAAGCGTATGCCCATACGTAAGTCCTTTCTATGTTTACCTCCGTTTCAAAGTCGCATACAAAATACTTCATACAGCATTTTTCCACGCTTCCAACGCGCTTCTGGCTATAATATCTGTGGGTAAGGGATCAGATATAAATTGTATCATTAGTTCTGCATCTTCTGTCCATTTATCATAAATGGTCATAGCGTCCAAACTATTAATGTAATCGTATAACTCTTTACCGTCATCACCTAGCAACCCTTTAATTTGATCTAAATATATTTTTTTATAATTATTTGCTCCTTCCTCACGGTTTTTCTCTCGCGTATACTTTCGATAAAAAGCTATCGAGCGTTCAAGATCGGATTTTCTAAAAGATTCAAATCTATCTTTGCGTTCCCTATACATTATATCAACGTCGCTTTTCACAATGCCGCTTTCTGGCCTGATATCAATTTCTTTTGCTTCTTCTGCTGTTTTCATATTCATACGGTTTAATAGCGTTTTATATAAATTTTCATTGAATTTTACTGTAGTGAAATTATCTGTTTCAACTATATCAAAAGCATTTTTATTACGTAATGATTTAAATTCGGATACGTATTGATTAAATTCTTTTCTTGTGGTAATATTATTACGTAATTCTTTAAAGCTATATGTTTTAACTGGCAATACGTTTTTTGGTAATTTAGCATTATGCCTTCTAATATAAGCGTTAGTATTTCTTACTAATCTTCTCAATTCCGCTTCCGTGCTTCTGCCGTCAATTTTATACCGCCAGTTTATTTTAGGTAATGGCACAATACCACCCCAATTCCTCCCACCCACCCTACATAACATTATTTTGCGGAAATCACCAAAGTTGTGATTTTACGATCTTTATTAGTAATCTGCTTTGGCATGATCGGAATCGGGATATCCCAATGCGGCTCTCCGTAAATCATGAAAAGCCGCTTCAATGCGTTGTAAACCCCAAAGGATACCGCTTGATAGGTTTTACCATTTTCGTCAAAAAAGACGACGCGAGGACATTCCCGGTATTCGCCGGTTTCTTTGTTGAGCATCGGGACAACTTCCACCAATACGTCAACAACATTGATCACTTTATTAAAATGATCGCTTATCCGTTCATCCGGATTGATCAACGCATTAAACAAATTCGCTTTCGCTTCCGGGGTGTCCGCGTTAATAGAACAGAAATTCGCATCAGCCAAACTAATCGCGTTGGCTTCATGTACAACCATTTCCTGCTTTACTTCCTCGTCCATAACAATGGGTTCTTTGTTTTCCATTTTACTTTACCTCCTGATACTCTTTATTGGTTACGGTTTCTTCAATTTGCATAATGGATAGATAACCGGGATCTCTACCGTATTTCTCGGCGTACTCTCTCCGCGTAAGATTGTGAATGGCGGTAAGCGTTAGCTTTTTAAGACTTTCAATAACCACGCTGTCCTGCACGTTGTTAACTGCATAGCCTGTTTCCGTTTTGGCCAACTCAATAAAATCCACAACATACCTATAAGCTTTCAAAATCATCTTACACACTCCTTTTATGATTGTTTATATAAATTCGCCTATTTAATATACGTCCTCCTTCCCTAAAATATTGGCGAATTTGTCAGTAAAATAGCATTCGTTTCTACGCATAGTGTCTAGCTTGCTTGCGATATTTTTCCTTGACCTTAACAAAGCGTTATGAATAAAAGTGGTAATTGATGCACCGTTAGGATTCTTATATACATAATAATAACACGCTTTCAAATACTCGAATATAGATTCATCAAAAAAAAATTGAAATGGCATATTCCTACGCATAGCGCCTACCGCTTTTTTAAACGTATCCATATTTTCTATTACAACTTTATTTACACAATCATCTAAATGCCAATCAGATCGATCACAAAGATTTGTAGTAATAATATTACCGGCCATAACTGTTTCTAAAATCAGCATCGATAATGGCTAATTGCTTTAAATCGTCGCTTAAATCAACATGTAAATAATCTATAATTAAAATAGATTCATACTCCGGTTTTGGCTCTGGAAAATCTTTCAATGCTTTTGTTATATTATTTGCCAAAATATATTGATCACCTTCCGGAGCTTTTACCTTAAATAATTTCATATTTTACGCTCCCTTCTTTCTTTGTAAGTTAGAAAGCAACCGCTAATCTTTACGTGGTTATCCTTTTCTACGGTGCCATGCAAAATAACGGAACGCATATTTACTCTACTAATACAATACGGTTTAGGATCTTTGTATAAAGACAAAACATGTTTTTTATTTTTTGCTAGAACATAATCCGTGACGAAATCCTTGTTTTCAATATAACTTACCTGATACCATTTCATTCTAATTTCCCCCGTCAAAATTTAATATTTTATAATATGTGTTATGGCCCTTCACTACAATATTACCATTATTATAAAAATAAACTAAATTTTCATATATTGTATAACCATAAATATATAAATCATTTAATTTATCTCTAGGTAAGAGTTTCATATTCTTCATCAATATCCTTTTCAATCCGATTTGTATAATCGGTTTCAGGTATCTCACTTATAACAGGTTTATCTTCCCAAAAACTTTTAAACGCATTCATGTCAATTGCTAACTGCGGCCGCTCAATAACAAAAATAGTGTCGTTGGTTCCATAATAGTTACTCCCTATTTTCATATAGGTTTCAAACATAATAACTACCCTCCTAGAATTATGCGTATTCTTTTATATACCAATGTACGTTACTAATGCCCTGATTATTATACCATCTTTTAGCTGTACTGCTCTTATAAAATACTTTTATGCGGTATCCTCCATCCTCTTCCCATACTCCATAAATAACGCCACTGTATTTATTATCACTCAACAGCCCCGCATACT
>ERZ791830.1565-NODE-1565-length-13587-cov-3.407405_pt1 | contig 13587 bp, 8 predicted proteins | sample MGYA00509945_ERZ791830 | MGnify/ENA primary metagenome ERZ791830 (study PRJEB30046, sample SAMN00792021) | human gut metagenome | study: EMG produced TPA metagenomics assembly of the A metagenome-wide association study of gut microbiota in type 2... | reverse complement strand
TTCACAAGAACATGGACAAAATGCACCGCTATGTCCGCCTGCGCAAGAAGCTGCTGGGCGTGGACGAGCTGCATTTCTATGACGTGTACACCCCCTTGCTCAAGGATGTGGACAAGCGCATCCCCTATGAGCAGGCCAAGCAGACCGTTTATGATGCGCTGGCGCCCCTGGGCGACGATTACCGCGCCATCCTGAAGGACGGCTTCGATCATCGCTGGATTGATGTGTACCAGAATGAGGGCAAGCGCAGCGGCGCATACTCCGCCGGCACGGTGGTGCATCCCTATGTGCTGCTGAACTATACCGGCACGCTGGACAGCCAGTTCACCCTGGCGCATGAGATGGGTCATGCCCTCCATTCCTACCTGTCCAACAAGCATCAGAACCCCATCGACGCGGATTACGTGATCTTCGTGGCGGAGGTGGCTTCCACCTGCAACGAGGCACTGCTGATGGAGTATCTTCTGAGCAAAACCACGGACAGAAAAGAGCGGGCGTACCTCATCAACCACTTCCTCGACCAGTTCAAGGGAACGCTGTACCGGCAGACCATGTTCGCCGAGTTCGAGCTGAACATCGGACAGATGGCAGCCCAGGGGCAGACCCTGACCGCGGACGTGCTGAGCGCCGAGTACAAGCGCCTGAACGAGCTGTACTACGGCCCGGACATGGTGGTGGACGACTTCATTGCCATGGAGTGGGCGCGGATTCCTCACTTCTATTACAACTACTACGTCTTCCAGTACGCCACCGGCTATTCCGCCGCCATTGCCCTGTCCCGCCGGATTCTGCGGGAGGGCGAACCGGCCGTGAAGGATTACCTGGGCTTCCTCTCCGGCGGCTGCTCCAAGTCCCCCATCGACCTGCTGAAGGGCGCGGGGGTGGACATGACCAGCCCGGAGCCTGTGAACCAGGCGCTGGCGCTGTTCGGCGAGCTGCTGGATGAGATGGAAGCGCTGACCCGGGAGTAAATATATGGCAGAGCTGTTTTTGCCCACCCTGCACACCTTCGCCATGAACAACATCTTCACCGGCTCCAAGGGACTGTTCCGCTTCCGGGCGGAGCCGAAGGTGGTCATGGCGAACCCGAAAGAGGTGGACTTTGCCCAGAGCGCCATCCATGTGGAATATTGGCACGGCCTTTACTGCTATGAAAAAAGCACCATGGAGGGGGAGTCCACCTTCCCCATGAGCGAGGAAGGCCGGGAGGACATGCGCCGCTGGCTGGAAGAACGAATCTGAGATAGGCCTGCGGAACCGGCAGCCGCCGGTTCCGCAGACTTCCGTCAACCCTAGGATATTTTTCGGAAAACCGCCCGGAAAAACAGGAAATGAGCCTTGACTTTTTCCCTTTTTGTGATAAAATATCGACGATATGGAAAGACATTGCGGAAACCAAGCGGAAATGTAGTCCTTCAGCGAGGGGGAGAAGGTGCAAGCCCCCGGATGAACTCCCGCAAGCCATTTCCCGCGTTGCCCGGGATGACCGGGACGGGCGCTCCCGTTACAGAGCGGCTAAGATGCCTGATTTTCAGGCGAATTAGGGTGGTACCGCGATTTACGTCGCCCCTATTGTGTAGGGGCGGCGTTTTTAGTTGGAAGCGAAAAATTCACTTTCAGCTCCGACAATTATTATGGAGGTAGAAACCAATGAATCCCAAGCCTTACGGCGTAAATGAACTGCGCGAGATGTTCCTTTCTTTCTTTGAGAGCAAGGGTCACCTGCGCCTGCCCAGCTTTTCTCTGATCCCCCAGAACGATGCGTCTCTGCTGCTGATCAACTCCGGCATGGCGCCCATGAAGCCCTACTTCAAGGGCGAGGTGGAGCCGCCCCGTCACCGGGTCTGCACCTGCCAGAAGTGCATCCGCACCGGCGATATCGAGAACATCGGAAAGACTGCCCGTCACGGCACCTATTTCGAGATGCTGGGCAATTTCTCCTTCGGCGATTACTTCAAGCACGAGGCCATTGCCTGGAGCTGGGAATTTCTGACCAAGGTGGTCGGCCTGGACGAGAACCGGCTGTACCCCTCTATCTACGAAAAAGACGACGAAGCCTTTGAGATCTGGAACAAGGAAGTGGGCGTCCCCGCCGAGCGTATTTTCCGCTTCGGCAAGGAGGACAACTTCTGGGAGCATGGCTCCGGCCCCTGCGGTCCCTGCTCCGAAATTTACTACGACCGGGGCGAAAAGTACGGCTGCGGCAAGCCCGGCTGCACCGTGGGCTGCGACTGTGACCGGTACATGGAGGTCTGGAACAACGTCTTCTCCCAGTTCGACAACGACGGCCACGGCAACTACACGGAGCTGGCGCAGAAGAACATCGACACCGGCATGGGTCTGGAGCGCCTGGCGGTGGTCTGCCAGGACGTGGACTCCCTGTTCGATGTGGATACCGTCATGAACATCACCCACAAGGTCACGGAGCTGACCGGCGCGACCTATGGCCAGAGTGTGAAGATGGACGTTTCCCTGCGAGTCATCACCGACCATATCCGCGCAGCCACCTTTATGATCGCCGACGGCGTGCTTCCCAGCAACGAAGGCCGCGGCTACGTCCTGCGCCGTCTGCTGCGGCGGGCAGCCCGCCACGGCAAGCTTCTGGGCGTCAACCACCCCTTCCTCTATCAGATTGTGGAGACCGTGGTGGAGGAAAACGAGGTTCACTACACCTATCTGCGGGAGCGCTGCGACTATATCACCAAGGTGGTGAAGGTGGAGGAAGAGAACTTTGCCCGCACCATCGACGGCGGCATGGCGATCTTCTCCAACATGCTGGCAGAGCATAAGGCCAAGGGAGAGACGGAGTTCTCCGGCGCCGACGCCTTCAAGCTGTACGATACCTACGGCTTCCCCATTGACCTGACCCTGGAAATGGTGGCCGACGAGGATATGACGCTGGATCAGGCGGCGTTTGCCCAGCTGATGCAGGAGCAGAAGGTTCGTGCCCGGGAAGCCCGGAAGGCGCTGGGCGATCTGGCTTGGGCAGGCATCGACCTGGGGCTGGACAACACCCCCACCACCTTCGTCGGCTACACCCAGAACAACTGCGACGCCAAGGTTCTTGCCGTGTGCGTGGGCGACGAGGTTTCCGGCACCATTGCCGGCGGCGAAAAGGGCATCATCGTGCTGGACAAGACTCCCTTCTACGCCGAAATGGGCGGCCAGATCGCCGACCAGGGCGTGATCCTCATGGGCAACAGCCGCTTTGTGGTGTCCGACGTTCAGAAGGACAAGGGCGGCAAGTACCTGCATCACGGCAAGATGGTCACCGGCTCCATCAAGGTGGACGATATTGTGGTGGCCTCTATTGACGTGGAGCGCCGCAAGGCCATCATGCGCGCCCACTCCGCGACCCATCTGCTGCAAAAGGCGCTGCAGACGGTGCTGGGCGACCATGTCCATCAGGCGGGTTCCTACGTGGAGCCTGACCGGCTGCGCTTCGACTTCACCCACTATTCCGCGCTGACGCCGGAAGAGCTGGTGAAGGTCAACGCCATCGTCCAGAATTCCATTCTGGAGGGCTACAACATCGTGACCCGGGAGATGCCCGTTGACGAGGCCAAGGCCATGGGCGCCACCGCGCTGTTCAGCGAGAAGTACGGCAGCACGGTTCGGGTGGTCAACATGGGCAACTACTCCATCGAGCTGTGCGGCGGCACCCACCTGGACAACACCGCCAAGGTCGGCCCCTTTGAAATCGAGAGCGAGTGCTCCGTCGCCTCCGGCGTCCGCCGGATCGAGGCCATTACCGGCAAGGCCTGCCTGGAGAGAATGGAGCGGAACCAGACCATGCTGCTGGAAGCGGCCGCCAAGCTGAAGACCAAGCCCATCGAGCTTGGCTCTCGGATTCAGGCACAGCTGGAGGAGCTTCGGGAGCTGCGGCGCACCATCGAGGCCTACAAGGCCAAGGAGACCGTGGGCGAGATCGACCGGATCCTCTTCGGCTCCCACAATGTGGACGGTCTGAAGGTCATCACCGCCAGCGTTCCCAACGCCGACACCGGCAGACTCCGCCAGATGGGCGACGTGCTGCGGGATAAGGATGCTTCCGTGGTTGCTGTGCTTGCCACGGTCAACGAGGGCAAGATCACCTTCCTGGCCGTCTGCGGCAAGGACGCCATTGCCCGGGGCATCAAGGCCGGCGACCTGGTGAAGCAGGTATGCTGCTGCTGCGGCGGCAGCGGCGGCGGCAAGCCCGACTCCGCCATGGGCGGCGGCAAGGATATCACCAAGGTGGACAATGCCCTTGCCATCGTGGACGATTACGTGGTTTCTAAATTGAAGTAATAAGGAAGGCGCTGCCGCAAAGGCGGCGCCTTTTCCAACGATAAGGGGGCGGCGGGATGCGTAAACTGGTGTGGTTTTCTCTGGGCTTCGGCGCGGCCTGCTGCCTGTGCGCGTATGTCCTCACGGGAAGCGTATGGGTCATTATGGCAGTCGCGGGCGGGGTGCTGACGCTTCTGACGGCGATTGCGGGGAGAAAGTACCTTTGGTTCCGGCGGGTTGCCGCGATTTTCTTTGGCTTTGCTGCGGGAATGGGCTGGTTTACCCTGTATGACGGATTTTACCTGAGCGCTGTCGGGATGATGGACGGGAAGACGGCGGACGCAGTCATCCGGGTATCGGACTACAGCTATGAAACGGCATACGGTATCGGCGTGGACGGCACGGTGCAGCTGGAAGGAAAATCCTACCGCCTTCGGGCGTATCTGGATTTGGACGAACCCCTGGAACCCGGGGACGTGATCTCCGGCCAGTTCCGCTTTCGTGCCACCACGCCGAAGGAGAACAGAACCTATCACGCGGGCAACGGCATTTTCCTGCTGGCATACCAGGCAGACGAGGCTTCCGTTTCGCCCCATACAGGCGCGTTCTGGCGGGATTTCCCGCCACGGCTGCGGCACCGGATTCAGGAAATTTTGCAGACTTGCATCCCAGAGGACGCTGCGCCCTTCGCCCGGGCGCTTCTGCTGGGCGATACCACCGATTTGAGCTACGGGGTGGATACCAGTCTGAAAATCAGCGGAATCCGCCATGTGGCGGCTGTTTCTGGGCTGCATGTGTCGATTCTGTTCGCATTGCTCACTGCCATAACCTTCCGGAAACGGTTTTTGACTGCCCTTGTTGGGTTTCCGACGCTGCTGCTTTTCGCGGCGGTGGCGGGCTTTACCCCGTCGGTCAGCCGCTCGTGCATCATGTGCGCGCTGATGCTGGCGGCGCTGCTGCTGAACAAGGAATACGACGGCCCCGCCGCGCTTTCCTTTGCCGCCGTGGTGATGCTGACTGGCAACCCGCTGGTCATCACCTCCGTGGGCTTCCAGCTGTCCGTGGCCAGCGTGGCGGGGATTTATCTCTTTGCGCCGGGCATCCGCAAGTGGCTGGTTTCTCTGTTCCCGGACGGCAAGGGGAAGGGCGTCAGACCCACCCTGATTCGCTGGTTTACCGCCTCCGTATCCATCACCCTCAGCGCCATGATTTTCACAACGCCGCTGAGCGCCTGGTATTTTGGCACCGTCAGCCTTGTGGGCGTGGTGACCAACCTGCTCACCCTGTGGGTCATCAGCTTCATTTTCTATGGGCTTGTGGCGGTCAGTCTGGCGGGCGCGTTCTGGACGGGCGGGGCGATGATTCTCGGGAAAATCGTCGCGTGGCCGATTCGTTATGTTTTGTTTGTGGCGAAGCTGCTGGCGGGCTTCCCCTTGGCGGCGGTGTATACCAGAAGTCCGTACATTACCATCTGGCTGGTGGCCGTGTATGTGCTGCTGCTGGTGTTCCTACTGAGCCGGAACCGCCGCCCGGGCGTTCTGCTGTGCTGCGGCACGCTGGGACTGTGCCTGGCGCTGCTGGCGTCCTGGGCAGAGCCGATGCTGGACGGCACCCGGGTAACGGTGCTGGATGTGGGGCAGGGGCAGTGCATTCTGCTCCAAAGCGAAGGCCGGACGTACATGGTGGACTGCGGCGGGGACAGCGATAGCGAAACCGCGGACATTGCTGCCGAAACGCTTCTGAGCCAGGGCATTTCCCGGCTGGACGGGCTGATTCTGACCCACGGCGACCGGGATCACACCGGCGCGGCGGAAAATCTTTTGAGCCGGGTAAAAGCGGATGTCCTCATTCTCCCGCCGGAGGAAGCCATTTTGACGCCGGATAACGAAGAGGCAGTTTACGTCGGGCAGGACTTGCTTTTGACCTACGGGAAAACAAATCTGCACATTTTCGCCGCCGATTCCCATGGAAGCGAAAACGAAAACAGCCTGTGCGTCTTGTTTGATACGGAAAACTGTGATATACTCATAACGGGAGACCGGAGCGCCTACGGCGAGCGGATGCTGCTCCACGCCGGTAAAATCCCGGAGGTGGACGTGCTGGTTGCCGGACATCACGGCTCCAAAAACTCCACCTGTGAGGATTTGCTCACCGCTGCCCAACCGCAGACGGTCTGCATCAGCGTAGGCCAGGACAATCCCTACGGACACCCGGCGGCGGAGACCTTGCAGCGGCTGGAAAGCTTTGGCTGCACGGTGTACAGGACAGACCGGGACGGAACCATTACCATCAGAAGGTGAAACCATGGCAAAAAAACCAGCCCCCGGGGGCAATTTACAGGAACTGAAAACCCAGCTGAAAAGCAAGGACTTGGGGCGGCTGTACATTTTCCATGGGGAAGAGGTCTTTCTGCTGCACCACTACCTGGAGCAGATGAAAAAACAGCTGCTGGACGCGCTGACGGAGTCCTTCAACTTCCACCGGATGAACAGCGAGACCTTCGATTTGCAGACCTTCGCCGATGCCGTGGAAAATCTGCCCATGATGGCGGAGCATACCATGGTTCAGGTGGACGAGGTGGATCTGTTCAAGCTGGGGGAGTCCGACCGGAACAAGATGGCGGAAATTCTATCGGACATTCCGGATTACTGCACGGTGGTGTTCACCTACGAGACGACTCCCTGGAAGCCGGACAAGCGCCTGAAAAAGCTCTGGGAGGCGATCGACGGCGCCGGGCGGATCGTGGAATTTGCCAAACAGAATCAGAAAGATCTGGCAGCCTGGGTCACAAGGCATTTTATGGCCCGGGACAAGCGGATATCCACCGACCTGTGCCTGTACCTCATCGACATCACCGGCGGCACCATGACGGCGCTGAGCGGCGAAATTGACAAGATCTGCGCCTATTCCGGCGCAAACGAGATTCGGAAGACCGACATCGACGCCGTCACCGAGCCGGTGCTGGACGCCGTGGTGTTCCAGATGACGGACATGCTCAGCGCCGGGCGCTTCGACCAGGCGCTGGTGAAGCTGCAGCAGCTGCTGAAGATGCAGCAGGAGCCGCTGGCGATTCTGGGTGCGGTGGGCAACCACTTCCGTCGGGTCAGCGCCGCGCGGACGCTGCTGGACAACGGGAAAAACGCCTCCGACCTGCAAAGGCTCTGCGGTATCCCGGACTATCCCGCGAGAAAGACCATGGAGGCGGCCAGACGGTTCACGCCGGAGTTCTGCCGCCGGGCGGCAGAGCTGGTGCTGGAAACGGATTATAAGATCAAAACCTCCTACGATGACCCGGAGCGACTGTTGGAGCTGCTTCTGTTGCAGTTGGCGCAGGAGGGACGCAATGGTTAAAATCAGGGAAGCCATTGTGGTGGAGGGACGCTACGACAAAAATACCCTCAGTCAGGTGGTGGACGCCCCCATTCTGGAAACGGCGGGGTTCGGCATTTTCAAGGACAGACAGCAGATGGCGCTGCTGCGCCGGGTGGCGGAAAAGCGGGGCTTGATCGTCTTCACGGACTCCGACGGGGCAGGCTTCGTCATCCGCAACCACATCAAAAGCGCCATCCCCGGAAAATACCTGAAGCACGCCTACATCCCGGACATTCCCGGCAAGGAACGGCGGAAGTCCGCCCCCGGCCGGGAGGGCAAGCTGGGGGTGGAGGGCATGACCCCGGAGGTCATTCTCGCCGCCCTGCGAAACGCCGGAGCCACCGTAGAGGGGGAGGAAACGACATCCTCCGGGGGTATCACCAAGCAGGATCTCATGGCGCTGGGGCTTTCCGGCGGGAGCAATGCCGGAGAGAAGCGGAAAGCGCTTCTGAAAAAGCTGAACCTGCCGGAACACATGAGCGCCAACGCCATGTTACAGGCGTTGAATTTGCTATACACCCGGGAAGAACTGGAGCAAATGCTGAATGAATCCGGAATCGAACGCGATTAAATGGAGAGAATATGGTTGATATACAAGTCAGGAATCTGACAAAATTCTTTGTAATCGGAGAAAATCTGCTGGACAACCTGAGCTTTGAAATTCAGGAAGGGGAGCGGGTGGCGATTCTCGGCCGCAACGGCTGCGGAAAAACCACGCTTTTTAACATCCTCACCGGCCAGATGGACTATGACAGCGGCGAGGTCTACGTCAATCCCAACAAGCGTCTGGGGCTGATTTCCCAGATCCCCAAGTTTCCGGCGGGCTACACCGTGGAGGACGTGCTTCGCACCGCCTATTCCGGCCTCATGAAGGTGAAAGCCAGAATGGAGCGGCTGGAAGCGGACATGGCGGGGGGCGCAACGGCGGAGCAGCTGCGGGAATACGACAGCCTGTCCAACCGCTTCCAGTCCGGGGGCGGCTATGAAATGGATGTGGACGTGGACAAGGTCTGCAACGGTCTGGGCATCCCGGCGGAGCAGCGCGCCCAGGAATTCGACAGCCTTTCCGGCGGCGAAAAGACCAGAGCGAACCTTGCCCGTCTTCTTCTGGAAAAGACGGACATTCTGCTTCTGGACGAGCCGACCAATCATCTGGATTTGAGAAGCGTGGAATGGCTGGAAGGGTATATTCAGAATTTCCGGGGGACGGTTCTCGCCATTTCCCACGACCGCTATTTCATCGATCAGATCGCCCAGCGGGTGATCGAGATCGCGGACGGCCACGCGGAATTTTACTCCGGCAACTACTCGTTCTACATGGACGAAAAGCAGGCGCGGTTCGACCTGCAAATGAAGCAGTACGAGCAGGAGCAGGCGAAGCTGAAGCAGCTGGGCTACACGGTGGAGCGGATGAAGGGCTGGGGCATCAATAACCGCACCCTCTACCGCCGTGCCATGTCCATCCAGCACCGGATGGATCGCATCCGCAAGACGGAACGACCCAAGACGGAGAGAACGATGAAGGCCAGCTTCGGGGAGCGGGATTTTTCCGGAGACGTGGTGTTCAAAATGAAGAACGTGTCGAAATCCTTCGGCGACCGGATGCTGTTCTCCGACGTGAATCTGCTGGTGGAGGGGGGCGAGCGCATTGCCCTGCTGGGGGACAACGGCACCGGCAAGTCCACCTTCATCAAGTGCCTGCTGGGGGAGGAGGACTGCCAGGGGAAAATCCAGTTCGGCCCCACGGTGAAATGGGGGTATCTCCCTCAGATCATCCATTTTGACCACCCGGAGCGGAGTCTCTACGACACCATGCTCTATGAAAAGAACTGTACGCCCCAGATGGCCAGAGACCGTCTTGGTGCGTTTCTGTTCCAGGGGGAGGACGTGTTCAAAACCGTGGGCAACCTGTCCGGCGGCGAGCAGTCCCGTCTGCGGCTTTGTATGCTGATGGACGAGAAGATCAACCTTCTGATTCTGGACGAGCCGACGAACCACCTGGACATTGCGTCCCGGGAGTGGGTGGAGGCCGCCATTGAGGAATTCGAGGGCGTGCTGCTGTTCGTCTCCCACGACCGGTATTTTATCGAGAAGTTTGCCGAACGCATCTGGCTGCTGGAGGACGGGAAAATCCGGGATTTCCCCTTCGGATATCAGAAATACCGCTCCATTCTGGAGCATGAAGCCGCAGCGAAGCCGGCCGTTTCCGCCGTGCCGAAGCCCAAAAAGGAGCGCCCCAAAGGTGGAACCAAGGACGCGGACAAGCTGGTGCGGCGGCTGGAGCGGGAGATCGAGAAGCAGGAGCAGGTCGTCGCCGACCTTGACCGAAAAATCGAAGCGGCATCCGCCGACTATCAGGAGCTGACCCGTCTGCTGGGAGAAAAGGAAGAAGCCGAAGCGGCGCTCATGGATTTGATGGAGCAGTGGGAACAGGCACAGGCGTGAAGAATGAAGCTTTGCAGGTTGACACGGTTCGATATCCGACCTATAATAAAACCATCAAGAGATAAAAAGGAGCAAATCGAATTATGAGTTCTTGTAACGGAAATTGTTCCGAATGCGGCTCTGACTGCGCCGATCGCAAGCCCGAGAGCCTGCTGGCGGAGCTGAACCCCAATGCCAGCGTGAAAAAGGTCATTGCCGTGGTCTCCGGCAAGGGCGGCGTGGGCAAATCTACGGTCACGTCCATGCTGGCCGTTGCCATGGCACGGGAGGGAAAACGGGTCGGCATTCTGGACGCCGATATCACCGGCCCCTCCGCACCCACCGCCTTCGGCGTCACGGAGTGCCAGGGCGCGGACGAAAGCGGCCTGTACCCGGCGCTGACCCGCACGGGCATTCAGGTCATGTCCATCAATCTGCTGCTGGACAACCCCGCCGACCCGGTGGTATGGCGCGGCCCGGTCATCGCCGGTGCGGTGAAGCAGTTCTGGACGGACGTGATCTGGGAGGACGTGGACTATCTGTTTGTGGATATGCCCCCCGGAACCGGTGACGTACCCCTGACGGTGTTCCAGAGCTTGCCTGTGGACGGCGTGATCATCGTCACCTCTCCCCAGGATCTGGTGTCCATGATCGTGGCGAAGGCGGTGAAAATGGCGAACATGATGCACATTCCCGTGCTGGGCTTCGTGGAGAACTATTCCTACCTCCGCTGCCCGGACTGCGGCAGGAAAATCAACGTCTTCGGCAAGAGCCATCTGGACGAGATCGCCGCCCAGTTCAATCTGCCCATTCTGGCACGTCTGCCCATCGACCCCGCCGTGGCGGAGGCCTACGACAACGGCCAGATGGAAACGGTGAACACGGAAGCACTGTCTGCGGCTGTGGAAGCCATTGAGAAAACGGAAGCGTAAAAAAGAACCCCCTAGGGGGTTCTTTTTTTACAGCAATCCCAGACTTTGCTTCCATTTCAGCACACGCATAACGGAAGCGTTCAGGGCATCAAAATCGATGCGCCCGTCCAGTACGGCGCTCAATACAGCGCTGTACTGCTCCGCATAATCCGTGGAGCACAGCAGATCGTTTCCCGCCTGAACGGCCAGCACGGCGGCCTCACCGGTGCCGTAGCGGTCGGTGATGGCTTCCATCACCAGATCATCGGTCATGACCACGCCGTCAAAGCCCATGGTGTCCCGGAGATACCGATGCACGGCGGGGGAGAGGGACGCGGGGGAGTCTCTGTCCAGCGCCTGGACGATGTTGTGGCTGACCAGCACCGCGCCGCAGCCCGCCTCAATTCCGGCGGCGAAGGGGAGAAGATCGCTGCTTTCCAGCGCTTGCAGGGAGCGGCTGTCAACCGCCAGCCCGGTGTGGGTGTCGGCGTTGTTGCCGTAGCCGGGGAAATGCTTCAAAACGCTGCCGATCTGGTAGGCGTTCATCAGCCTGACGGTTCCGGCGACAAAATCCCCGGTGGCTGCGGCGTCCTGCCCCAGCGAACGCTGGTACATAAAGGCGTTGGGGTCTTCGGAAATGTCGCACACAGGCCCCAGATTGACGTTGATCCCGAGAGATTGCAGCAGCTGGCAGATCTCCTCCTCGTTGGAAAGCGCCTGGGTCAGTCCGCCGCCGGCAAAGGCTTCCCGGGGAGAGGGGAAGCACTGGGAACGGAAAGCGGGATAGCGGCTGATCCTGGTGACGGTTCCGCCCTCTTCGTCCACGGCCAGCAGCATTGGAATGCCCGCGGCGGCCTGATAGCCGGACAGCGTTTGCCGGAGGGAATCCGGCGTCTGCCCTTCAAAATCCGCCCCGAACAGTACGAATCCGCCCAGATGGTACTCTTGGATGTCCGTCAACGCGGATTCGGCGTTGCACCGCGCCAGAAACAGCTGGCCGACCCGCTCCTCGATCGTCATGGAATCCAGAAGCTCCTGAATCGGGTCGGGGGGCGTCGTGGTGACGGGGACGGTCGTCTCTGTAGGAACCGGGGCTTCGGTCGTGGGCGTCGGGAGCGTCGGCTCCGACGTCTCCACCGGGGCAGCGGCGCAGCCGGTGAGAAAAAGCAGTATCAGCAAAATGGAGAATCGTTTCATGGTTGTACCTCGAAATGCCAGGAATGGGAAGGCGGCGTATGTCCGCCTGGCAGACATTCTAGCACAACTGTCGAAAAAAGTCAAAAACCCTCCGCTTGAAAGCGGAGGGTAACGTTTTGTTTTTTACAAAACCCAGCCAATCAGGAACCACAGCAGCAGTAAAACGATGGCGAGGGGGATATACGCGGAAAGAGCGGCGGCGCTGACACAGATCACCGTGCAGCCGAAATATCCCAGCAGGAACACCACGCCGCAGATAATGCCGGAGGTGAACACGGCCTTGCTCAGCTGCTTGCCGATGATGTTGGAGAAGAAGAAGGTGTACAGCGCACCGAAAATCGGATTGACCACCGTCAGAACCACGCTGAGAACCAGATTCATCAGACCCATCAGCAGTGCGACCGCCAGAATCACCAACAGAATGGTCGGCGCATAGGTCACCAGCACGTTGGGCAGATAGGTCTTGAACGCCCAGTCCGCCAGAATGTGCAGCACCATGGCGAACAATACCATCAAAATCCGCAGGAAAAACCACCCCACGGCGGAGTTCCCCCGGGGAATCAGCGTGTCCAGGAGATTGACCAGAAACGCCAGGATTATCAGCGACAGAATTTCACTGCACACAATGGTCATCGGCGACCCCTGGAAGGGGATGATCAGCAGATGCTCTCCCGCAAACCGGACAAAGGGCAGGGGAGACAGCAGCGCGTCCAGCGACCAGGGCTTGAAGGTGTACACCCCAATGGCCACCGCATAGACGAACAGGATGCCCATGGCCGCAGACAGAGAATGGTTCAGACTGGAGCGTTTTCCCAGAAAAACCCGCCCCATAAAGCCCAGCATCAGGGAAGCGGCGGCAAAAAACAGCATGAACTGCGCTGTACCGGCCAGGTCGATCTCCGTTGGTATGTAGGACGCCGCGCCGGAAATTGCCTTTTCCAGATCGTCCGGCAGGTAGGCGGAGGCGGCGGCAAGCACGTTCTCCACGTCGCTGGGAAGGTAGTCCGCGACGACGGAGAGGGTAGAGCGAAAATCCATAGGAATGTCCTTTCCCCAGGGTCTATCTGAAAGCCGTCAAAATATCCGGTTGTTTTACCGGCCTTCAGATATGCCCCGGCCCAGGGCAGCGCCGCACAATTGTGCCTGCGAGTCTCGGCCGTCTTTTTACCAAATTGTACGGCGCTGCCTTAAGAAAAGCGGCCGCCAAAGTTTGGCGGCCGCGCACCTTTTGAAGATGAGATAGATTACTTGATCTCGGCCTCGGCGCCGGCTTCCTTCAGCTCGGCGACCAGCTTCTCGGCGTCTTCCTTGGAGATGGCTTCCTTCAGAGTCTTGGGGCAGTTGTCCACCAGATCCTTGGCGTCCTTCAGGCCCAGGCCGGTAGCGGCACGGACAACCTTGATAACGCCCAGCT
>ERZ791830.1561-NODE-1561-length-13625-cov-1.898010_pt1 | contig 13625 bp, 9 predicted proteins | sample MGYA00509945_ERZ791830 | MGnify/ENA primary metagenome ERZ791830 (study PRJEB30046, sample SAMN00792021) | human gut metagenome | study: EMG produced TPA metagenomics assembly of the A metagenome-wide association study of gut microbiota in type 2... | reverse complement strand
AGCGTCTGCCCGTACAAACGAGGATTGCAAAAATAACCCTGTTGCAATTAAAAACACAGAACATTTTCCGCAAAATTATCAGATGCAAACCGTGAAAAATGATACACAAAAGCCTTCTGCGCTGTATTTGCGTATTGATGACCTCAATACCGACAAATACAACCGTGCAAAGCGTGTTCTTGACATTTTTGACGGCAGAACTCCTGTTATTTTCTATCTTACCGACACTAAAAGAAAGGTGAAAGCCCCCTCGTCAATGTGGGTTGATATCAATCCTGTAATGATAAAAGAACTCAAATATCAGCTTGGTGACGAAAATGTGGTGGCAAAATAACCAAAAACAAACTTTTATTTCAGTTATTTGTAATAAAAATTAGTGAAAGCTATTGAAAATTTCGTTTTTATGTATTATAATTTATGTTGTTAAAAACACTTTATTGCATAAAAGTGCAGAAGTATATGATGCTTTACAGCGTGAAAGTGCTGAAAGCTTAGGAGGAAATTAAAATGAAAAAAGCTAAAAAGATTGTCGCAGTTGCTCTTGCGGCGGCTTCCATGTCACTCGCATTTGCAGGATGCGGCGGTTCTGCAGAAAGCTCAAAGACAGATAATTCAAGCACGGACGGTAAGGTTTACAATATCGGTATCTGTCAGCTTGTTCAGCACGAGGCTCTTGATGCCGCAACAAAAGGCTTTAAGGATTATCTTACGGAGAAACTCGGCGCAGACAATGTAAAGTTTGACGAGCAGAACGCTCAGGGCGATTCCGCAACCTGTGCCACAATCTGTAACCAGTTTGTGTCTTCAAACTATGACCTTATTCTCGGCAACGGTACTGCCGCACTTCAGGCAGCATACACGGCAACACCGAATATTCCGATTCTCGGTACTTCAATCACAGACTACGGCACAGCGCTCGACAAGTCTGATTGGAACGGTGTTTCGGGTATGAATGTTTCGGGTACAACAGACCTTGCTCCGCTTGATCAGCAGGCTGCAATGCTCAAGGAGCTTTTCCCCAACGCAAAGAATGTCGGAATTCTCTACTGCTCGGCTGAGGCTAACTCAAAGTATCAGAGCGATACAATCACTCCTTATTTCAAGGATGCAGGCTATACTGTAAAATCATATTCATTTGCAGATTCAAACGATGTTGCCGCAGTTGCAAAGACTGCCTGTGACGAGAGCGATGTTCTTTACATCCCGACAGATAACACAGCGGCATCTAACACAGGTATCATCGACAATGTTGCCACAGCCGCAAAAACTCCTATTGTTGCCGGCGAAGAAGGCATCTGCAAGGGCTGCGGTGTTGCAACACTTTCAATCAGCTATGACGAACTCGGCAGAAAAACAGGCGAAATGGCTTACAACATTCTTGTAAATGGCGAGGACATCACAAAGATGAAGGTTGAGGCTGCTCCGAATGTAACAAAAGAATATATCAAAGATCGTTGTGACACATACGGAATCAAAGTTCCCGACGGTTACACAGAAATCAAAGCAGAATAATTCATATTCAGAAAAATAATATTGGCAGGGGTGCCGTGCAAGCGACACCCCGATATTTTATGTATAGGTGGTTTTTATGGATTTTTTAGCAAACTACTTCGGTTCTCTTAATCCAATGAGCTTTTTATCCGCACTTCCTGGTAATATTGCTCAGGGTATAATTTGGGGACTTATGGGACTCGGTGTATTTCTCACCTTTAAGCTTTTGAACTTTGCCGACCTCAGCGTTGACGGTTCATTTGCAACAGGCGGTGCAGTAACCGCAGTTATGCTCATCAACGGCTGTCCCGTTTGGGCAACAATCATCGTAGCAATCCTTGCAGGTCTTGCGGCAGGTCTTGTAACGGGACTTCTTCACACGCTTCTCGGAATCCCCGACATTCTCGCAGGTATCCTCACACAGATTGCTCTTTATTCAATTAACCTGAATATTATGGGAAAATCAAACCTCCCAATCAGCTACAGAAACTATACGCTTGTTGTTTCTGCAAGTAATATAAATATGGCAATTCTCGTAGGTCTTGGAATTTGTGCCGTTGTAATTGCAGCAATGTATTGGTATTTCGGCACGGAACAGGGTTCAACAATCCGTTCAACAGGTTCAAACCCTGCAATGAGCAAGGCACAGGGCATTAACATCAATTTTACAAAGGTAATTGCTCTTGCACTTTCAAACGGACTCGTTGCACTTTCGGGTTCACTTTTTGCCCAGTATCAGGGCTTTGCGGATATCAACATGGGCAGAGGCGCAATCGTAATCGGTCTTGCCGCTGTAATCATCGGTGAAGTTCTCGGTGAGGCAATTTTCCGCAAGCACATGAATTTCATCATAAGAATGCTCTTTGTAATTGTCGGCGGTATTCTTTATTATATCGCAATGGGCATCGTACTCTGGCTCAAGATGCCGACAGACGATACAAAGCTCTTCACGGCAATTATCGTTGCAATCTTCCTTGCAGTTCCGTATCTCCAGAAAAAGAGAAAGACTTCATTCAAGAAAGTTGCAAAAATGAATGCTAAAAACGCACAGAAGGAGGGTTAAGAATGCTTGAAATCAAGAATGTATGGAAAACCTTTAATAAAGGCACAGTAAACGAAAAGCAGGCGCTCTGCGGAGTTAATCTCACCCTCAATGACGGCGATTTTTGTACGGTAATCGGCGGTAACGGTGCAGGCAAGTCAACAACACTCAACGCAATTGCAGGCGTGTGGCCTGTTGACTGCGGTCAGATTCTCATTGACGGCAAGGATATTTCCGCATTGCCCGAGCATAAAAGAGCGCCGTACCTCGGCAGAGTATTTCAGGACCCGATGACAGGCACGGTAGCCGATATGGAAATTATAGAAAACCTTGCAATTGCCGCAAGACGAGGCAAGAAAAGAGGACTTTCGTGGGGCGTAAAGGCTGACGAAAGAATCCGTTACCGTCAGATGCTTGCAGAGTTCGACCTCGGACTTGAAGACAGAATGTCCTCAAAAGTAGGACTTCTCTCAGGCGGTCAGCGTCAGGCAATAACACTCCTTATGGCAACAATCAAAAAGCCAAAGCTTCTCCTGCTTGACGAGCATACAGCCGCCCTTGACCCGAAAACAGCCGCAAAGGTGCTTGAACTTTCCGACAAAATCATTGCCGAAAACAACCTTACGGCACTTATGGTAACTCATAATATGCATGACGCAATTACTCACGGTAACCGTCTTATTATGATGAGTGACGGCAAAATTATCCTCGATATCTCAGGTGAAGAAAAGAAAAATCTTACGGTTGAACACCTCCTCGAAATGTTTGAAAAAGCAAGCGGTTCAAAGCTTGAAAACGACCGTATGCTTTTAAGTAAGGATAAATAATCAAAAATCATATAATCCCAAACAAAATGCCCGACACCGCAGTCGGGCATTTTTATTTGTATATTAAACTATGCACGGTTATCCGTAGCGGTGAACCGTGTTTACCATTTGTTTTGTGTGTAAATGCAAAAAAATCTATATCAAAAACATCAGCAAAGTAATATTAATTCTTATAACACAAAATCATCTATCTACTAATGCTGATTAACACTATTGAAATAATTATGCAAAATGACGAAAAATACAGTAAAAAATTGGCACCGAACAAAAAGATGCTGTCAAAATGCTAAAATTTGCTTTTTTATTGTTCTTTAAATTTACATAATATACAAATGTTATAAAATTACCAAAAAACAATTGAAAAAACTGACTAAAAATGCTACAATTATACAAACGATTGTTAGAAGTATTTCTATCAGTCAAAACATATTAGGTTATGGAGGCAAATTTTATGAAGACGAAAACTCATATAAAACGAAAGGCAAAACGGATGTTGTCATTGCTCCTAACAGCAATGCTTATTATTTCCACTATGGTGGTAGGCATTTCAACTGTAAGTGCGGCAGCTAATTATTATTACAGAGGTACTGAAAATAGTTGGGGAACCACAGAAATGACACCGATAAGCGGTACTTCATTGTATTATTATAAGTCAAATAATTTTACATCGACTAACAAATTTAAGATATCTGATGGAACTGAATGGACCACTTCAAATAATTATGGTGGAAATAATGTAAAGGGTAATTCTGAAATTGTAATTAGTAATCTTTCAGACGATAGCAATAATGCGAGCATTTCCGCTCAATCTTCTGAGTATTATATTATTTTTGATTCTGAAGATAAAAAGATGTATGCGACATTTAGTTTGCCCATAGAACCTACTGAGCCTACAACAGCAACAGATTCTTCTGCTGAAACGACTCAGCCTGTTACGGGTGAGTATTATTTTTGGTATTCTACTAATGATAATATTGGACAGTATTCTGGAAATTGGAAAGCAGTGCCTATGACTAAAAACGGTTCAAGCTATTATGTGAGTAATCTTCCTGTCAATTTCGGCAGTAATTTTTATTTCATAGTGAATAAGAATGCTGATATACCTTATCGTAATACGGTATGGAAAACTCAAAATGATGTAAAAGTTGACTGTTCTACATGTGCAGGTAATTTTAGTTCTAATGGTCCACAAGAACGTTATGTTCCTAAGGAATCTGATCCTACTCAGAGCGAGCCGGTATATTTTTATCGTATTTCCGTAAAAACATACGGTTCATACTCTTTTGCATTTGACGGTGGTAAGTCTGTTACTGTGACAGAAGGCTCGATTCAGCCTACTGAACCGACCGAAACCGTAACAATTACAGTCCCTACAGTTGATAACGCAACTGTAACAGTTGTTGTAAATAATTCTACAACCTACAACGAGGGTGATTTATTTGATATCAAAGTAGGATCTTCATTCACGGTTAATGTTGCGGGCGAAAACGGTTATACTCTCAATAAAATTACATACGGAACGCAAAGTAAAACTGAAACCGGTGCAAACTTTACGGCTGAGTCCGGTGCAACAACATTTAGTGTAGCAATGGATCAGCCTGTCCCCGATACAGTTACAATTAATGTTCCAACAGTGGCTAATGCGACTGTAAAAGTAACAGCCGGCGGACAGGAATACACATCGGGAACATTTGATATTCAAGTAGGATCTTCGTTCACTGTTAATGTAACTCCTGCAAAGGGTTACAAGGTTGGCAATATCAGCTATAACGATGCAGACTATAATAACGGTGAGGCGATTACAGCCGTTAAAGATGTAACAGACATCGCAGTAACAGTAGCGGTTGATACGGTTAATGTTGATTTTACAAAGCTAAATAATGCAACAATTAATGTCAGCTACACCAATGACAAAGCGACATCTGCAACAGCCGAAATTACAGCTGATACAACATTGGCAATGCAGAAAGATACGGAATTTACTGTAACAGTAACCCCTATTACCGATTATGAACTCAAGAGCATTGCATACGGTACTGACACTTCATCGAAAAGTCCGGCTAAATTCACAGCATCAGCTGACGGTGCGGTAACTGTTTCGGTAGAACAGACAACTCCTGTAGTAGAAACAGTTACAGTAACAGTACCTTTTGTAGAAAATGCGTCGGTAGCTGTTGAATATACAAATGATAAGGGTGCCAAAACCACAACGACAATAACGGATGTAAATGCTGATATTGTAATGAAGAAAGATACGAACTTTACTGTTACACTTAATGTTAACAGCGGTTACAAGTATGATACAATCACAATGACTTATGCGTCATCAAGTAAAATTGTCAATCCGGCTACATTTACCGCCTCAACAAACGGTACACTTACGATAACAGCGGATATTAGCCAAACTTTAGCAGGTGAGGCTACAATCAAGTTTAAGTCAGCTCGTTCGTATATGTATAAAGTCTCAATGTCAGTAAACGGAGCAGCTGCAACAGAAATGACAAGACCTGACAAAGCATCAACAAGTAATGATGATAACTTTGGCACATCATACACAGGTACATTGACATTCTGCTGGTACACACAAAAAATCACAGTTACAAACGGTGAAACAACAACTCTAAGCTTCAAAACCTCGGGTACAAAGCTTAACGCAAAAGTTTCCGCTAAACTCGAGGCCGGCAAAACATATTACTTTGCGGTTGATGACATTGCACCTTCCTCAAACACAGAAGTAACTGCTGTTGAACTCCCGTCGGGTAAGACACAGTCAGATCAGATGAAGCGCAATTATTTCCATTCTGCACGACATCTTATTTATAACGGCACTGCAGAAGACAGTGTTCTTGGTTTTACTAATATTAACAATGAGAAGTATATGATTGGTGAATTACTCAATGACAGCAATTCTGCCGATGCTCTGTCTGTAATGTCTGCAACAGCAGTTCAAAAGTCTGTAGCTAGTGTTGAAGAATATTCGGATCTTCAGAACACACTTCTTGATGCAAATATGAACGGTAAGCTTGATGTTAAGGATGCAACTCTCATTCAAAAGGCAGTTGTAGGGCTTGTATAATTACGGTCTGTAAAGTTAGGTGATTAAATTTCGGTGAAAGCAATGTAATTTTGCTTTCACCGATTTTTTTCGCCAAAAAGGCCTGCGTTGTTTCTTTATTGCTGAGTCGGCATTAAAAAATCTGCTTTTATTATAAGTAATGTTAAACTTATTGTTTATTATAACTAAATTAAAATGTAATCATTTGTGCAATATAAAAATTTAATTGTCATTTAGACAAATTTATTACTAAATATTGTCCTCAAATTATAATAACATACAAACAAGAGATTTTTCTTTTTAATGATTGAAAATTTAACTATAAAATGATATAATCGAAAGTATAAAAATATGGGTTAGTGTTCCTATTTTGACCGGAATATCCATGTGTTGCACAAGATATTGCAGTTATCACTCAAATGTCGCAATTTATTGCTTGTGTTGCACAGCACGCATTGTTGTTTGTGTTCCACCGTTGGTCAGGCGGTAAAAGTTTTAATGCCACTTTCCCAAAACCAAAATATTAGGTTATGGAGGTAATATTATGAAAACAAAACTTTCCCGTGTCGGAAAAAGCTCATTGTCCATGATTTTGTCTTTAATGATGATTTTCTCCACAATGCTTATCGGCACGATTACAACGGCTAATGCGACTATTAGCTATTGGACTGTAACTGCTGGTTTTAATGATTGGAATAAAGACGATCCTAATTATAAAATTGATGGTTCGAGTGGTTCGGTTACTTATGATACCAATAACAGTAGCGATACAATTTATTTTCGAATGGTAGCACATGAAGATGGAAATTCTATTCAAAACTCTCTAAACAAGAATAAAGATGGAGCTATTTCGGCTAATTCTGAAAAAACTTTAATATGGGGTACTAGTGAGGAACATTGTATAACTTTTACCCCCTCAAAGAGATATGTAAAATTTTCCATTAGATCAGCAAATCAAAAAAACTACCTTACTGTTACTGAATCAGATACAGCCTCCGGTGGCGGAGCAACACTTGCAACTCCTGAAATTGAAGTTTCCAATGGCGGTGTAATAACATCGGGTGGCAACGTAACTGTTTCTGTTAAGAATACAAGTGCCTATCCGGCTGATGCGGGTGTGACATTTGAACTTTATAAAGACGGTACAAAAACATCTCAGAGCGGTACAGGTCCTTTTACAGTAACCGAATCAGGTTCATACACAGTAAAGGCCGTTCCTACTGATACTGTAAATTATAAAGAATCCAACCTTTCTTCATCTGTAACGGTTGCATCACAGGAAACTTCTGCCTTTCAGTTGTGCGAGGGTTCAAGCTTCACATCACTCGGTTCGTTTACAAAGCTTGGTGATAAATATTCTATAACTCTCACTTTCACAAAGGGTACACACAAACTCAGTGTATACAATACTGAGGAAGTCAAACATTACCTTAATTCTAATGCCGGCACGCTTACGGTTGAGGGGGATGTAGCCAAACTTTACAAGTATAATAACTATACTGATGCTAATAAAAATGATCTTGCTGAATTTAACGCTGAGCGTGACGGTGAGTATACTTTTGCGTTCACTGAAGATACTACTACTCAAAGAACTGATGACTGGAATTTGAAACTTGTAAAAGTTCCTGATGCTGTTAAGTATAAGGTAACTCCGGACACAACGGGTGTTGCTAACCTTGATTCTATGACAATTACAGATTCGTCTGATGTTGTGAATACTGAGTTTGCGGCTGACTCTGTTGTAAAGGTAAAACTTACTGCTTCTGACAAAGCATATGAGCCCGGCGGTCTTATTATTAAAAAAGGTGACGGTTCAGATGCAAGCGTTAATGTATCGTCAAACGGTGACGGCATTTTTTCATTCAATATGCCGGAGTATGATGTTACTGTTACTCCTATAATTACTCAGAAGGCTTATTATGATGTAACTTTTAATTATGATTCAACTATCGGTACTGTTACTTCTTCTTCCCATACAATTACTGATAATAAAATTGCACATGTGATGGAAGGCACAATTGTTGATCTTACTGCAACTGGTATCGGTGATTATAATTTTGCCGGCTGGGGCATATCGGGTGCTACTGTTACTGAGGGAACTGTAAATAATGCAACAATCAAAATCCGTGTTGACAGTACAACAATTGTCAAGGCAATGTTTGCTGACAGTGCATTCACAGTTGTTGGTTCAGATGGTAATTCCCTTTCAGCAATGAGTAAAGTTGAAGAAAATGTTTATGTTTCATCTACGCCTATTGCTGATGGAGTTACATTTACAGTTAAAGGCAGTGATAATAAATACATAAGAAGTACTGCCGGTAATGCTTCTTCTTTCTGGCTTACCAAAGATAATTACAGCGACGCTTATTCATCAAATGTTAAATCGTTTGAAGATAATATTGTAAATCCATACTATAATAATTCAGGAAGTCCTCGTTATGTAGTATATGACGCTAACAAAAATTCAGTTTACCTTGCTGATGACCCGTCGCTTAGACTTACATACAGTGTTTATGCTAAAAACGGTACTATTGCCAAGAACGGTACACAGGATTATGGTGTAACAAAAGTTACGAGCGGTGTAATTGATACAAAAGGTTTGGAAAATGCCGGTTATACAAAATATTTGGCTGTTGAAGGTTCAATCGTAACTGTTCAGACAACCGTTAATGAAGCTTATAAAAATGCAGGCTACTATGTTTATGCTTATTGCGTAAACGGTAAAACTGTTCCTGCACAGCAGACCGAACCCGGTGTTTACTCTGCAAGCTATACAATAGATGGTAAAAATACTGATATTGAAATCACACCTGTTTATTTCAACACTAATATTGAAAAGGTTGGCGACTACATCACATTCTATGTAAACGCTGATGAGCTTAAAGGTAAATGGGGCGATACGGTAGCTCTTTATACCTATTATTACAAATCTGATAAAGTTGACAATGACAACGCATTTAATGCGTCAGCTTACCCGGGACAGCCAATGCTCCAAAACAAGGACGGACTTTTCTATATCAAAGTTCCAAAGTATTACTACGCTGACGGAGTAAAACAATTTGGTTATGACGGAGATACCACTAAGCCATATTCTGTTTCAGGTATGACAATTAACAGTTACGGTCTTGAAAGTCTTCATAGTACTCTCAAGGGTGCAAAAGATGCTGACGGAAAAGTTGCTAACAACCAGTCATATGACTATAAGGACTTTGCTGTACTTGCAGAGCAGGGCTATGATACAATCATGTTCGATGTAAAGTACAGAACAGGTACTTCAAACCAGTCTTCGCTTCTTGATAATGCGAAAAATGCTCCTGATAAGACCGGCACAACAATCGACATTTCAGCTTACGGTAATACGGAAACTCATAATGGCTGGGACGACTTCATCAATTACTTCTCAGGTAAAAAAACAGATGTTCTTGGTTACGATCTTGACACTGCACAGACTAAAAAGTTATATGTTGTTTCAACAGGTAACCAGCAAACTACAGTAGGCGTTTGGTCAACCGAGTGGTATGTATTCGATCAAGATGGTAATTTTATTGTACAGGGCAACCCTAATGACTTTATTTTAACTGATGAGGATGTTGCCGAAGGCAGCACAAACAAAATTTGGAATGCGCTCAAGGATTATAAGGGTGCTGAAACTAAGATTTGTTATGAGTCTGAAATGACTGCGGCAACTTCTAACGTTTCCGGAAACGACGGTATTCGTGTTGACGGTCGTTGGTACTACACTAAGGCTGACGATGTTAAGGTTACACTCAATACAAAAGTACAATACAGTCAAGACCACGGTACAACATTTACAGACGACACAAACACAAATACTGAAAACACCGGCTTTGTGGGACAGGTAACAGGTGTTAAAGCTGCTATTAATGACGCAACATCATATGAATTTCCGTTGAACGCAACAGATGCTGTTCTTACTGCATCTTCTTCAAGCCTTTGGTTATTCAAAGGTTGGTATGTAAAAGACGCAGACGGTAATTATATTGAGTACGATAAAGACGCTATGTCTGAAATTGAGCTTGTAACAGGTGCTTACACAGAGTTTGTTGCAAGATATATTGAAATCGGCAGCGGTCAGCTTGTACTTTCGCATACAGCATATGACGGTCCCGATAAACTTGGCGGTCGTGGCACATACTATATACAAGTTGTCCTTACTGACAAGGATAATAATACAACTACATATACTTATACGACAGGCAGTATCACTATTCCGATTGTACAGAGTGATAAATCTATTAGTATTACACTCAAAACAGTTTGTGCAGGCAATAATACATTTTACAGTTTCTATGATAAGGATAAAGATGACAAGTATCAGCAGTTTGTTGATGAAGATGGTGAGTTGGTAGGAAAGACAGGAATTATTGAATATTCGTTTACTGTGAATCCCTCCGATTTGTTCGATTCAAGCGGTAAACAGGTTACTATGGCTCTTAACTACTATTCGGATATTTCTCCTGTAACAGGTGACGCTGTGCTTAACTACAGATATAAGAACCGTTTTGATCAGGACAGAGTTTATACAGTAAAGGTTAAGCTTGATGATACTTATTATGATACCGTTAAAAAGGCTTATATTATTGATCCTACTAACGCTGATCATCAGAAACTTATTATGGATAATGCTCCTGCTATTGATGACCTTCATAAAGATTGTCTCTGGAGTATCGCAAAGCAGTCTCCGACTATTAACGGTACAAATGTAGTTCTCGACGGTATTCAGACCGGTAAGAAGTTTAATGTAAGTTTATCTTATTGTTCTGATGAAGCGGTAAATGAAACCGACTTTGCACCTGGATACAACGACAAGCTCGCTTTGAATTCCTATATTAAGAATAGTGAAACAGGCGACTTCTACAAAACTGCAGCAGAAGTTAACGGCAAAAAGTTCCTCTATTGGTCTGTAGTTTCTGCGGATACAAAACTTGAAATTGCAAGATGCTATTCACAGTATTTTAATCTCAGAGTTACTGACAACTTTATTGTAACACCTGTTTACGGTGATACGAGTGAGTCCTATATCTCTATCGGTAATGCGGCATATACTCGTGAGCAGTACACAGAGGCAGGTATTAACTACGACTATCTCTATGCTGACTTTATAGTTGCATTTATGTCACCTGACGCTGAACTTCTTAATCAGTCATCTAAATACAAAACAGGTGTCATCGTTGAATCAGAATGCTAAAGTGACAGAAGCTAATGTTAAAGATGGCGGTACATTTGGCGCTGTAGGTTCTACTGTTGATTACTCAGGTATTAAATTCAAGAGCACATCCGATAAGATTCAAGAGCTTGCCACAGGTAATTCTTCCAGCTTGAAGTATACAAATGCAGATAGCGTTAGCAATATTGCTTATAAGTTTGAAATTAATAATTCAGGTTATAACAATAAGAACAGACTTGACTACTATGTTAAGTTTAAGAATACTCAGGCATACAGAAATTATGTTATGAAGGCATACTATTATGTATGAGGTTGACGAAAGCGGTAATGCAGTTGAAGATACTTTCAAAATCGCCGGCGAAGTTTACTTTAACCTTTATGACATCGGCAACTCTGAGACAAATAAGTAATTGCGGGGAGGTAGAAATTTATGAAAAAGCAATATAACGAACCTGCAATCGAAATTGTGAAATTCTCATTCGAATCTATACTTGCTAAGGTGAGTGAAAGTCATCCGGAGGAAACGATTCCTGAATTTCCTGGTAACGGTGAAGATCCCTTTGGTTATCAGAGTTAAATATTAAATTTTTATGGGGCAAATGTTTTTCGTTTGCCCCATATGTACAATTGAGGTATTATTATGAAAAATTTCAAAAAAATTCTTGTGTGTTCCGTTACAGCGGTTTTGTTAGCTGTAATTGGTATTACAACATTTTTTGCAGAAACTTATTATGAATTTGATCATTTTATATTTTTAAAAAATAGTGACGGCACTATTACCGTTTCTGATTATGATAATTCAAGTTCTAATGTTTCTATTCCCGAAACAATTATGGATAAGACCGTTTCAGGAATTGATTCTTTTGCTTTTTCAAAAAATACAACAATAACTTCTGTAACCATGCCAAACACTGTTACTAAGGTTGGCGATAGTGCTTTTGCAGACGCAACAAATCTTTTGTCTGCAAAGCTTTCTGAAAATTGTACGGATGTTGGTATCTGCCTTTTTCAAGGATGTACTTCATTAAAATCAGTTGATCTTAATTCAAAAATAACTTTAATAAACGCACAGATGTTTTATAAGTGTTCGTCAATTGAATCTATTGTTATTCCGGACACAGTAAACAAAATCGGTAATTATGCGTTTTCTGAATGTTCATCTTTGAAGTCTGTTTATATTCCGTCTTCTGTTACCGAAATTTCCAGGTCTGCGTTCAGAAAAACTGCTCCTGTAACAATCAAGGGCAGTTTCGGTTCTTATGCCGAGGAATATGCAAAGGCTAACAATATTCCGTTTGAGGGCATTTCTGCTTATGATGTCGGTGATGTTAATATGGATGGCAGGATTGATATTTTAGATGCAACTCTTATTCAGAAGTATGTTGCCGGTATTGTTGAGCTTTCGGCAGAACAAAAACATCTTGCCGATTATATCAACGACGGTGACATCACGGTAGTTGACGCAACGAAAATTCAGAAGTTTATCGTTCATTTAAACTAACCAATAAAAAACAGGCTCACTATTTGTGAGTCTGTTTTATTTCGGAGGACGCTTTGCCAAAATACTTAATAGCTGATTTTATAGTTGAAATTGAACCAAAATTTGATTACTTAAAAAAATTGTGTGAACCGTTTTTGTATGAAGGGGAGAGAAGTGCAGATTTTTCTGCAATACCGTCAGACTCATACTTAAATTCCCTGTTGAGCCGTATGGTTGAAGGTTCAACCATTGATGAAGCCGAAGAATTTGCAACGGCGTCAATTTTTAACCGCAAAATAATTCACCGTGGTGCTATGCTTGTACATTCCTCAGCACTCGTTTTTGACGGAAAAGCGTATTTGTTTTCCGCCGATTCAGGTGTCGGCAAATCCACTCATACAAAGATGTGGCTGAAAAGATTCGGCTCAAAAGCTCATATTCTCAATGACGATAAGCCTGTTGTGAAAATTAAAAACGAAGTCCCGCTATGCTGCGGAACTCCGTTTGATGGCGGAAGCGGAATTGCTAACAACGAAACCGTT
>ERZ791830.1557-NODE-1557-length-13653-cov-4.057361_pt1 | contig 13653 bp, 6 predicted proteins | sample MGYA00509945_ERZ791830 | MGnify/ENA primary metagenome ERZ791830 (study PRJEB30046, sample SAMN00792021) | human gut metagenome | study: EMG produced TPA metagenomics assembly of the A metagenome-wide association study of gut microbiota in type 2... | reverse complement strand
AGCACCGGGGTTTACCCGAATGCGTTACGAAATGATACGCTAGAGGCGTGGGAAAAACACGGGAACTTACTAATCGCAAGCAATGCATCTGTAAAACATATGCACGAAAGCCCCCATTTCTGTTACCACGGAAGTGGGAGCTTTCTGCTTGTTGAGGCTCTGCCCCAATCCCCGCAGGATACAATTCTGTATTCTGAAAGCGCTGCGAAAATGCAGCGGCTGCGCGATTTTTCAAATCGCTTATGGACGCTTAACGTCCTTCTTTTTCGGATTCTCTCTCCATGGTATGCGTATCCTCCGCTAGAATCCTGTCCACATTTGCCTTGGCAGTTTGCAGAGAACGCATCTCATCTCTGGCCTTTTGATAGTCTGCATACATGGCTTTTTTCTCGGACAAAAGCTGAGCGTATTCCGCTTGCAAGCTCTTGACGGTGGGCAGCTTTTTCAGATTCTGCTCGTCAAAGAATTGTTTTGCCGCCTTGTGCAGAATGATTTCGGATTCATGTTCGGAAAGAAATTTTTTAGAATAGCCCGCTTTCCGATAGGCCACATAAACATCACGGGTCTTGGCGTAGTTGATAATGTGCTGCTGCATGATTTTGATTTCTGCAATCCGCTGCTCTTTGGCTTTTATATCTGTGGAGAGCGTCCGATATTGAGAGGTAGCGGCTGCCGTCTTTTCCTCCAGAATACCGCGATCCAGCAGACTGTTTTCTTCCAGATAGATCAGCGTTTGGGAAAGCTGCTTCAGATTGAAGTTCTTTGCCCACCGTGCATAACCGGCACCCTTGCCTTCCTGAAGCTTAGCTTGAATATCGATCAGCAGACTGCCGCTGGGCTTGGTGGAAACTTCTATACCCCGCTTCTTTTTCGGGGTATGGCGCCTGGCCCCGGAGACAATGGCACGGAGGGCATCCGGGGTGTAGTTCTCGCCCAGAGTGTCCATGCGGATAAAACGCTTCTGGTTTTCTCCCAACAGAGAGGGTACTTTGCCGCCTTTAATCTGATACCCGGATTGACGCAGAAGTTCCAGCAGCTCCTCGAAGCTCTGGGGTTTCTGTGCCAGAGCTTCGTCAATAGCATAGCAAATCCGTTCCCGGTGGGAGGACTTCTTCTGATTCCCCAACCACTTGTCGTAGGTCTGGCCTTTGCCCTTGGGATCGGCCACAATGGAATATCCGTTCTCAACGCAGATGGTATCGTTCAGGCGGCGCACCGCTCTGGTGCTGCCCCAGAAATTCCGAAACTTGCACTGCTCATCCAGAGCGGTAGCGTTCCAAATGATGTGATTATGGACGTGGGCCTTATCAATGTGCGTACAGACGATGTAGGCATGGTTGCCTTTCGTGAATCGCCGTGCCAGCTCGCAGCCCAGACGGTTTGCTTCCTCCGGCGTGATCTCGCCGGGACGGAAGGACTGGCGCAGGTGGTAGGCAATCACATCATCCGCGCCTCGCACCCTACCGGTGTTTCGGATGTACTGCTGTTTGGAAAAGAGAAATTCGCTGTCGGCGACCCGGCTGTCACATTGCCAGCTGGTAATCAGCCGTCCATCATCGGTCTTTTCTGGATTTTCCACATAATCAATGATTGCGGCGATTGCGGTTCCGGCAGTACGCCCCTTGCCAACGTGCAAGGGCATGAGCCGTGTAGTTGCCATGAGTTACCCCCTTATAAGAAAAGCCCCGGTGCCATGACGACACCGGAGCTGGAATCAGATGGATTTGAAGAAATGCGAGATGCCTTGTAGTGCGCTGAGAATCCACACTGCGAACATCGGCAGCCCCATTGGGCTGACAAGAAATGCAATGACCAAAAGAATGATCCCGTTCTTTGGGGAGTATGTGACCAGAACCATTACTCCGAGGAGCGCAACAATGCTGCTGACAATTCGGAACAGAATTGCCGAACAGGAGATAATCCCCGCGCAGGCAAGTGTGAACAGGTCAATGGTCAGAACGATTGGAGCGGTCAGTAATTTGAATATCCATTTCATAGGGCGTACCTCCTTTTCGCTTTCATTATATGGACAGAGTAAGCACAACGCAAGGATACGGCAAGAGATTACAGCTTGGACAGTTTGTCCAGAATTTGTTGGGCCGCCCCCCACAAGCGTTCCTGATTCTGGTGAATGTCCTCAAGGTCGGCATCGTAGATTCTTCCACTTTCGTGGACACGCCGGGTAAGCTGATTCAGGTTGTTGCTGGAATACCGAAGCAGGGACACAAGCTCTTTCAGCTCTGGAAGCTCAAGCCTGACAACATACCCATCAATGGCCATTTTTCGCATGAAAGCCGAGAAATTAGAGGTTCCCAACTGTCGCATTTTTCCTTGAACCACCCGCATCTCGTCAGGTGAAAACCGAACGGCTTTTATAATCTCTTTCTCAATCACATTCACCGCTCCTGCCCATGGAAATTCGCCGAAATTTTCGGCGAATTTTTTGTGGGCTGCTTTTGCAGCTTGTCCAGTACAGAGGGCTTGACAGTTTTCTCCTGCTGTCGGCAAAGCTCTTTGCGAAAGGCATTCACAAATAAATCCGTCAACCCCGGATGACTGTTTACGATAAGATAGACATTCCTGTCTCCGCCCCAGGCATCTGGATTCTTCTGAATGGGCATTGATTTCGCCCAATCCTTATTGCTGGGAGAAATCCGTCCGTCATGATCTTTTTGCTGAACGGTGTTGGCGAGAATGTACATAGTCCTCTCTACACCAAAGGCATTTACGACTTCTGTAACCGCAGCCTTTCCGTCCAGACTGTAGCCGCTGTAATGGTCACGGATGGCATCTTCAATGGCTTGCTTGCAGGCCATATTCGCTTCATTGGAAGCCCGGTACTGCTCCAGCTCCCCATGCTCATGTGCATAGGTTCCGGATTGCGTATACACCGGCATTTCTCTGAGCACGCGTCGCTGTTCTTCCAGAATCGCATCCGCTCTGTTTTCCATGCAGTCCCAGACGGTATCCATATGGTCTGTTTCCAACTTTTCAAAATCCCTGAAAACGTCTGCCAGAGGGCTGGGGGATTCCATCAGAGCGTCGATCTGTGCGTCCGAAAGATTGTGATATTCCAGCGACAGTAGAATATCCTCCCGAATGGTGTACTCATAAGCGTGATTCAGAATTTCCTCCGGGGGCTGATCTTTCAGCCAGTCCCGAAAGGTTTCCTGCTCGGCAAACATTTTCTGATACAGTGCCGTGTTGTGTTCTTCGTTGGTCATTATCGTATCTCCTCATGGTGTTTTTTCTGCTTCGGGCTACTTCCCTGGCTGGTGGGCGTTTTCAGCCTGCTCAGTATGGATGGGCGGCTGGATTTGGGGATGACCTGTTCCTGCTCAGATTTGCCTCTGGCATCCAGATTCAGTTCCGCATCCAGAAAAATCAGCCGGGCAGTCTTATCCCGCAGCTCCTGTTCGTAAGGCCAGGGCTTTTCAAGTTCTGCCTTTGCGGCCTCCTGCTGGTGATAGGTTTCCTCCAGGTGCGTTTGCAGAGATTGCATCCGCTGGGGCATCTGCGCCAGTGCATTATCCAGCCGAATCAAATTACCCTTGGGGTCACTGCCCAGCTCTGCCTGATAGCGGAGCTTTCCCTGCATGGTCAGAACAAACTTCTTTCCGAAATTCTCCAGGGTGACAGACATGGCAAAGCCCCGATAGGTGCCGATTTCCACCGGGTCCAGACCGGTGGCCTGTTTGGCGGCTTCCATCAGGGCTGCACCAGCATTTTCCCGCTCCAAAAGGTTATCTGTGAGAACCGTCATTCCGGCGAAACCGCCGTCGGGGTGGGGGTGTGCAGAGAGGGTCTGCATATCCGCTTTCAGGGATTCCATCTGTTCCTTCATTTTGGCGATTTCAGCAGGGAAGGAGCGGATCAGACTGTCCTCTAACCGGAACTGCTTGGTCTTGTAGTCGGCCTTCATAATTTTCAGCCGTGCCACATCCACATCCAGGTCCATGCGTTCCTTGATCCGTGGATCACCGGCGCACAGGGCCTTGATTTCCGCAAAGGACAGGGCAACCTCATCTACATCCTCACAGGAACGGACTGGATTCTTGCTGGACATGATCTGGGAGATAAACTTCTGCTTGTTTTCCACCGTCTGCCAGAGGTAGGCATCAAAGGTTCCTTCCGTCACATAGCGGAACACATGAACTTTTTCGTTCTGATTTCCCTGACGCTCAATGCGGCCTTTTCGCTGTGCCAAATCACCGGGACGCCAGGGGCAATCCAAATCGTGGATCGCCACAAGCCGGTCCTGCACGTTGGTGCCGGCACCCATTTTTGCGGTGCTGCCCAGCAGAACACGAATCTGACCGGAGCGGACCTTTCCGAATAGCTCTTTCTTTTTGGCTTCGGAATTGGCATCGTGGATAAATGCGATCTGCTCCGGGGGAACCCCCTGGGCAATCAGCTTGGAACGAATGTCCTCATAGACGGTAAAGGGCTTCGCAACGCCGCTATGGGGATCAAGTGCCGTGGCTTTGGCTTTCACCGCAGCCTGGGGTGTGGAAACATCACAGAACACCAACTGGGTCAGCTTGTCTGTCTCGCCACCTTGCCACATTTGCAGAATGTTTCCCACGCAAAGATTGACCTTGTTTTCAGGATCGTCCGGGAAAGCCGGATTGATGATCCGCTGGTCAAGCCCCAGCTTCCGTCCGTCGCTGGTTATTTTCAGCATGTTGTCAACATCCGGGGAAACGGAACCGCTGTGGATCAGTGCCGCTCGCTCAGAAAGCTCCTGAACAAGTTTTTGCTGAACCTCGCTGGGTTTGGCTGCGACGTTGTGATATTCCACCTCCGGAACAGGAAGGTGCAGCTGATCCGCAGTCTTAATATCCGCAACCTCCCGGAAAATGTTCATCAGCTCCGGCAGATTAAAGAAGCGGCTGAACCGTGTCCGGGGGCGGTAACCCTTTCCCTCCGGTGCCAATTCCAGGGCAGTAACGGTTTCTCCGAACCGGGAGGCCCAACAGTCGAAGTGAACCATGCCCATTTCCTGCAAACGGTCATATTGTAAGTACCGCTGCATGGTATACAGCTCCGTCATGGAGTTGGATACCGGCGTACCCGTAGCGAAAATCACGCCCCGGCCTCCGGTAAGTTCATCCATGTAGCGGCACTTGGCGAACATATCGCTGGACTTCTGGGCATCCGAGGTGGAAAGACCAGCCACATTCTGCATTTTCGTATAGAGGAACAAGTTCTTGTAGGAATGTGCCTCATCCACGAACAGTCGGTCAACGCCCAGTTCCTCAAAGGTCACAACATCGTCCTTCTTTTCATTCGCCTGAAGCTTTTCCAGTCGGGCTTCCAGACCGCGCTTGGCTCGTTCCAACTGCTTGATGGTGAATCGTTCGGCGCTGCCCATTTTGAGTTCCGAAATTCCCGAGGAAATTTCATCAATCTGTTCTTTCAGCAGCGTTTCCTGCCGCGCTCGGCTGATGGGGATTTTCTCAAACTGAGAGTGGCCGATAATGATCGCGTCATAATCACCGGTAGCGATCCGGGCGCAGAACTTTTTCCGGTTTCTCGTTTCAAAGTCTTTCTGCTTTGTGACCAGAATATTGGCAGAGGGATACAGCCGCAGGAACTCCGACGCCCACTGCTCCGTAAGGTGATTGGGGACAACGAACAGAGATTTCCGGCACAGCCCCAACCGTTTGGCCTCCATGGCAGCCCCCACCATTTCAAACGTCTTGCCCGCACCAACCTCGTGTGCCAGCAGCGTGTTCCCGCCGTAAAGTACATGGGCGATGGCATTCCGCTGATGCTCCCGCAGGGAAATCTCCGGGTTCATACCCGCAAAGACAATGTGACTGCCGTCATATTCCCGTGGCCGGATGCTGTTCATGTCCCGGTTGTACTGCTCCACTAAAGTCTGCCGTCTGGTGGGGTCAGCCCAGATCCAGTCCTTGAAAGCATCCCGGATGAGCCGCTGTTTCTGTTGGGCAAGGGTGGTCTGCTTCCCGTTCAGCACCCGCTTCGGCTTGCCGTTCTCGTCCGTTACCGTGTCGTATACCCGCACATCCCGGAGGTTCAGGGAATCCTCCAGGATTTCATAGGCGCTGACATAATCTGTGCCGTAGGTATTCCAAGCAGCAACATCGTTGCCGGAGATATTGCGTTTGTTGGAAATATTCCAGGCGGCAGTGTAGGGGGAGTATTCCACGTGGATGGATCGGCGGAGATAATAGGGGGTGTCCAGCAATTCATACATAAACTGCTGAATATAGGCTTTGTCAATCCAGGTGGCACCCAGCCGCACCTCGATTTCCGAGGCTTCCAGATCCTTGGGCTGGGCGGCCCGGAGGGCGTCCACGTTGCTTCGGTACATAGGGTTCTCCGCCGCAACTGCTTCCGCCTGCCGGAGCTTTTGCCGGACATTGCCGGACAGATACTCGTCCGCTGTTACCCAGCCCATGCCGTCCTCTGCATTGCCGAGGGTGGGGTCATGGAAAATCACACCCCGCAGTTCTGATGCCAGTTCCTCGGCGGTTTTCCCGGTGAGATTGGACATATATTCCATGTTCACCTCTGCCTTTTCCGCAATGGAAAGGGTCAGGGCTTCACTGGCGGTATCTACGGAGGTGACGACTCGGTGGGGCTGAATGGTGCGTTTGGTGAACATATCCGCCTTGCGCTGGAAATTGCCGTCATCGTCCATGACTTCCAGTGCGCACAGAAGGAAATAGGAGGAATCGTCGGAGAATGCCAGCTTGTTGCCCCGGCTGCTGATAAGTCCGTGCTTTTCCGTGAAGCTGTCGTAGAGCCGGTTCAACTCTGCCTGCTTATCCCGAATGGCAGAATCCGGGATGGTTTCGTCCATTTGGAGGTCGATCAGCTCATGGACGCAGGCGCTGAGTGCCAGCATACCCTTGATACGCTCCTTGGCAGTGGCATTCAGATTGGGTCTGACCATGATGCTGTTTTCCCGGAAATAAACCTCTCCATCCACAAGGGTATAGGAGAAGTTCTTCACATCCGGGTCTGCTGGAAGGGTGTTCTGAATGGATTCGCCTTCGCCCAGATCGGGCAGCTCCGCTTCCTGATAGGTGCCATGGATATGCCGCACCGCTTCATGGAGTTGGTCCGCAAGAGAAATATCCTCCAAAGGCTCCACGGTATAATCCATGCCATGGGCGGTGCTTTCGGAACTGTTTCTGCCCATGACCATTTCCGGGTGGTCCAGGAAATAGCTGTTGATGGCATATCCATCTTCCGTTTGCCCCAGATGCACCCAATCCGGTTCTATATCCATTGCCCGGTCACGCTTTTGCAGAAACAGAATATCCGACACTACCTCCGTACCGGCATTGGCCTTAAAAGCGGTGTTGGGCAATCGGATAGCGCCCAGAAGGTCAGCCCTCTGGGCAAGGTATTTGCGAACGCTGGGGTTCTGGGCGTCCATGGTATAGCGGCTGGTCACAAAGGCGACTACGCCGCCGGGACGAACCTGGTCCAGCGCCTTGGCGAAGAAATAGTTGTGGATATTGAAGCCCAGCTTGTTATAGGCAGGGTCATTGACCTTGTACTGGCCGAATGGCACATTGCCTACCGCAAGGTCAAAGAAATCTCTGCGGTCTGTGGTTTCAAATCCGGCGATGGTAATATTGGCTTTGGGGTAGAGTTGTTGGGCAATTCGCCCGGTAATGGGGTCAAGTTCCACACCGTAGAGACGGCTGCTTCGCATATTATCCGGGAGCATTCCAAAGAAATTGCCGACACCCATGGACGGCTCCAGAATGTTTCCAGTCCGGAATCCCATATTCTCGACAGCTTCATAGATAGCTCGGATAACCGTGGGATTGGTGTAATGGGCGTTCAGCGTGGACGCACGGGCGGCGGCATATTCCTCCGGCGTCAGCAGCTCGCGCAGGTCCCGAAACTCCACTGCCCAATTCTGTTTGCTTTCATCGAAAGCATCCGGCAGACCGCCCCAGCCAACATAGCGGGAGAGAACATCCTGCTGTTCCGGGCTGGCCTGCAGCCCTTCCGCTTCCAGATGCTTCAGGAGCCGGATGGCATTGATATTTGCCTGATACTTGGCCTTTGCGCCGCCGACGCCCAGATTATCATCTGTGATGTGGAAATTCTGGGCATTCCGATGGCTTGCCGCCTTGAAGTCGGCATAGGCAGCCTGCTCCGCAGCGGCGACGCTGGGAAATTCCTGCCACTGACCGTCAATGGGAATGGATACCGCAGGATCGTGTGCGGAAGGCTCGTCTGGCTCGGCCTGAGAAACAGCATCATCCGGGTCGGGTACGAACTCGCCCATTTCCGAAAGCGCCGCTTGCCCCTCATGCTCCAGAATCAGCCGTTCTTCCTCGCTCATGGCGGGAGGTTCAGGCTCGGCGGGTTCCGCAGCGGGCAGGTCATGCTCCGGTTCCGGGATGTGAAGTGTCTGGATTTCTATATCGTAGGGCAAATGTGTTTTATCGGCAGAATAGAACGCCGCAGGTTTGGTGACGGGCGGCTCTTGTTCCGCTGCTTCTGCAGCAAACAGGTGGGCGTTGCGCGCGTCCCGGCGCAGCAGTGCGGGAAGCCGTTCCTTACTTTCCACACGAAAGATGGGATATTTCTGTGACGGGTCGCGGAGATGCACGTCAAAAAGCCCGACTTCGGTGATCTCAAATGGCTTGTTGTCCAGATAGACGGTATCGCCCACCGAATAGGAGAGATTGCCTTTCTGTGTTGAGGGTGCAGATTCAACTGTTTCAGGCGCTTTCTCAGTCGCTTCCTCGCCCTTGTGCCAACGGTATTGCTCTATATCCTCATCTGAAACATGAGTAAGGTCGCTGAAATCAAGGATTTCCAACTCGTTGGCAATAAGGGCTTGCAGGGAACCGTACTGCCTGGTTTCCAAATGCTCACCATTCAGATACCGTTCCAACCGGAAATTTACGAGGTCGATGTTCACTTGAACAGGAATCTCATCGTCGGTGATGGTGGTGTAAGCAATACCGATCTTCGCTGGGTCGCTGAAATCCGCTTCGGAACTGTATTCACTTTGGCAGAAGTCAGAAATCAGACCCTTTGCCTGTTCCATAAGTGCCTGGTTTTGCAGCTTCAGCCGGTATTCTTCCGCCTGCCATTCGCTTGTAAATTCCTCCGTAACACCGTCTGTATCCACGTAGTAGCCGTCAGTCTTATCGTCCCATATGGCGTACCGGGTATAGAAGCCATGGTCAAGACTTACCACATGGAAACGGTCTGCGGGAGCAATAGTGCTTTCCGTAGACACTGCCGGTTCTTCGACCCAATCACGTCCCGCTGCCTCCGCTTGCGCCCGTTCGTCCGGGTAATTGCCGTAGACGCGCAGATACTTCTGCGTCTGCTGGTCATAGATAGCCGCACCGTCGTATGCAAAACCATCGCCTTCCATTGTACCGTCCACATAGCCCTGCGCGGCTTTTTCCGCTTCGGCCAATGTCTGGTAGTCCAGCTTATCGTCAAAGCCATTTTCAAAGTGATGATACGCTACAACCTGATACGGCGGTGCCATCCGCTCGGCGTAATCGTCGATGGTCTCTTTGGTCAGCCATTCAGGCTTTTCAAGGAGCGTATCATACAGTTCCCGCATTTTGGCGATCTGCGCACGAACGTTACCTGTCCACAGATGCTTATCCGCACGGTTGCCTGCGCCAAGGAAGTATTCACAGTCTGCCCGCAGCCGGTCTAAAAGCCGGTAGTCCGGATTCTGCTCCAACGTAGGCTTTTCCTGCTCTGTGAAGAAATGATCCTCATGGATGAGTTGCGCCAATCGCCGCTGCACCTTCGACCAAGACAAGATGACCGGCTCAGAATTGCCTACGGAGATCTGAAGCGGCTGGGAAGTATCGCCCGCACCGTATTCCTTTGCCAGCCATAAGGCGGTATCTTTTTCCCGGCCGTGCTGCTCCATATACCACACAACTGCCTGCTTGCTTTGAGGATTGCCGTTCCATTTCTGCAAGGCATCGTCGATGTCCTCTTGCGTAACCTTATAGGGAGAGGGGGCGACCGTTGTGGCCAGCGTGGGATATAGTTCCTCCAAAAGCTCCTGATGCAGCCGGTTATGGAACGCGGGCATATCAAAGTACAGGCGGACAAGCTGGAGATCATCCGATGCCGTGACGATACGGCGGATAGCGTCCGCACCCTCCAGATAGGCGTTCTGGCGGTCTGAATTGCGGCAGGCATTGACAAAAGCTGTATCTTTGGAAAGTGCGTTGCCAACGGTCAGTTTGTATCCGTCAAACAGCTCCCGCACGGTGGGCTGGGGCGGCTGCTCTGCGGCGGGATCGCGGAACACTCTTGTGCCGTCCGCGCCAAACTCTGCTTCATAGGTATTGATGGCAGCTTCGGCCTCATGGTCAACGGAGCGTAGCGTGTAAATGTGGCGCTCATTGCTGTCCTCTTGCGTTGCGGCAATCGTCACATCGTACTTGTCGCGCAGCTTCTCTACATACTGCTCTAAGCTGTGCGCGGGGATACCGCACATGGTCACGCGCCCTACATCCGGGATATTCCGAGATGTAAGGTTCAAATCCAGAAGCAATTCCGCCTGACGTGCGTCCTCACCGTACATTTCAAAGAAATCGCCGACCTGATACAGTACCATATCGTCCGGGTGTGCTTCCTTTATGGCGTTATAGCTATCATAGGCGATGTTTCGCGCTGCATCCTGTGCCAACGTCTTGTCATAAAGCGCCTGTTCATCTGGTGTAAAATAGCGGTCCTGCCAGATCAGCTCAGAGATGCGGGAAACGACCTTGTTCCAATTCATCTGAATCTCCGCACAGCCGCTCTTTTTCAGTACGATGCCCTTGCTGCCGTGTTCTTCAAAGCTGCCGCTTTCTTTGGATACAGCATGGGAGCGTCCGCCAGTACCGTATTCCTCTTTTAGAAAATCAGCGCACTCTTTGGGCGAGTGCTGTGCCTGGAAAAACGCATAGATGCGGCTCTTTCCACCCTCAAAGCTGCTCCCGTTTGCTAGGGAATCCGCAATTTCATCTTCGGTGATGAACTTCCCGGTTTCTGGAAGCATTGCCATGTCGGAGTGGTATTCTTTGCGTGGCAGGGACAGTTCTTCCAGCCGGGTGAGAAGTGCCTGCGGCCGGTGGTAATGGAAGCGCAGAAGCTCTCGGTTTTCATGGTGGGCGTCAAGGAATACCTTGTATTCTGCCAGAAGCCTTTCCCGAAACTCCGGATTCAGCAGATCGTTCGTCAGGCGTTCCGTTTCCTCCGGATAATTGGTGCTGCGAATACTACTCAGGCAGGACAGATGCCCCAGCGATTTGGCCTCATCCGCAAGGTCATGGTAGAGATTCCATACTTCGGTGGCAATACGCTGACGCTCATTCCTGTATGCTTCCGTGACCTCCAAATTTGTGGCGAATGCTCCGTTATCCAGCAGTTTTTCCGTTCGCTCCGCTGCATCTGCCCAGCTGATAACTTGGGCAGAGGGAAGATAGCGCGCAGTATCGCCGCTTGCGATGTGAATGCCGTCCTCGCCATACCATGCGGAAATCTTGCCATTTTCCGTAATCAGGCCGTTTCCGCCATGGTAGAGTGCTTTCAGAAATGCCGCACGATCTTCCAAAGGCTTTTGTTTGGAGAACTCAGCAACAATTTTCATTCGTGCGTCATCTTCGTTGCCGCCTGTGCGCAGGATATGGTCAATGTCAGCCTGAGAAATGAACATAGAAAAAGCGGAGGGCGTTTGTTCCACGCTCTCCGCTTCTACGATAGATTCAATTTGCTGGGCTTCTGTAGGGAAAAATGAGAACTGCTCGCTGGGGAAATCTTCCGTCAGGCGTAAATCAGCTCCGTCAGGATCACTTCTTCGGCCTGGTCTTTCAGGTTGTTCATCAGCCCCACCCACTTCATCGGGTCGCTGGCTTTCAGAGCCTCCGTCACGCCCGCCGACCGCATCAGCTTCGACATCATCTGCTCCAACCGCCTGTTCGCCGTCTCGTCGATCTCCCGCAGATGGGGGTACAGCTGCTCCGACAGGATCAGGTGGTTCCACAGCACCGGGCGATGCTCCTGCAGATACTTCTTCCGCATCCTCCCGTACTTGCCCAGGGGCTTGCTCTCCTGCTGGGACAGGCTCAGATTGGGAATCCAGTAATCCCCGCTGGGAATGTAGGTCAGTTCGGTCATTTTCGTAGCTCCTTTCAGACAGCTTTTCACGTTCATATTTCTTAATGGTGACTTCGATATTGCGGAGGATTTCTTCGCTGATGCCGCTGATTGCGCTGCCAAGAGCATCAACGGTCTGGGGTGTGTTGAAGTCGAACACCGGCATGAAATCTTCCGGGCCAAAGTGGGCATTTTCTGCCAGACCGCACCGGGACAGCAGCATATAGGTCGTGCTGACGGCAGCGGCGTTGAGGAATGCCACGCCTTTGTCATAGTCATGATACTGTTCCAGATACGATCCGTCAACGATGTCGAGAATGTCCTGCTGATGGGCAAGGAAATATTCGGTGACTTTTACGGAAGAAATCTGTTCCAGCTGGTCAGCGAAGTCACCGGTATACCGGATGTTGTACTCCTGCTCCAAAGCATGGGAAACAAGCTGCTCATGCTCCGGGCGGTATTCCCAGAGGTAGGGGCTGCGGGAACGCTCTGTACTGCCGGTGTCCGCTACATCGAACACATACCGGAGCCTGGGAGCGTCCCCGGAGTGGTCAATGAGGACGATCCCTTTTGCGCCCTGCCGAATGTAGCGCCCCATGCGTTTGTTCCACAGGTCGTATTCCGCGCAGGCGGTAGCATCTGGTCGCTGAGCATAGATCATGAGTTGTTCATGGTATGGGTACTTGTACAGGCGGGCAGCGGTGGTAAGAAAATCCGTCCAGCTCTGGAAGCTGGCGGTTATTTGGGCCGCCATATAGTCCGCCAGCTGGTGGTAGTGCTGTAATGCGGATGCCATTGTGATGCTCCTTTCTGAGAAAATAAAAAAGGCGACCCAAAGGCCGCCTAAAAATGGGAAGTATCGAGAAATGCGATCTGAGCGCTGGAACAGCCCAAGGTGTATTCATCAGGTTATTGAAAAAATGTGGACGTGTGATGTAGGGAGGCTGCCGCAATACGCAATATTAGAATTACGAAAAGTTTCGACAATACGCAGGTTTATGAATGCGATAATTTCCGGCAATACGCAGGTTTATCACGCTCAAAACTCCGGAATAAAATCCAGCTTCTCAAAGGCATCATCCGTAATCCGACTGAGCTTGTAGACAGTACCATCCGTGAGCGTTCTAAGCTCCAGTTCATCTTCGGCCAGGTAGGTGCGCATTTCCTTGAGCGCCTGAATCAAGCCCAGGCGGGTGCCGGGGTTGTAGATCGACATAAGCTCCTGTTCTTCAAAGGTAAAATCCATGGTCAAATCTCCTTTTCTTTGGTTTTGGGCGGTTTGCGTTTGCTTGTGGACTGCTGCGGCTGTTCTTTGAGCTTTTTCAGGACAGAGGGCTTCTTCTCCCGCTGGATTGCCCCGGCCAGATCCATAAGGGAAATGGATTGCCCATTTTTCACCTGCTGCTCCAAATCGGATACCGTAGGCTTTTGCCCGTTGTTGATGATCCCATTATCCCAAATTCGGGATAACGGTATTAATCCCGAAGAATCAGTTATCCCGAAAAAATCGGGCAAACGGCGCAG
>ERZ791830.1553-NODE-1553-length-13673-cov-4.256205_pt1 | contig 13673 bp, 7 predicted proteins | sample MGYA00509945_ERZ791830 | MGnify/ENA primary metagenome ERZ791830 (study PRJEB30046, sample SAMN00792021) | human gut metagenome | study: EMG produced TPA metagenomics assembly of the A metagenome-wide association study of gut microbiota in type 2... | reverse complement strand
TCTGGAGGAGATGCCCGGTGAAGAGGGCTATCCCGCCTACCTTTCCTCCCGTCTGGCGCAGTTCTATGAGCGTGCCGGTTCGGTGGCCTGCATCGGCAGCGATGAGGAACGCCGCGGCTCGCTGACCGCAGTCGGTGCGGTATCGCCCCCCGGCGGTGACCTTTCCGAGCCGGTTTCGCAGGCAACGATGCGAATTGTAAAGGTGTTCTGGGCGCTGGATGCAAGCCTTGCCTATCGGCGGCACTTCCCGGCCATTAACTGGCTCAATTCCTATTCACTCTATATCGACAGCCTGCGGCCGTGGTATGAGCAGAACTTCGGCAAGGCATTCCTGATGAACCGGGAATGGGCGATGTCCATCCTGCAGGAGGAGGCAAGCCTGAATGAGATCGTGCAGCTGGTAGGTAAGGACTCCCTTTCCGCCAAGGATCAGATCACGCTGGAGACCGCCCGTATGGTACGGGAGGACTTCCTGCAGCAGAACTCCTTTGTGGATGTGGATGCCTTCTCGGAATACGACCGTCAGGCAAGGATGCTTTCGATGATCCGCCGGTACGACGGCCTGTGCCGTACCGCCGCCGAGCGCGGCTGCCGGGTATCCGATCTGTTTATGACACCCTCCCGCGAGAAGCTGGGCCGTGCCAAGAGTGTGCCGGCCGACTGCTATGCCGAGGAATACGATAAGCTGCTGACCCAGATGGAAGAAGAACTGGAAGCGCTGGCACAGAAAGGAGAGGAAACGCTGTGATCCGTGAATATAAGACGATCCGGGAGATCTCCGGCCCCCTGATGGTGGTAGACAATGTGCAGGGCGTGACCTACGATGAACTGGCGGAGATCGAGCTGACCGACGGTTCCACCCGGCGCTGCAAGGTGCTGGAGGTCAACGGCGATACCGCCGTGGTGCAGCTGTTTGAGGCTTCCGCCGGCATCAACCTGGCGGAGTCCAAGATCCGGTTTTTGGGCCACCCGCTGCAGCTGGCGGTTTCCGGCGATATGCTGGGCCGTGTCTTTAACGGAATGGGCCAGCCCATCGATGACGGCCCTGCCATTTTGGCGGAGGAATACAGGGATATCAACGGCCTGGCCATGAACCCTGCCGCCCGCAACTACCCCAATGAGTTTATCCAGACCGGTATTTCGACCATTGACGGGCTGAATACGCTGGTAAGAGGACAGAAGCTGCCCATCTTTTCCGGCTCTGGCCTGCCGCACGCCCAGCTTGCCGCACAGATCGCGCGTCAGGCACGGGTACTGGACGGCGAAAGCAACTTCGCAGTGGTATTTGCCGCCATCGGCATCACCTATGAGGAGTCGGAGTTCTTCGTCAATGAATTCCGGCGCACCGGCGCCATTGACCGTACCGTGCTGTTTACCAATCTGGCCAATGACCCGGCGGTTGAGCGTATCGCCACCCCCCGTATGGCGCTGACCGCTGCCGAATACCTGGCGTTTGACCTGGGGATGCACGTGCTGGTCATCCTGACCGATATTACCAACTACGCCGAAGCGCTGCGGGAAATTTCCGCCGCAAAAAAGGAAGTCCCCGGCCGCCGCGGCTACCCCGGCTACCTGTATACCGACCTTGCCACCATGTATGAGCGTGCAGGCCGGCAGGTGGGTAAGGAGGGCTCCATCACCATGATCCCCATCCTGACCATGCCGGAGGACGATAAGACCCATCCCATCCCCGACCTGACCGGGTATATTACCGAGGGTCAGATCATCCTTTCCCGTGAGCTGTTCCGCCGGGGCATCAACCCGCCGGTGGACGTTCTGCCCTCCCTTTCCCGACTGAAGGATAAGGGCATAGGCGAGGGAAAGACCCGTGAGGACCACGCCGGCACGATGAACCAGCTCTTTGCCGCCTACGCCACCGGTAAGGAAAACAAGGAGCTGATGTCCATCCTGGGTGAAGCGGCGCTTTCCGAGACCGACCTGCAATATGCCCATTTCGCCGATGAATTTGAGCGGCGGTATGTTTCGCAGGGGAGCGAGGAGAACCGTTCCATCGAGGAGACGCTTGAGCTGGGTTGGAAGCTTTTGAGCCTGCTGCCCAAGAGCGAATTGAAGCGCATCAAGCCGGAGTATATTGAGAAATATCTGCCGCAGCAGAATTAAGGAGGGAGCAACTTGCCGGGAACTATAATTAACCCGACCCGCATGGAGCTGACCCGCCTGAAACGTCAGCTGCGTACCGCCCAGCGAGGCCATAAGCTGCTGCGGGATAAACGGGACGAGCTGATGAAGCAGTTTATGGAAACGGTGCGGGAAAACCGCGCCCTGCGCCAACGGGTGGAGCAGGGGCTTTCCGAAGCCCATGCGTCCTTTACGGTGGCTGCGGCGCTGATGACGCCCGAAATGCTGCGCCAATCCCTGCTGATCCCCAGCCGGAGTGTGGAGCTTGACATGACCTATGAAAACGTCATGTCGGTGGAGGTGCCCCGTTATCATTTTGCGGAGCAAAAGGGCGGCACGGCCACCCCCTACGGCTATGCCCAAACCAGCGGTGAGCTGGATGACGCCGTGACGGCGCTTTCCGGGGTGTTCCGGGATATGCTGCGGCTGGCGGAGATAGAAAAGACGACCCAGCTGCTGGCGGAGGAGATCGAAAAGACCCGCCGCCGCGTCAATGCGCTGGAGTATGTGAAAATCCCGCAGATGATGGAAAGCATCCGCTATATCACCATGAAGCTGGATGAAAACGAGCGCGCCAATACCATTCGCTTGATGAAGGTCAAGGATATGATCCTGAAGGAAGCGATACTGGAGCAGCGTGCCGCCGATGCAGAGGTCCTGCGGGAAAGCGGGCAGCCATCCTAAAATGAATATGAAAAAAGACCTCCGGAGCTGATTACTTCGGAGGCCTTTCACTGTGACGGATCGATTATGCGGTCTGTTTTTTGGCCTTGGCGGTGCTGTGTGCCACAAGACCGATGACAAGACCGACGGCGGCGGGGCAGATCCAGCCGAGACCGAGGCCCGCAAGGGGCAGAACGCTGCCGATCGCTTCGATGATGCCATCGAGGTGGCAGGCAGCACGCAGAGCGGCGGGCAGGGTGCGCAGCAGGTCATAAAGGGCGGAGATCAGCGTAAGGCTGATGACCCAGTTATAGACCTTCTTATCGTGGGAGAAGAACTTGCCGAACAGCGCCAGCAGGATAAGCACGATGGCCAGCGGGTAGAGGAACATCAGCACCGGAACGGCGTAATCGATGATGGCGGAAAGACCGAAATTGGCGAAAATGAGGGATACCAGCGTGAAGATGACCGCCCAGACCCGGTAAGCGGGACCCTTGGGGAACAGGCCGGTAAAGGTCTCGGAGCAGCTGGTGATAAGACCGACGGCGGTCTTGAGGCAGGCAAGCGTTACGGTGACGGCGAGGATCAGCAGACCGATCCGACCGAGGAAGGTTTGAGAGATCTGCGCCAGCGCTACACCGCCGTTTTCGGCTGCGGGCAGCACGCCGCGGCTCTTGGCGCTCATGGCGGTGACGGCAACATAGATAAGCCCCATGAACAGGCAGCTGAAGATACCGGCCTTGGCGGTATTGCGTGCTACGGCGCCGGGCTCATCAACGCCCAGTTCCCGGATGACCTGCACCACGATGATGCCGAAGGCAAGGCTTGCAAGGGCGTCCATGGTGTTGTAGCCCTCCAAAAAGCCGGTGAGGAAGGGCTGTTGGATGTAGCCGCCCATAGGCTCCACACTGGAAACGGGAACGGCGGCGGGGGAGACCAGCGTTACCACGACAAGGATGCCGAGGAACAGCAGGAAGAAGGGATTGAGGATCTTGCCGACCCATGTGAGGATCTTACCGGGGCGCAGAGAAAACAGCAGCGCCGCAATAAAGAACGCCAGCGTGAACAGCAGGAGATACAGCTTCATATTGCCGTTCTGGGGAAGGATCTGTTCCAGACCGACGGTAAAGGAAACGGTGGCGCAGCGGGGAATGGCGAAGAATGGCCCGATGGTGAGATACAGCGCGCAGGTGAAGAAATAGGCATAGGGACGGTTCACCTTGCTGCTGAGCGCAAACAGGCCGTCACTGCGGGAAAGCCCCAGCGCCGCAACGCCCAAAAGCGGCAGTCCCACGCCGGTAATGAGCAGACCAAGAATGGCACTCCACATATTGCGGCCGGCCAGCTGACCGACTGCGGTGGGGAAAATCAGGTTGCCGGCGCCGAAGAATAAGCCGAACAGCATGCTGGCAACATACACGTACTCTTTTACAGTCAGTTTCTTTTTCATGGTACACACTCCTTACACATACCGGGACAATTTGCTGTAATTGTTTATACAAAAAGACCGCAGAAACGGTGTTCCTGCGGATCTCTTTTGGTGGAGACGAAGAGGATCGAACTCTCTACCTCTTGACTGCCAGTCAAGCGCTCTCCCAAGTGAGCTACGCCCCCATGCGGTTTTTGGACTGCTTGACTATAATAGCATATCCCGCCGGGTTTGTAAAGAGTTTTTTGCAAAAAAATCGGGCAAAGTTTTGCCTCTGCCCGAAATTTCCGCTTTCGTTGTTATTCCAGCTCAAAGGCGCCGGTGTACAACTGATAGTATTTTCCCTTTTCGGCAATCAGCATCTCGTGGGTACCGCGCTCGATGATGCGCCCGTGCTCCAGTACCATGATGACGTCGGCGTTCTGTACGGTGGAGAGCCGGTGAGCGATAACAAATACCGTTCTGCCATGCATCAGGCGGTCCATGCCGCGCTGCACGATGGCCTCGGTGCGGGTATCGATGCTGGAGGTCGCTTCGTCAAGGATCATCACCGGGGGATCGGCGACCGCAGCCCGTGCGATGGAGAGAAGCTGCCGCTGCCCCTGCGAAAGGCTGCCGCCATCCCCGGAGAGGACGGTCTGATAGCCATCCGGCAGGCGGGAGATGAAGTCATGGGCGTTGGCAAGCCGCGCGGCCTCGATGCATTCCTCGTCGGTGGCATCCAGCCGCCCGTAGCGGATATTATCCATGACGGTGCCGGTAAAGAGATTGACATCCTGAAGCACCACGCCAAGGCTGCGGCGCAGGTCACTCTTTTTGATTTTATTGATATTGATGCCGTCATAGCGGATCTTGCCGTCGGCGATATCATAAAAGCGGTTGATGAGATTGGTGATGGTGGTTTTGCCGGCGCCGGTGGCCCCGACAAAGGCGACCTTCTGCCCCGGTTCGGCGTAGAGAGTGATATCATGCAGGACGGGCTTTCCCTCCACATAGGCGAAGTCCACATCCTTCATGCGGACGTCACCGTGCTGACGGATCAGCTCATAGCCGCCCTCCGGCAGGGGCTTTTTCCATGCCCAGATGCCGGTACGGTGGTCGGCTTTGATCAAGGCACCGTTTACCTCCTCGGCGTTCACCAGCGTTACCTCGCCGTGATCCTCCTCACTGGGTTCGTCCATCAGTTCAAAGATGCGTTCGGCACCGGCCAGCGCCATGACGACCGAGTTGATCTGCTGGGAGACCTGGCTGATGGGCATGGTGAAGCTGCGGGAAAGCTGCAAAAAGGAAGCGATACCGCCCAGCGTCATCACGCCGACGCCAAGGATAGTGAGATTGGGGACCGAGGCGATGGCCAAAAGCCCGCCGACAATGGCGACCAGTACATATTGCAGGTGGCCGAGGTTGCCCATGATGGGCATCATGATATTGGCGTAGGTGTTGGCCTTGGTGGCGTTGAGGCAGAATTCATCATTGAGGGCGTCAAAGTCCTGCTGGTTCTGCTGCTCGTGGCAGAATACCTTGACGACCTTCTGCCCGCCGATCATTTCCTCGATAAAGCCATTGACCCTGCCGAGGGATTGCTGCTGCTTGACGAAATATTTGGCGCTGCCGCCGCCGACCTTTTTCACGACGACCATCATCAGCCCCAAAAAGACGAACATCAGCAGCGTGAGCCATACGCTGGTGCTTAACATGGCGATAAATACCGCAGTGATGCTGATCAGGGAGCTGACGGCATTGGGCAGACTCTGGCCGATCATCTGCCGCAGGGTATCGGTATCATTGGTGTAGTAGCTCATCACGTTGCCGTGGGTGTGGGTATCAAAAAATTTGATGGGGAGCGTTTGCATATGGGCAAACATATCGTCCCGGATGGTTTTAAGAGTACCCTGCGCCACGGGGATCATCAGGCGGGTTTGCAGGTAGGAGGCCAGCATGCCGGCCAGATAGATGCAGGCCATGACGGTAAGCGCACCGAACAACGGGGCGAAATCGGGGGCGGCCTGCCCGATGAGAGGAGCGATGTAGTCATCGATCAGCGATTTAAGGAACAGGGAGGATGCCACGCTGGCAACGGTGCTGACAAGCAGCAGGATGAATACGACCGCCAGCCGCAGCTGGTTGCCGCGGGCGATATAGCCGAGGAGCCGCTTCATGGTTCCCTTGGCGTCTTTGGCCTTTTTGCCGCCGGTAAAGCCTCTTCTGGGTCCGCTCATTCCTCCAGCCCCCCTTTCTGCTGTGATTCAAATACTTCACGGTAAATTTCATTGGAGGCCAGCAGCTCCTCGTGGGTGCCGCGGCCGTTGATCAGGCCGTTATCCATGACGATGATCTGATCGGCATCCATGACCGAGCTGATGCGCTGGGCAATGATGATCTTGGTGGTATCGGGGATCTCCTCCCGGAAGGCCCGGCGGATGAGAGCATCGGTTTTGGTATCGACGGCGCTGGTGCTGTCATCCAAAATGAGGATCTTCGGCTTGCGCAGGATGGCGCGGGCGATGCACAGACGCTGCTTCTGCCCGCCGGAAACATTGGTGCCGCCCTGCTCGATTTTGGTATCGTAGCCATCGGGGAAGGAACGGATGAAGTCATCGGCCTGTGCCAGCCGGCAGGCGTGTACCAGCTCCTCATCGGTGGCATCGGGGTTGCCCCAGCGCAGGTTTTCCTTGATGGTGCCGCTGAAGAGGGTGTTTTTCTGCAATACCATGGCGACGCTGTGCCGCAGGGTTTGCAGGTCGTAGTTACGGACGTCCACGCCGCCCACCGTCACGCTGCCGCCGGTCACATCATACAGCCGGGGGATGAGCTGCACCAGGCTGCTCTTGGAGGAGCCGGTGCCGCCGATGATGCCGACCGTCTGCCCGGAGGGGATGACAAGGTCGATATCATTGAGGACGGTTTTATCGGGGCGCTTGGCATAGCTGAAGCAGACATCGGTAAAGCAGACGCTGCCGTCCTTGACCTCGTAAACGGGGTTTTCGCAGTTGGTGATGTCGCTTTTCTCCTCTAGCACCTCCACGATGCGCTCGGCGGAGGCACGGGACATGGTGATCATGACAAAGACCATCGAAAGCATCATAAGGCTGGTAAGGATCTGCATGATGTAGGTGAAAAAGCTCATCAGGTTGCCGGTGGACATGGTGCCGATGACGATCTGCTTGGCGCCCAGCCACGAAACCAGGATCATACAGACATAGACGCAGCCCTGCATCAGCGGGGAATTGAGGGCAAGAATACGCTCGGCAAGGGAGAAATCCTTATAGATGGTGCCGGAGATGGCATCAAATTTTTGGATCTCGTGATCCTCCCGGACGAAGTTTTTGACCACGCGGATGCCGGAGAGGTTTTCCTGCACCACACCGTTGAGACGGTCGTAGGTCTTAAAGACACGCTCGAATACCGGGTAGACACGGCGGATGATAAGATAAAGACCGACGCCGAGGACGGGAATGACCGCAAGGAATACAAGGGAGATATCGTGATTGATGCGGAAGGACATGACCATGGCGAAGATGAGCATGGCGGGACACCGGATGAGGGTACGAACGATCATCATAAAGGCGTTCTGCACATTGCTGACATCGGTGGTCAGGCGGGTCACCAGCCCGGCGCTGCTGAATTTATCGATATTGGAAAAGGAATAAACCTGCAAATGGTGGAACATATCATGGCGCAGGTTGCGGGCAAAGCCCGCCGTGGCCCGGGCGCAGCTGCGTCCCGCCAATGCACCGAAGGCCAGCGCCACCAGCGCAAAGCCCACCAGCAATGCGCCGTACCGCAGGATCATGGGCATATTGCCGGCCTCGATGCCTTTATCGATGAGATCGGCCATAACAAAGGGAATAGCGACGTCCAAAAAGGATTCCACCAGCACATACAGCGGGGAAAGCAGGGCGTCTTTTTTATATTCCCGTACACATTGGGATAGTCGCTTAATCAATGAATGGTTCCTCCTTACCCGGGGCCAGGCTGCCCCGTACCTTATCCAGCAGGGTGAACAGTGTTTCCAGCTCCTGTTTTGTCAGGGCGGCGGTCGCCTTATTTTCCACCCGCAGCAGGTCCTGCTGCATCTGGGAAAGCTGTTCCTGCGCAATGGGGGTCAGCACAAGGCGTTTTAACCGGGCGTCGCCCTCTACCGGCTCCCGCACCAGCAGGCCGTCCCGCACCATGATCTGCAAAATGCCGCTGGCGGTGCTGCGCCGGATATGAAATGTTGCCTCCAGATCCTTTTGGTAGACGTCCCGGTCCCGGTGGGCATCCAGATACCCGAGAAACAGCTTTTGCATCATGGTGCCGGGGTGCGGCGGCCGCCCTTTTGCATTGTTCAGCTCCTGATGGACGAGATTGTTGATGCACTTGATCTCCATGCAGACCGAACGCTTGATCGGCTTCAATATTCTGACCCCCTATCTTGTTAGGATGCTAACAATTATAGCGCAGGAGCGCCGGAAATGCAACCGGAAAGTCCCATAAGAACAGTCGGAAAATGAAAACTTTTTATGAATAAGGGGAGCGGGCAATTTATACATTTTTTCGGGCAAATCTCTGTTACTCTGCGCCTTTTATTTTGCCCGGCGGTGTGTTACAATCAAGCTGTAATTTTATGAGAGGGTGAAGTGCCGTGAATGACACCTTGCATGTTTTCATCGGCACACGCCCGAAACAGAATGGAGGAGACCGAATGAGTGCTGTACGCTTTCCGAAGGATTTTGCGCTGGGCGCCGCTACTGCCGCCACCCAGATAGACGGCGGCTGCGGGGACTGCAACTGGTATGACTGGTACCAAAAGGGTCGCATCAAGGACGGGAGCGACCCGGCGGTAGCCACCGACCACCGGGGCCACATGGAGGAGGATACCCGCTTGATGGCCGAAATGGGCATCCGGCACTACCGCTTTGGGCTGGAATGGGCAAGACTGGAGCCCAAAGAGGGGGAATTCTCCTCGGAGGAGATCGGAAAGGTGCGGCGGGAGATCGAGCTGCTGCACCAAAACGGCATCCATGTGCTGCTGACGCTACATCACTTCTCCAACCCCATGTGGTTTGAACGGCAGGGTGGCTTTTTGGGAAAAAACGCTGTGGAGCAGTACCTTGCCATGGTGGACTATGCAGTGCGGAATCTGGGCGACCTAGCGGACGAATATGTGACCATCAATGAGCCGAATGTGTATGCCGTCTGCGGCTATCTGGGCGCCGGGTTCCCGCCCGGTGAATTCAGTATGCCCCATGCGCTGCGGGTGATGAAGGTGATGGGGGAGTGCCATCGCCGTGCCTACCGGCTCATCCATGCCATCCATAAGGAGCTGGGCTATGCCGAACCGAAGGTCGGGCTTGCCATCCATATGCGGGCGTTTGTGCCGTACCATGCGAAAAACCTGTGGCACCGGCTGGCCTGCCGTATCTCGGAGTATAACTTCCAAACCAAGATAAACAAGACCTATATGCTGGGGAAGGACGGCCCCTATGCCGATTTCCTCGGGCTAAATTACTATGCCAGAACCGCGACCTCCGGGCTGGGGGACGGCACCCTGCCGGATGTTCCGGTGAATGATTTGGGGTGGGAGATCTATCCTGCGGGGATTGTGGAGTGCTGCCGCAAGCTGCATGACCTGCTGCCGGCGCTGCCTATTTACATCACCGAAAACGGGACGGCCGATAACCATGATGCCTTCCGCCGGCGGTATTTATATGAGCACCTGAAGGCGCTGGCCGAAAGCGGCCTGCCGGTAACCCGCTATTATCACTGGTGCTTTGTGGATAACTTTGAGTGGCTGGAGGGCTTTACCGCCCGGTTCGGTCTGGTGCATTTTGATACCGAAACGCATAAGCGCACAATAAAAGAAAGCGGTAAATTCTATGCCGAGATGATTGCCCGGCACGGCATTACCGAGGAGATGGCGGCCGAGGCCGAAAGGGAGGAGTATCCCCATGACTGATACCCCGTGGTGGAAACGGAAGATCATCTATCAAATCTACCCCATGAGCTTTTGCGACTCAAACGGCGACGGCATCGGCGACCTGCCCGGGATCATCTCCAGGCTGGACTACCTGCAAAGACTGGGGGTAGGGGCGCTGTGGCTTTCGCCGGTGTATCCATCCCCCAATAAGGATAACGGCTATGATATCAGCGATTACTGTGAGATCCACCCGAACTACGGTACGTTGGCGGATATGGATCGGCTCATCGCCGAAGCGAAAAAGCGGGATATCCGCATTATCATGGACTTGGTCATCAACCACACCAGCGACCGGCATGAGTGGTTCCAAAAGAGCCGCCGCCGGGAGGAGCCCTATACCGATTTTTACATTTGGCGAAAAGGGGAAAAGGGCAAAAAGCCGACCAACTGGGGCAGCTTCTTCGGGGAGGACTGTTGGGAATATGACGAGGTGAGAGGGGAGTATTATCTCCACCTGTTTGCCAAGGAGCAGCCCGACCTCAACTATCACAACGAAAAGGTGATAGCGGCCATTGAGGATGTGATGCGCTTTTGGCTGGACCGCGGCGTGGCCGGGTTCCGCTGTGACGTTATCAATATCATCTACAAGGAGGCCATAAAAAACGGCAGGTGGCGCCCTGCCCTTACCGGCTGTGAATATTATCTTTCCACCCCGGGATGCCACCGGGTGCTGCATCGCCTGAACCGGGATGTGCTGTCCCGTTATGATGCCTTTACGGTGGGGGAAACGGTATTTGTTACCCCCAAAATGGCGGATGACCTGGTGAACCCGCAGCGGGAGGAGCTTTGTACCGTATTTTCCTTTGAGCACATGGAGACCGACTGCTTTAAGATCAAGTGGTTTTTGCGGAAGTTTAAGCCCGACCGCTTTTTTGCCTGCCTGACCAAGTGGCAGAATGCGCTGCCGTGGAATACCGTCTACTTCGAAAACCACGATCAGCCCCGGTCGGTTTCCCGCTACGGCAATGATGCCGAATACCATGACCAAAGCGCCAAGGCGCTGGCGACGCTGCTGCTGACGCTGCGGGGGACGCCGTTCCTGTATGAGGGGGAGGAGATCGGCATGACCAATTTTGACTTCCCCGATATGGAAAAGGTGCGGGATGTGGAGTCGATCAACATATGGAATATGGGCAAGCGCCTGCACCTGCCGTACGGCCTGTGCTGGCGGATGATAAAGACAAAGAGCCGGGATAACGCCCGCACCCCCATGCAGTGGGATGACAGCATAAACGGCGGGTTTTCCGCCGGGACGCCGTGGCTTTCGGTGAACGGTAACTACCCCCGCATCAATGTGAAGCGGCAGGAGGATGACCCCGGTTCGGTATTGTCCTACTATCGGCAGCTGATTGCCTTCAGGAATGGCAGCAGGGTATTGCAGGAGGGGGATTTTACCGAGCTGTACCGTAAAAACGGCGTCTATGCCTACCGGCGTGCCTGCGGCGGAGAGGCGCTGACGGTTGTGATCAGTCTGGCGGAAGGGGAGCGGAAGAACCCGGCTTCAGGAGAGGTCGTATGCTCCAATTACGGCAGAGAAACCGCCCCCGCCCATCTGGCGCCCTATGAAGCCCTTATTTTGCGGGAGGTGGTACGGCGATGAAGCATATCACACAGGCGGGGAGTGTCTTTCGGCTTGCTGCCGGGAGGACTGCGCTGCTGCTGCAAATAACCAAATACGGCCATGTGGAGCTGCTGCACTACGGGGGAATTCTTCCGATGGAGGACGCCCCGGCCATGGCGGCCCGGCGCACCATGCCCTACGGCAGCGAGGTGATGTATACGGAGGATGACCCCGTATATTGCCTGGATAACATTCCGCTTTTGTGGTCGGGCAGCGGCAAAGGGGATTTTCGCATCCCGCCGATCGAATTGGGGCTTCCGGACGGCACCTTTACCACGGATTTTATCTATGAGAGCTGCACCCTGCGCCCCGGTACGTTGCCGGCGGTGGGGCTGCCGGGGGCATATGATGAGACGGGGGAGGCGGAAACGCTGGTGCTTTCCCTGCGGGAAAAGAAGTATGCGCTGCGGCTGGAGCTGGTATTTACGGTATTTCCCGGCGCTGATGTCATTACCCGGCGGACGGTGCTGCATAATGAGGAGAATTCGGCGGTTACCATCCGGCGACTGATGAGTATGCAGATTGACCTGCCGCAGCGGGAATATGAGATGATTACCCTTGACGGCGGCTGGATCAGCGAAGCGCACATTCATACCCGGCCGGTGCAGCCGGGGTGCATCGTGAATGAAAGCACGACAGGGGCGTCCTCCAACCGGCATAACCCCGGTGTGCTGCTGGCAGAGCAGGGGGCCGGAGAGAATAGCGGGCTTGTTTACGGCTTTAACCTACTGTACAGCGGCAGCCATTATACGGCCGTGGAGCGCTCTCCCCGTGATTTTGTGCGGGTGGTTTCCGGCATCCAGCCGCAGGGCTTTTGCTGGCGGCTCCCTGCGGGGGAGATGTTCCGCACCCCGGAGGAGGCGATGACGGTTTCCGCCGAGGGGCGAAACGGTGTCAGCGGGAATTTCCACCGGTTTATTCGGGAGAATATCCTGCGGGGAGAATGGAAGAAACAGCCCCGCCCGGTGCTTTTGAATAACTGGGAAGCGCACTTTTTTGATTTTAATGAGGCAAAGCTGCTGGCGCTGGCAAAGCAGGCAAAGGCCGTCGGCGCAGAGCTTTTCGTTCTGGATGACGGATGGTTCGGGGAGCGCAACAGCGATACGGCGGGTTTGGGCGATTATACCGTCAACCGGAAAAAGCTGCCGCAGGGAATGAACGGCCTTGCCGAGAAAATAACGGCGATGGGACTGCGCTTCGGGCTGTGGTTTGAGCCGGAAGCGGTGAACCCGGACAGCGACCTGTACCGTACCCACCCTGAATGGGCGCTGCAGCAGCCGGGGCGGCAGCCCTCATTGGGGCGGCACCAGCTGTTACTGGATTTGACCCGGCCGGAGGTCAGGGACTATATCGTCCATAATGTCACCCATATCCTTGACCATTGTCCCATCACCTATGTGAAGTGGGATATGAACCGCCATATGAGCGATCTGTATTCTGCGGTGACGCCGGGCGGAGAGCTGCCCCACCGTTATATTCTGGGGCTTTATGAGGTGCTGGACCGCATCTTTACCCCAAGGCCGCAGATCCTTTTGGAAAGCTGCTCCTCCGGCGGAAACCGGTTCGACCTCGGGATGCTGTGCTATTCGCCGCAGATATGGGCAAGCGATAATACCGACCCCATTGAACGGCTGTCCATTCAGCAGGGGTTGAGCCTATTCTACCCGCCCTGCACCATGGGGGCCCATGTATCGCAGTCGCCGCACCAGCAAACGCTGCGGCCGACGCCGCTTTCGACCCGCTTTAATGTTGCGGTCTTCGGTGCATTGGGGTATGAAATGGATTTGGGAGAGTTTTCCCCACAGGAGAAAAAGCAGGTCGCCGCGCAGATCGACGAGGAGGTCAAGTCCATCGTCGAC
>ERZ791830.1551-NODE-1551-length-13692-cov-5.085943_pt1 | contig 13692 bp, 6 predicted proteins | sample MGYA00509945_ERZ791830 | MGnify/ENA primary metagenome ERZ791830 (study PRJEB30046, sample SAMN00792021) | human gut metagenome | study: EMG produced TPA metagenomics assembly of the A metagenome-wide association study of gut microbiota in type 2... | reverse complement strand
CCGCCACCGCTGCTGCCGCTTCCTCTGCATCCGCCTTGCCGTTGCCGTCCTGATCGTTCACTTCCGGTACCTGGATACCATCCAGTGCATCCACACGACCCTGCAGGCCACCTTTCTCCGCGGCTGTATCCGGCAACGCCTTCACGGCACTGTCTGCCTCACCCTTCAGGGTGTCAGCATTCTGCTTCGCCGTTTCCAGCTGCGCCTTCTCTTCCGGCGTGATCAGCTTGTCTGCATTCAGCTCTGCAAGCTTGTCCTTCGCAGCCTTGTCCGCCGCTTCTGCCGCTTCCACTTTCTCCGTGGCCGCCGCCACCGCTGCTGCCGCTTCCTCTGCATCCGCCTTGCCGTTGCCGTCCTGATCCGTCACGCGTCCAGAGAGGTTTCCACTTTCCGGCTCAATTGAGCCTGTGGATGATACATCTGTTTTTCCAGCCTCCTGACCGCCTTCAGGCTGAACCGGCTTCTGCTCATCTTCAGTTGCACGCTTATGACGACTGCTTCCACCACCGCCTCCGGCAGCCAGTGCAATAGCCGCCAGCCCTGCACCAAAAGCAATCCCCCCCCAGATAATCCCGTTATTGATACCTTCAACCAGTGTGCCACTTTGCCCTGCAGTGAAATTCTCCAGTACAGGGCCATCCTGGGTCAGGACAGCTTCAGTTACCTGACCATTTTCACCCACAACATTAAATACTGCTGTACACTGTGTTTCACCCGGCTGGCATTCTTCCCAGAATCCCTCAATCCGGATTTCTGTATCATCTTCCTTTTTACGCAGAATTAAATCATCACCAGAACGGTCCGCTTCCACACCATCCGGGACCAGACCTGTCACCTCATCAACCAGTCCATACTGTTCCCCGGCCTGTGCCTTTACAGTATGACGGGCTCCGGCTGTCAGTACTGTTTTTTCTCCACTGACCTTGCCAGTGAAAATCATTTTCATATAAGTATCCTCAGGTTAATAAAACCAGTATGCTCTTATGTTTTATCCGCTAAAGGGAGTCATTAAATAAAAACGAATCAGATTACAGATAATTTATTTCTCTGACCGGACCTCCTTAATCATTCCGCTTTTTTCAGATTTATTTTCCCCTGACAGATATAACATTTATATTATCTTCAGCCCCAAATCACATACAGGCATGCGCAATGACCCGGGCAGAATAAAGTGAAATCATTCTGCCCGTTTAAAATTGATTTAAAATACTTTCCCCGGAAGACCTTTTTATTATCTTTCCTGAAGTGCCTGCTTCATTCTGGTTATCGGTTTAATCAGATACTGAAATACCGTTTTACGCCCGGTTTTTATATCCACGCTGGCTATCATGCCAGGAATAACTGGCAATCTTTTTCCGTTCCTGTCTGTCAGATAATTATTACTGGTGGTAACCAGTACCCGGTAATAAGCTTCATTCGGGTCCAGTTTTAAATCTCCCGGCCGTTTCTGGTCACGTAAAGTATCCGGACTTACCAGTGTCACCACGCCGTCAAGACCACCATAAATGGCATAGTCATAAGCCGTCAGTTTTACAAGTGCCGGCATCCCTGTTCTGACATAGGCAACATCCCGTGGATTTATATAAGCTTCAATCAGCAACTGGTCTTCCAGCGGAATAATTTCCATTATGTCCTGTCCTGCAGAAACCACCCCTCCCAGTGTGTTTACCCGTATATTTTTTACGATACCTCTCAGGGGGGCCCTGAGACGTGAACGCTCAACCGGGTCGGCTCTGCCAGCCATATTCTCTTTTGCCTGAGCAAGCTCTGCTTCTGTCTTCACCAGTTCAGCACCGGCTTCCGTCAGGTATTTATTCTGTTTCTCATCCATCTGTAACTGCAGCTCCGCTGACTGACGCTGCATACGTAACAGTTCGACCTCCGACATTGCCCCTTCACGCACAATTGGCCGCGTCATTGCTATTTCCCTGTCCAGCAGCGCCTTACTCTGCTTCAGACCGGCAATGCTCTGCGCCAGCTCCGTCTTCCGGAGAAAATAGACCGTACTTTCCCGCTCCCGCAAATCCTCAGGAACGTTATCCGGAAATGTCAGTGATTCGGAATAAGCTTCTGCTCGGAGTCTTGCCCTGACGGCCTCCAGGTTATTCACCCGGGCTTCACTTTCCCTCAGCATGGCAGAGCTCCGGGTATCATCCAGTGTCAGCAGTACCTGACCTTTCTCAACAATATCGCCTTCCCTGACCTCAAGTGATTTCAGTATACCCGGGTCAAGGGTCTGTATAACCTGCTCCCTGCTGCCGGGAATAATACTCCCCTGACCTCGGGTCACTTCATCCAGAGGACTGTTCCATGCCCAGATAACAAACGTCACTACCAGTACCAGCAGAAAAATCACCATCAGGAAAAGGGCATGATGCTTTTCCTGCTGAAGGGCTGCCTGTACATCTGTCAACAGCGCCAGGTCTGACTGCCTGACCACCTCTGACGACGCTTTATTCCGTTCCGTTTTTTCTGTCATATCCCTGCGGTCCACAAACTGTTAAACATATCTGCTCTTTTTTCTTATCCGGTTGACGCTCATGAAGTTATCGCTCTGCTCTCCCCACTCTGCTGTTTCCCTGACAGTTTTTTCAGTATTTCATCACGGGGACCGTCCATCATTACCCGCCCTTCATTCATCACGACAATACGGTCAACAATATTCAGAACCTGCAGACGATGTGTCACCACCACCATTGTGCGTCCCCGGCTCCAGTGGCTCAGACCTTTCAGAACAACAGATTCAGTCTGCAGGTCCAGACCTGTCGTGGGCTCATCAAGCAGTACCACCCGGGGAGAACCCAGTACCATTCTCGTCAGGGCAACCATCTGCCTCTGTCCTCCTGACAGTCCCTGACCGCCTTCCCCTGTCTGCATATCAAGTCCGCGGGGATGATGCCGGATAAAACGGTCAAACCCGAAACGTCCGGCTGCATTAATCATATCCACATCCGACAGGCTTCCCGGCAGACGCGAAAGCTGCAGATTTTCACGCAGAGTTCCCAGAAAAAGCCGGGGATTCTGTTCCAGAAGAAACACTTTATCCCGGACAAAACAGGGGTCCAGTTGCTGCATCGCAACCCCGTCAAGAGTAATTTGTCCCCTGTTCTGACGGTACAGCCCCACCATCATTTTCAGCAGCGTCGATTTACCACAACCTATTGAGCCAATAATCCCCACCCGCTCTCCGGGCCGGATACAGAGCGACAGACCGCACAATGCGTCGGGTAATCCGGGCTTATAAGAAAAGGAGACATCACTGAAACGAAACTCTCCCTGGATATCCTTCACTGTCAGATAATGTGTCTGACTTTCCCGCTCCACCGGACGGCGGACAATGTCATTCACCCCCTGCATGGCCAGGCGGGCCTGCTGAAAACGGGTGGCCAGTGATGCTATCTGACCAAGCGGTGCCAGCGCACGACCGGAAAGAATAACTGCGGCAATCAGTGCCCCCATGGTGATTCGGTTATGTGGGTCATCACTGTGAATAAGGTACGTCCCCAGAATGACCAGCAGAACAGTATTCAGTTGCTGAACTGCTGTGGAAAAGCAGATTATGACATTACTGGTATTTTTTACCCGTATGGACGAGCGGGCGACACTGGCTGTATATCCATCCCAGCGGCGCTGGACCCAGTTAACTGCATTATTCAGCTTCAGGGTTTCTATTCCGTCCAGAGCCTCCACAAGTAATCCTTGGCGCTGCGATGATTCCCGCATGGAGGCATTAATATGACGCGAAAGCGGTCGCTGCAGTAATATTCCTGCCAGAATCACCAGCGGAACCAGTGTAAGAGGAACAACAGCAAGCCAGCCCCCCACAAGCCCGATGACACCGATGAAAAGCAGGATAAACGGCAAATCCACAAAAGCCAGCAGCGTGGCGCTGGTCATAAACTCCCTGACAGACTCATATTCCCGCAAATTGCTGGCGTATGAACCGGAAGACGCCGGCCTGTCCGACATTTTCACTGCCATCACCCGCCTTAACAGTGCTGAGCTGATAATCAGGTCTGCCTTCTTACCCGCAATATCCGTCAGATAGCTCCGGATTAACTTTGCAGCACACTCAAACAGAATGGCTGCAATCACCCCGATACTCAGCATCCATAACGTTTCCCAGGAGCGATTGGGTATGACCCGGTCATAAACGTTCATTACATATAAGGAGCTAACCAGCGCAAGAAAGTTAATGATAAAACTCGCAAGAATGACCTGTCCGTAATATGGCCTGAACCGCCACAGTACCCGCCAGAACCATGCCCCGGTCATGTCATACTCCGGCAGTTCCGAACGGCGATCCTGTGTTGCCTGTGGCTGAACAAACCAGCAGTAACCTGAATAAACAGCCATTAATTCATCGTGAGAAAGTGTCTTACGGAGTCCCCCGGGCTGGAGTACATGATACTGCCGGGCCAGGCCGGCACCCTCAATACGCACCACCACAATGGCTTCCTGTGCATTCAGTAAAAGAAGCACAGGAACCGCAAGAGAAGGAATATCTTCCGGAGCCCGCCGGGAAAGATGATTATCAAACCCTTCACTGCGAAGAAACTCGCCAACAGAACGAAAATCAATCCCGGAGACATCTGTCCGGACTGTACCGGCAGCCAGCGTCTCAGCAGATACAGGTGTACCCAGTAATGCCGTTACCTGTGATAATCCTTCAAAAATACTCTTCACTTATTTATCTGTCCTTCTGCCCTGTTACTTTTTCTTCTGCACCAGAAAGATTCACTCCGCTCCATTTCAGGAGCATTCCCTGGGAATACAGATAATCCAGCATTCCGTGGAGCATCTGATCCTCTGTCTGAACCCGGGAAAGCCCGACGCTGTACAGTTCGTTTTCTGCATTCAGTAATTCAATCAGTGTTTTTCTTGCCACCCGGAACTGAAGACGATAAAAGTCCACAACTCTGGCAGAGGCCTGCTCCTGACGTCTGAGCGTTTCCATTTCCATCCGACTTTGTCTGACCGTTATCAGCGATAATCGTCCGGTTTCATCAATCATTCGGGCAACAGAGTCCAGTCGTCCGGTAGCTGCAGCTATCTGCGCGGCCTTTTCACTGACACCATAACTGGCATTACGGTTGAACAGGTCCCAGGACAGACTGACACCTATCTGCCTGTCATCCCGGGTCACTGATCCCGTTAAATCCACCCGGGGATACCGGGCAAGCTCCTGCGCTTTCAGCGCCGCTTTTTTACTCTCTACATCAGCCTGACTGGCAAGCCACGACGGATTCCCTTTCTGAGGCGTCTGCGTAAAATCAGTTAACAATCTGGACTCTGTCATCCGGGAAAAAGGATTTTCAAGATCGGCTTCGGTTACCGGATTTGTGGTCCAGGTCGAAAGTTTTCCCAGCGTGGTTTTGAGCACTCGGGTGCGGGTATTTATCTGCTGCCGGACCATCAGCCTGCGGGCTTCGGCCTGAACAAATTCAGATTCCCGCCCGGTATCGTGAATACTGATGGTGTTAAGATCATTAAGAATTGCGTTATGCCGGGAGAGACTCTGTTCAAGTACCGCAATGGATTGCTTTTCCCTTAGCGCATCAAGATATAATGAAACAAAGGAGCGAATTGTTTCCTCGCCAGCCTCATCAACTTTATAACGGTAATACTCGGCTTCCGACTCACTCCGGCTGACATCCGCCTCAATAGCTCCCGAAGCGAATATATTCATTTCACCGCGGATACCGGGCAAAATATCTTCAGAGTCGTAGTCATAGTCGTAGCGGTGACTCTGGGAAAGGAGTTTACTGCCTGTTGCTGTGACGACCGGCCAGTGTGCTGAACGAGCCTGCTCCACACGGGAACGGGCAGAGGTGGCTTCTGCCCTTGCCTCCATCACTGATGGATCATGAATGAGAGCATCCCTCAGGAGGGCCGGCAGTGGAGAAGCGAACACGTTGTGGACAGAGAAAAGAAAACAGAAAGATAATATTCTCTTCACCCGAACCTCCGGGACACGCGGGAAATATAATCAGGCATCATGATGCAACCGGGTAAAATATTGAGTAAAATTGAAATGCAGAGACACCGGAATTGATCCAAGCTACCGCCATTATCTTCCGCGCTGACAGAAGATAATAAAAATGTGAGATACTTCAATTTTATTGAAAAGCTGAAAAACCCTTACAATCCTTGCAGTTTATGAAGAAAATTTTCACAAAGTAAATTTAAAAACAAAGAAATTTAATGTAATATAATCGGGGGAGAGTTAGCCATCGATGATTGCCAGAACAAAAAAAACAATATAAACCAACAAGATAGAAAATCATCACAACAAAGGGAAAGGTCTGTAGATAAAGAGTGGGATGGACTTCTTACTTCATATCACATAATTGATATTTTTTATCCTGCAAACTCCAACGGCATTATGTATGACTTAGCCTCAGGCAATTATCACAGGCAAAAAAACAATATATTGTAAGCTTCATAGAATTTGGAGCTTTATATAATAAATAATGCTGAGTTTTTTATCACCAATACGTTAACAAAATTAATGTATTCCAGAGGTTTCACATTAGTCTCCAATTTTTCAGAAGAATCTATTTACCTGGCAGGAAAAGTCATCTGGTGTTTCGCCGGAGTGAGGGGTACAGGCAATAGCGGACATAACCATTTGTTCTTTTTCTAAGCAGCCATCTGATAATATTTTATCCTGAAGGCTGTCGGGGAGATATTCCCCAGACGAGAGTGACGACGCTGACGATTGTAGAAAATCTCAATGTATTCCCGTATTACTGAGATGGCTTCATCCCGGTTATTAAAACGATAGTGGCTCAGGCTCTCATTTTTCAGCGTTCCCCAGAAGCTTTCCATCGGAGCGTTGTCGTAACAGTTACCTTTACGCGACATTGATGTTTTCAGACCAAACTGCTCCTGTATGACCCGGTAATCGTATGCGCAGTACTGTGAACCTCGATCAGAGTGGTGGATTAGCCCGGCAGGTGGGCGCTGGCTCCTGAGCGCCATAAACAGGGCTTTACCTGTCAGCTCTTTTGTCATGCGCTCTCCCATGGCGTAGCCGACAATTTCGCACGTATAAACATCTTTGATGCCAGCGAGGTACAACCATCCCTCCTGTGTGGCAACATACGTCAGGTCCGCCACCCAGACCTGATTTGGTGCTGTAGGAGCGAACGTCTGGTTCAGCAGATTTGGCGCAACTGGCAGATTGTGGTTCGAGTTCGTAGTCGCTCTGAACTTGCGTTTCTGCTTACAGCGTAGCCTTAGCTCCTTACGAAGACGTGCCAGTTGGTCACGACCAACGATGATGCCATTCTCTGCCAGCTCCGTCTGGAGCCGCCGGGTTCCATATGTTTCGCGAGTGCGGATATGTGCCACCTTAATCTCCAGTTTTAGCCGCTCATCACTTTGTTTTCTGTCTGAGGGTCATGCTGTACTCAGTCGTAATAACCGATCCTGTATACACCAAGTACCCGACACATCGCTTCAATACATAATCGCATCTGAATCGTTCACCGATTCGCGGCATTTTTCAAGGTAGTTGTCGCCATTGTTCGACTAACTGATCGACATTACAGCCTAGAGCCTAGCTGGGGGCTGTGCACAAAAAAGCCCCGGACATTCCGGGGCTACACTGCATATTAACGAACGCTCTGTCCGGTTATTTCAACCCTGCGATTGGGGCGCAGACATTCCTTCAGTGCTTCGCCCTCCACATCCGGGCAGAACACCACTGGTGCATCATATCCACGGCCCGTTGCATGTATCCTTTCAGCCCTGAATCCCCGGGCAATAAACCATCCCCTGACTGATTCCGCCCGTTTCTCTGACAGGAGCCGGTTATACGCCTGCCCGCCAAGATGGTCCGTAAATCCTTCTATCTTCACCCCGACAACATGACCCGCCTGAAACTTCTCTGCCACACGGGAAAGTGCATCACGCCCCCTCTCTGTCAGAGCCCATGAATCAAAATCAAATAATATATCACCGGGGACTGACTCCCTGTATTCTGCTGTCTCTGCCTCCGGCAGACAGTTTTCCGGCTTCCAGTAGAAAGAGCGGGCATCCATGTTCCGGTCAAACAGTATCTTGTACTGGCAGGTATAATCCCCCTCCGGTCCGGTAAAGTTGAACAGGTAATCCCATTCCCTTACACCAGACATCCCTTCAGCAAAGTGTGGTCTCCCCGCCAGCTGATAAATCTGGTCCTTATTCATACCCGCCTTTATCTGACGTAACTTTTCTGGCAGTGGCCACGAACCTTTCTGTGTTCCGTCATGATTAAACATCACCTTCTCCGGAAAAGGCCATACCACTTCTTCCGTCGTTCCTTCATCCGTGACATGACTCAGATTTCCACATCCTGCAAGCATCAGGGACAGCACACCCGTCATCATCATTCGACTAAATAACATTACATTTCTCCTTGCTTTTCCCTGTTACCACTGCCAGCCCACACCGGCACCGACGGAGAAATTACCCCGGGTGTTCTGACCTGCATTCAGTTTCATTATCATCTTACCGTTATCGGAGATTCGGGACACACCTATTGCAATGGCGCTTTCACCACCATATCCACCGACACCCAGCCCCATCAGACTTTTACCCGGCAGATAGGCCTGAGGTATCCCGCTCATGGCCGCAGCCGATGCGCCAACACCACGGATATCCCGGTTAAGCTCTTCCACCCGGTAGCTCAGCTGACTGAATTTATTCCCGAGAGTGTTTATCGCCTGTGTATTTCCGGCAACCTGACGGTTAGTTGCATGCAACTGACTGCCATTGACGGCATCCGTTGAGTTCGCAGACAACACACCCGGTGCCACTGACTGCAGCTGACGCTCCTGTCCCGGCTGACCAAAAGAAACCACCGCAGTATCACTTCCGGTACGTCCCGCAACAGCCTGACCGTTCAGGGCATAAGTCCCGGTATTCGCGCGGCCAGCACGGGCATGGCTGCCAACTGCAACAGAGCCGGCAGCAGCCTGACGCGTGACTTCAGCACCATTACCCATGGCAATGCTGTTTTGTCCCCGGGAAACGGCCCCCTGTCCAACAGCAATACTGTCACGCCCTTCCGCTTTTGCTGCCTGACCGGAAGAGGCAGCTTTAAAATACTTCGTGCCTTCACGGTTCAGCATATTCACTGCATCAGCCACATTATCCGGTGTTTTATGTACACCACCATTCACCGTTGTCTTACCGCCACCTGCAGTTGTCAGCTCACTGAAGGTGTCAGGAGCCAGCGCTGCTTTTCCGTCTTTCCAGACAACATTATCACCGCCAGCAATTCTGGCTGCAGATGCCAGCTGGCTCCCGTTAACCGCATCCGTGGATACCGGTGACACATTTCCGGCCGCCACATTTGTCAGAACAAGAGGCTGCTCACTGCTTATTCTGACACGGGCCGGCTCAGCCGGCGTCATTGTCAGTTTCCCGGTCGCAGCATCTTCGGTCTGTGTGTAAAAACGACCACCAATATTGACAAGCGGGTTCCCCTGGCTGTCGGTGTACTCCACCGGAATCCCCGTCACATCAATCTCATAGCTGTAATTTCCCTTGTCATCCTTACTGATGGCTGAAACCCGGGTATTCTGTCCGTGGCGGACTTCAACTGTCTGGGAAGAAACAGCAACAGCCTCATCACCGGATTCAGTCTTCAGTGCCCAGGTCGTTGCTGCCGTTGCCTGACTGATTTCACGGTTCAGTTGTGAAACGTTAACGGCGTCCTGGTCATTCACCCCGTCTTTCACGCCGGAAATAACCCGGCCAGCCGCATCAATACCGTTCACAGTCACTGACGGGCCATCCTTGATGGTCAGCCCGTTTTTATCCATCCGGGTTCCGCCGACAGAAACGCTGCCGTCATCTCCCAGGCGAATGTTATCAGCGAGTCTGACCGTCAGGCTCCCGTTCTGAACAGTCGTGCTGATATTCTGCCCGTCACCACCAACCGTGATATGCTTCCCGAGAGACGTGTTCACCTTGCTTCCGTCATCCGCCTGCAGACCAAAGCCGGTATTCACCAGTGCCGCACTGCTGTCACGGAGAGCATTTTTCAGGTCACCGATATTGGCCGCATTATTCAGAACATCTCCACTGGCGTCAGCAAGCGCAGTGCCGTTCAGACCACTGGCCACACTGGTTATCTGATTTCCACCGTTATTCAGGCCGGAGCCAGTAAGGGAAACCGTATTCCCCTGACCACCGCCCGCAGCAGGTGTTGTGATTGTGATGCCTGCATTGTCAATCCGGGTTGTCGGGCCGTTTTCTGTACCAAAAACCGCGCTGGCCAAATCACGGAGGTTTCTGGTCATCCTCACCAGAAGCCCGCCATTATCATTATCAACCCGGATATTGCCGTCAGTCACTTCAGCATTCTTCTCTGCACCACCTTTGATGGTCAGTTTTTCATTCAGTTTTTTATGAATAACCTTTCCGTCATCACCCTCAAAAGAAAGACCGTCATTCATGGTCGCCAGCTCTTCTGCCGGTGATTTTCCATCCGGGGTATAAGTCAGACGTGTCTTCGTGGTACCGGCAGCATCTGTTAATCCACCTTTGCCTGCATTAACAGCAATGGTTGCTGACGCAGACTTTCCACCCGCAGCAGGCGAGGATGTCAGTTTAATCGTGCCATCCTGACCATTCAGACTCACAGCCTCCTTACCATCAGCCCCGTTAACTTTGATGCTGCCGGGAGCCTTATCCCCCACAGTCAGGTCATTATTCAGGGATATTTTTAACCCCTTATCTCCATTGGCAGTGATTGCTGTGGTGGTGATATTGCTGTCCCCGGATACTTTAATCGCCTGCCCAAGAGACTGTTTCACTTCCTGTCCCTTAGAATCTTTCAGTGCGAAACCTGCACCCTGCATACTGGTGGACACACCATCAATTGCCGTTTTCAGGTCTGCAACACTGGCGGCATTTTTCATTTCCGCATCGTCTGCTTTCAGGCCTGCCAGGTCCTTATTATTCAATCCACTTGCCACACCACTGATAACAACACCATTTTGTCCGGCACCATTACCGCCTGACAATGTCAGCTTATTACCTTCGGATGAGAGCGTTACATTTCCGTTTTTTCCATTACCGTTCAGCTGAACACTGCTGAATGACGGAGTATCAATAACAGAGAATGTAAAATCACCGTTACTTTGTTTCACGCTGAGATTTTTACCGGCTTTCAGTGTAACTGTATCACCGGGATTAATTAGCTCCTCTTTATTATCCCCCTCAACTTTCCCACCATTTTCACTGTCAGCTTTAATTTTCCAGCCAGACTGGTTTATGGCATCAGCAATCTTTTTCGCAGTAACAAGCTTATCGTCATCACCATTGCTTACTGTAATCTTCCCGTTACCACCATTTCCATCAGGCGTAAAACTGGCTGTTTCTGCAGTTATCTCAAGTTTGCCATTATTAATTTTTGTTTTTATTGGTCCGGCATCATTAAACTCAACTTCTTCACCAAGTTTTTTCGTTAGTGTTTGACCATCTCCCGTTTTAATCTTGATGGCATCTTTTTTGATGTTTTCAGCAAGCTTTGTGCCATCAATACTCAGCCCATTTCCATCAACAGTAACATCAATATCCCCTTTACCGATGACGGTCACTTCATTACCTGTAGTCCCGCCATTTTTACTGCCGACCTCTTTTTCTTTTCCTGTGCTGTCTTTTAACTTCCACGTCGGATTAATGGCATCAAGGTCATCTTTCAGCGTCTTCGCTATCGCATATAACTGACTACCGTTAATGGCATCTGTACTTGAGGCAGATACAGCACCCGCCCCCACGTTAACAATCTGACGCTCTTTATCGGTATCACCAACAGATACTACTGATGCTGCGTTATTTCCGGCAAAGCCCTTGTATTCAATAGTCCCGCCATTCTTTAACTTAATGGTAGCGCCGGAAACCGGAGTTGCTGCCTTGTCCACTGAATCAGCACCGATGGACACGTTCCCCTCCGCGGCAGAGGCTGTAGCTCCCTGCCCCAGAGCAACCGTGGACTTTTTGCCCGTCGTACTCTGACCCCCTATAGCCAGGGAATCCTCTCCGCTGGCAGAGGACTGACTACCAACAGCCAGAGCATTACTGGCATTAGCCAGCGCATTAAAACCAACCGCAGTCGCCATATCCCCGTTAGCTTCCGCCGTGGCTCCCAGTGCATTAGCAGCCGTCCCGTTGGCAGAGCTTATTGAGCCCAGGGACACAGACAGGTCTCCTGCAGCTGTGCTCCTTGAGCCCACAACAATACTTCCGTCTCCTGATGCTTCAGATGACGAGTAATTATTCGGAATTTCTTTATCACCGAATCTGTCACCATGCAAAGGGGTTAAATCATCTCCACCAATAACAATAGCCCCCCATCCGGTAGCTTTGGTATCGCCACCTATTGCAATTGACTGTTCTTTAGTTGCTTTCGCCTTGGCACCAATAGCTATGGATTCTCCTGTCTTAAAACCTTTTTCGTCTTTAATTTCACCTCCTGCTTCTGCACTGGTACCAATCGCAATGGAGTTATGCCCTTTCGCTACCGGGGAGTTATGGTCAAAATTAAGGTCGGTTGAATTCTTTTTCTTTACTTCCTTCGTTGTACCTATTTCAATACTTTTCCAGTTGTCACCATAAACTTGGTAACCTTTATCTGTTTCATCAACTTCAACTACATTAGTGTTTTGTGCTGCCAGTGATGCAGGGAACGGATTAAGAACAAGTGATATGGCTATACAGATATGTTTTTTTCTGAGGTTCATATATATCCTCTTTTCTCCTTTATTTTCTTCCACTCAGTCGGAATAGCATAAAAATCATGCATGAATATTATGTAAGGTGGACTGCCTTCATTTCTTCAGCATCCATTTATATAAAGCCAGAAGTAAAAAAACAGGAACCATTAAAAAGCAGACAAAAGGCAATAAAGTGATTTATAATAATGCAAACATAAAACATATTAAGTAAAATACCCGACATTACGCGTTACAGCAGAATGCAGGTACACTACCTGCCATTGCCTGACGCACTGGCGAAGGCAGTAAAAATGAGATACATTTCACTTCGCAGCAAAAAAACGAAATCCTGCAATTCTTTCTGATTTTACTGACAGAAAAGCCTGAGAGTTAAATTTAAATAAGTTAAAAGATTATGTGGTATAATCAGGTTCATACAGGCCTGATTGTTTCACAGGAAATTAAATCTTTTAAATCAACAGGCTATGGAGGTGTAATGATGATGAATTGTGTAAAGATAGAGTGTGAGTATAACTGGAGTAATAAAACCAAATTAAAATTATCAATATTTAACAAATGTAATTTATTAAGTTTATTTTTATCAAAATTAAAAGCATTACAACCTGGAAGCTGACGTTACTGATTACTATACTGGTACCTGAGGCGCACGGCCTCAGGTTATCTATATTCTCTCAGAAGGATATTCTTACATTAGCCCAGTAACGACGTCCTTCATCGACCTGCCAGTTACCATCAATGGTATCGATATCTTCGCTCTTTCTGTCTGTGACGTTAAGTACGGCAAAATTAATCAGCGTGCCTGGCAGGAACTGGTAATTCATACCAATATCCATAGAAGTGAATCCATTACGAACACGGGGAACCTTGGCACCATTTCTTTGTGCTGCCCAGATTTGTTTTCCTGTATAATTCAGAGATGAATAAAATGTAATATCCTGAGTGTAATCCCATTCCAGTT